>Ga0214917_10007461_pt1 | contig 11043 bp, 8 predicted proteins | sample LL_1208_BB_MetaG_FD_177983 | JGI IMG/M metagenome (GOLD analysis project Ga0214917, IMG submission 177983) | Freshwater microbial communities from Lake Lanier, Atlanta, Georgia, United States - LL_1208_BB | ecosystem: Environmental > Aquatic > Freshwater > Lake | place: USA: Georgia | collected...
GCCCAAGCAGGGGTGCTGCTCCGCAGGGGATGGCTTGGTCGCTTACGCGAAGGCTTTTGCCAAATGTCGAAATGTTCTGGGATCCATGGAAAGTTGGAGGGTTGGATCGTCCTACGATCCCGGGAAAATAGGATGATGGGGTTATGAGGGTTGGGGAACAGCTGGAGCAGGTGGTGGATGAGGTCCTGAAAGCCGGGGACGGAGGGCTACGGGTGATGCACGGATACGGTTCCCAGGTCCACCAGGCCAACGCTACCGACGCTACGCACCGGATGGAAGGGGCTGGCCGGGCTAAGTGGGCTTTTTACCAGCAAATGTACGGGGGAAAGCTGGCAGAGAATCAAAATCCCGGGGCCATGGAGTGGATGCTGCTTCCAACCCCGAAAAAACTGGACCGAGTCTAGCCCTACGGATGTCCTACCCCTTGGTTCAAAATGGTAGGATGAAAAAACAGTCAAAGATCATCCCACAATCCCGGGAAAGTGGGATGATGGTATTGGGTCCGGAGGCGATTGAGGATGGGTTGATGAATATGGGCAGGGCGATTGAGGCGGGAGGCCCCTGGACCCATCCTGAAATGGAAAGGATTCCGGAGTGGAGGGGGGCTGATATCCGGATCACGAGTGATTTTGAGAGGAATTTTAACGAGCCAGGGTATTTTGACCATGACCTGACGGTGCGGACGCGGCATGCGGGGCCGGTGACGTGGTTTATTTTCCAGATGCGGGATCTGTTCGATGGCTGGTTGGATTGGGGCAACAAGTACGGCTTTTACGAGCTGTTGGCGCAGGCGGCGCTGGAGCACCTGGCGGGGAACCAGCCGGAGCCGGAGGATGCCAAACCGCTGTTGCGGGCCATGCTGACCCGGGCCTTTCTGATGCTGGAAGTTGCCAAGGAGCACCACGTGTGGCCTGATGATGCGATGATGGTGTTGCATTTTCAGGATGATGAGGGCAATCAGTTTCGGAAGAATTTTGAGGGACCAGGCTTTGAGTAAGAAGAGTACCGTTCTTAACCTGAGAAAATGAAAATTGCTATTCTTGCCTGGGGCTCATTGATATGGGACCAGCGTGAACTTCCTACGCTAGGCGACTGGCAAAAAGGCGGGCCGGTGCTTCCGATTGAATTTTCCCGGATCTCAAGTGACGGTCGCTTAACACTGGTTATTGATGAGAAAAATGGAGTGCCTGTGAAAACCCGTTACGCAGAAAGCGGATCGGGAACCCTTGGTCAGGCCATCGATGACCTGAGAAAAAGGGAGGGTACGTCAAAAAGCATGATCGGCGTTGTAAGCCAAACGATCAACATTGCAAAATCTGGATCCGACACAATAAAGGAGTGGGCGGTCGAGCACAAATGGGATGCTGTGATTTGGACGGGGTTATCTTCTAACTTTGAGGATATAAAGTGTATCCCTTTTACGGTAGAAAATGGGCTTACGTATTTGAGTAGCCTTTCTGGTGAAGGAAAAGCCAAAGCCCGGGAATACATCGATCGGGCGCCCGAGGAGGTCATTACGCCGCTTCGCCGAGAATTAGCGACAAAAGGGCGGGGTTTTTGAAGACAATACGTGACGTAACCTTGGAGATTCTTTCTTTTACTCAAGGCACATGGCCCGATGAAATAACTGGGGCGCCCTGAATAATCGCCTAATTATAGAAACCTATGCCGCGAATATTCGATAATATTGAACTCGAATTACTCCCAGCATTAGCGCAAACACTTGAAATTTCGAACCGTTCCGACTTTTGTGTCGGCTACTTCAACTTGCGCGGCTGGAAAGCAATTGATGCATTAGTCGAAAAATGGCCAGGCGGAACTGGGCAGCAATGCCGCCTGCTTGTCGGGATGCAGCGCTTACCACAAGAGGAACTTCGCGAGGCCTACAGCCTCCTTCCGCAAGAAGACCAAATCAGTAATCAAGCCGTAATTCGGCTGAAGCGTCGGTTGGCCGAGGAATTTCGTGCCCAACTTACGATTGGAGCCCCGACTGACGATGACGAGGCGGGCTTGCGCCGGCTCTCCGCCCAACTCAAGGCGGGGAAAGTCGTGGTAAAACTTCATCTCCGACACACCCTCCACGCTAAGCTTTACCTTTGCTTCCGCGCCGATCCAAACAACCCAATCACCGGCTTTCTAGGCTCAAGCAATCTCACGCTCTCCGGTCTCTCAAAGCAGGGCGAGCTCAACGTCGACGTTCTTGACCACGACGCCACGATGAAATTGGAGCAATGGTTTAACGACCGCTGGGCTGACAAGTGGTGCATCGACATCACTAATGAACTAATCCAAGTCATTGACGAAAGCTGGGCGCGTCCGGAGTGCCCGCCCCCCTATGAGATTTACGTCAAAATGGCCTACCATTTAGCTGAAGAGGCCCGCGCCGGCCTTTCTGAATTCAACATACCAGCAGATATGCGCGGTGTGTTACTTGAGTTTCAATCGGCAGCTGTTCGCATTGCCGCAAGGCACTTAGAAAAGCGTGGCGGAGTTGTACTTGGTGATGTTGTCGGTCTTGGAAAGACACTCATGGCAACTGCATTGGCCCGCATGTTTCAAGACCCGCCGCGCTCGCTCGAAACACTAATCCTTTGCCCGAAGAACCTCGTCGGCATGTGGGAGGACTACGCGCATCGCTACCGTCTTATCGCAAAAGTCGTATCGATTACACAGGCCCAAAATATTCTTCCTGAACTTCGTCGCTACCGCCTCGCCATCATTGACGAAAGCCACAACCTACGAAACCGCGAAGGCCGCCGCTGGGCAGTCTTACGCGATTATATTTCCAGGAATGCCAGCAAGTGCATTCTTCTCTCCGCAACGCCCTACAACAAAGCGTACCTCGACCTCGCAAATCAACTCCGCCTTTTCCTCGAACCTGAAGATCCCTTGGGAATCCGGCCGGAGGAATACCTTCGGTGCGATTGCGATGGCCGCCCAGAAGAATTTACCCGGCGACACCAGTGTCCACTAAATTGCCTTTCTGCTTTTGAAAAGAGTACTTATCCCGATGACTGGCGGGAAATGATGCGAATATTCATGGTGCGGCGTACCCGTAGCTTTGTAGAACGCAACTACGCCCTTACCGAGTGCCCGGCTTGCCAAACCACTCTTAGCGCCATCCAAGAACTCTGCCCCAAGTGCAATCGTAATAAGGCCAAGACTGATCGTCGATTCCTCGTTCTAGAAGGTGGTGCGCGCTTCCATTTCCCCAAACGGCAGCCGAAAGCGCTCCACTTTCGTATTCGAGATAAACATCCCGACGATCAATATGCCAAACTTTATTCTAACTTCGTCGTAGACACCGTGCGCATGCTGCATCTCCCTCGTTACGGGCTGGCCAACTACATGAGACAGGCGATGGAGGTGCCTCGTACTCCAGAAGAAGCAGAAATTGAGAAAAACTTGTCTCGAGCGGGCCAGCGGCTCATCGGTTTTTGTCGCACGAATCTTTTCAAGCGTCTTGAAAGCAGTGGTCACTCTTTCCTTCTATCAGTCCGCCGTCACATTCTGCGTAACTTTATCTACCTCCACGCGCTCGATAACGGCCTGCCTATACCCGTGGGAACTCAGGACGCCTCGCTCTTCGACACGCGAAGCGATGACCGCGACAGCGATAGCACACTGTTTGGCGATGAGGAAAAGAATACCAAAGAGCCGACCGAAACTACTGCGCAGACTGTGGCCGAGTTCGCAGAGGCGGGAGCTGGCGGCTACGCCACCCTAAAAGCTGAACACCATAGTAACTTTGAATGGCTTCGCTCTGAACTATTTATAAAAGACCTTGCGAAGCACCTGCGGCAGGATGCTGAGCGTCTGTTCTCGATCTTGGATCATGCTGGTGACTGGCAACCGTCGAAGGACGAGAAACTCGCTGAATTAGAAAAACTACTCACGGAAAAGCATCCGAAGGAAAAAGTTCTACTTTTCTCACAGTTCGCCGACACCGTTACTTACCTTAACGATCAACTACGTTCACGCGGACTAAAAAAATTTGCCGCTGTTACCGGCGATACTGAGGACCCTTCTGAGCTTTCTCGTCGGTTCAGCCCAGATTCCAATAAGGCGCGCGAAAAGATTTCTATCTCTGAAGAGCTTCGGGTCCTTATCGCCACCGATGTCCTTAGTGAAGGTCAGAACCTTCAGGATGCCGCTGTCGTCGTAAATTATGATCTGCCTTGGGCCATTATCCGCCTTATCCAACGCGCCGGTCGTGTGGACCGTATTGGTCAAAAAGCCGAGGAAATACTCTGCTACTCCTTCTTACCCGCAGATGGCGTCGAAAGGCTTATCCGCCTACGCGCTAGAGTTCGCCAGCGGCTTCAGGAGAATGCTGAGGTCCTAGGCACTGACGAAACCTTTTTCGAGGACGAGAAACACGACGTCCTAATCCGTGACCTTTTTACCGAGAAGTCCGGCCTTCTCGATGACCGTGAGGATAATGAAGTGGATCTTGCCTCACTTGCTTACCAAATCTGGAAGAACGCCTGCGACATCGACCCATCGCTCAAGAAAACCATTCCTGACATGGCCAACGTGGTCTTCTCCACTAAGGCCCTTTCCTCAGTTCCGCCCAAGCCTGCCGATGCAAGTGGAGTGAAGCCGGATTCTGGCGTGATGGCTTACGTGCGCACTGCGGATGGCAACGACGCCCTCGCTTGGATAGACGAACAGGGCCGCACCGTTACCGAAAGCCAGCATGAAATCCTCCGTGCCGCCGCGTGCGAACCAACCACCCCCGCACTCCAGCGCCTCGCCACACATCACGCTCTTGTGAAGCAGGCTGTTACCGGAATTCAGAAGGAACATGCGAACACGGGCGGCCAACTCGGCAAACCTGCAAGTGCCCGTCGTCGTGTCTACGAACGCCTCAAAGATTACGCTGCCCAGGTCAAAGACAGCCTTTTTGACATCAAGCTGCTTCATCAGGCCATCGATGCCATCTATGAAATGCCGCTCACCGAACCAGCACGCGACCTACTCAATCGCGAGATGAAGTCCGGTATCGATACGGAGAAGCTCGTTGAACTCGTTCTCTCGCTCCACGAGGAAGACCGCCTTTGTATTCCCCAGGACGACGTTGAAGCGCGCGAACCAAAAATCATCTGTTCCCTTGGAATCCGGAAAGATTGACCTATGCCTCTTGATTTTTCACGTGCTCGTCCGCTCCTTCAAAAGTGCGACTTGCCTAAGCTTTTTATCGAGGAACTAGGCTGGGAACCTGTTCGTCAGAAGCTTACGCTTCGTATCGGGGATACTGATTACGCCTTCACCGCCATAGCCGAGAAAAAGCATTTCACCGCATGGCTTTGTGAAACTCCTAGTGGTGGACTTCCTGACCACGCCACCCGTCTTAAGCTCGACCGTAAACTCTCCGAAACCAGCTTTGAGCATCTCATTATCTTCGTCACCGGTGACCGTACGGGCCAGTCTTGGATGTGGGTACGCCGTGAACAGGGCAAACCGCTCGTATCCCGCACGCACGATTATCACAACGGCCAGCCCGGTGATTCACTTCTCCAGAAACTCCAAATCCTCTATGTTTCACTTGAAGAGGAAGAAGCCGGCCTTTCTACTTTGGCCGTCGCTGGACGCGCACGCGCCGCGTTTGACATTGAGCGTGTCACCAAAGCTTTTTACCGCGACTTTGACACCCACCGGAAAGGCTTTCTTAAATTCATCGATGGCATCAGCGAGGTGGCTGATCGGGAATGGTATGCGTCCGTCATGCTTAACCGCCTCATGTTTGTCTATTTTATTCAGCGTAAGGGATTTCTTGATGGTGACTCTGACTATCTTCGTCATCGGCTCGACCGCTGTAAGAAGGAGCAGGGTAAGGATAAGTTCTACACGTTTTACCGTTACTTCCTGCTCAGGCTATTTCACGAGGGTTTTGGTAAACGCCGCAAAGATCGTGCGCCTGATCTTGAAAAACTTCTCGGAAACATTCCGTATCTTAATGGCGGTCTCTTCGACGTACATGAACTCGAGAGACCCGAACGCTACGGCAAGGACATCCAGATTCCCGACAAGGCCTTTGAGCGCATCTTTGACTACTTCGACCATTACCAGTGGCATCTCGACGAACGCCCACTCCGGGCCGACAACGAAATAAACCCCGACGTCCTGGGTTACATTTTTGAGAAATATATCAACCAGAAACAAATGGGGGCGTATTACACGAAGGAGGACATCACAGAATACATCAGCAAGAACACTGTCCTCCCGTTCCTCTTCGAGGCCGCCCGGGCCAAGTGCAAGGTCGCCTTTGAAAACCCCCACGGCCCGATTATCTGGGATTTACTCCGGGAAAATCCCGACCGCTACATCTACCCCGCCGTCCGCCACGGAATGGACCGAAAACTCCCTCCCGAAATCGCCGCTGGGATCGACACCACCAAGCCCAACCTCATCCAGCGCCGCCAGCCTTGGAACAAAACCGCACACGTCGACTACGCCTTACCCACCGAAATCTGGCGCGAAGTCGTCGCCCGCCGCCAGCGCTGCGAGGAAGTCCGCCGGAAACTCGTCGCCGGCGAAGTCCGCGAAGTCGACGACTTCATCACCCTCAATCTCGACCTGCGCCAGTTCGCGCAGGATGTCATTCAGAATTGCGAAGGCCCGGACCTGCTCATGGGCTTTTGGCAGGCCATCACCACCATCACCGTCCTCGACCCCACCGGCGGTTCGGGCGCGTTCATCTTTGCCGCGCTCAATATCCTCGAACCCCTCTATGAAGCCTGTCTCGACCGCATGGAGGCCTTCCTCGCCGAGTGGGGCGAGCACGGCAAAAAGGCCCATCCCAACTACCACAAGAAATTCACCGAAGTCCTCGCCCGCGTGGACGCGCACCCCAACCGGCGCTACTTCATCCTGAAATCCATTATCCTCAATAACCTCTACGCCGTCGACATCATGGAAGAGGCGGTGGAAATCTGCAAACTGCGCCTCTTTCTCAAGCTAGCTTCCCAGGTCGAGCCCGACGCCGCCCGCGACAACCTCGGCATCGAGCCACTGCCCGACATTGATTTCAACATCCGCGCCGGCAACACCCTCGTCGGATACGCCACCTACGACGAAGTCAAACGCGCCATCACCAGCGGATTGGACTTCGACAACACGATGGAAAAAATCGCCGTCAAAGCCGCCGACCTCCAGCAGACCTTCGACAAATTCCGCCAGCTCCAGACCGAAGGCGACGGCTCAGTGCCCGCCGCCCACAAGCTGGAACTGCAAAAACGGCTAAAGGCGCTGGAAGACGAACTCAACCGCCACCTAGCCGGCGAATACGGCGTGAAGGTTAGCGACAAAACCGCCTACGCCAAGTGGGTGAAATCGCATCAGCCGTTCCACTGGTTCATCGAGTTTTACGGCATTCTAAACGGTGGCGGGTTTGATGTGATCATCGGCAACCCGCCGTATGTCGCAGCTTCGGAGGTGCGGACGCAATACAGAATCCAAAACCTCGCCACCTTGGAGTGTCCCGACATCTATGCCCCGTGCATGGAACGGTCCCTTGTGCTGCTTTCACGCCGTGCACGTTTTGGAATGATAATTCCAATCTCATTTCAATTTGGTAGCGACTTCGACAAGGCAAGGTTGATTTGCAAACAAAAGCTTTCAGAGATTTGGGTTTCAACCTTTTCGCGAAATCCTTCCGCACTATTTACGGCCGGTTTGGGCGTACGAAATACTATTTGTCTTGGCTCTTCAGGCTCGACTACATCGTCAACAATTCGCACATCGAAGCTGCAGCGGTGGGTGGAGGATTTTCGCCCCATGCTGTTTCAAAGCATCGACTACACGCGCCTTCCTGTGGGGTTGGAGCGTTATGGTTGGCCGCGCCTAGATGGTGTGGGTATTGCGGAGCTATTTGACTCACTGGTGTCCCGGGGGTGGAGATTGGACGCCGATTGTCGTCGAGGCTCTCACTCAATCCGATTCAAAACGACAGCGCTCTACTACATCAGCGCGTTCGTCAATGACCCACCTAGTTTCGATTCATCCGGTCGTGCTATTGGCCATACGAAAGTAGGAGAAATTCAATTTCCATCTGCCACAACGCGTGATTCCGCGCTTCTCGTCTCACTCGGTAAGGTTGCGTTGCTTTGGTGGGCCGCTACAGGTGATGACTTTGATGTGACATCATCCGGCCTTGGCAGCACGCCTATCCGCTGCAGTGCTTTGCCCGAAGAATTGAATCACATCCTTCGTTCTGCAGCGGCAAAACTGCAAACAGCAATGGCGAAAAACATAATTTACACCAAGTATGCGGGAAAAATCATGGGGAACTACGACATAAAATGCGTTCGCCATATTCTTGACGAGACGGATTTCGAACTTTTGCGGGCCTTAGGGCTCGAGAAGTATTGGGACGACATCGAACTCGCCTACGCGCACTTTATGAAAGCTACGGGTGAGAGGCCCGGAACTGTTAGAGAAAACCCTTTCGAGTAACTTGAACGACGATGATGAAGAATAAATCCATTCTCGACGAAATCGACACGGTGCTGGCAGGTCACTACGGGTTCACGGCGGAGGAGTTGGATTTCATCCTGAACTACGACATTAAATACCGCCTCGGCCGGGACGCGGATACCGACGACTAATAAAACTATGGAAATCAGCAAGAAACCTCGGTCACTCCTCTCAGTCTGCGGCTACAAGAGTCGCATCGATACCAACCCTGATTTCCAACGGCCTGCCGTTTGGAGCCTCGGCCAAAAACAGCTCCTGATTGATACGATCTTACGGGGCTACGACATCCCTAAGCTGTACTGGCGCAAGTTGGGTAGTAGTCCTGAGCAATATGAGGTTGTTGATGGTCAGCAGCGCTTGCGTACAATCTTCGAGTTCCACGCTGGTGATTTCAGTTTGGCTAAGGATGCGGACGACATTGATGGCATTGTCGTGGCTAAGATGCACTATGAGGATTTGCCGGAGGAACTTCGGCATCGCTTTGACAATTACGATCTTGATGTAATTGTCCTTACCGATACGAGTGAAGATGAGGTGCGGGAGATGTTCCTGCGCTTACAAAACGGCACGAGCCTGAAGGCCCAAGAGAAGCGCAACGCCATGCCCGGCAAGATGCGCGCCTTTATTAAAGACCTAACGCAGCATCCGTTCTTTTCCCGTTGCAACTTTTCAAATACTCGCTTTACCCATGACCTTGTGGCTGCACAGATGACTGCCATTGAATTGAACGGTGGTCCTTGCCATGTTCGCAACTCAAACCTGACCGCTATGTATGAAATTCAGGCGGACTTCGATTCGAATGTCCCGAAAGCGCGCAAAATTCGGCGAGTCTTAGAGTATCTGGCCCAGGCATTCACTGAGAAAACGCCGGAATTAGAACGCTACAGTGTAGTCTCACTTTATACGCTCGTCTCCCACTGTTTAGAGAAATATGCTATGCAAGGGCGGCAAGATGCTTTGCGCACCTGGTTCATTCAGTTTGAATCTGCACGAACCAGACAGGAGGGCCTTTCCGCCGATATGTGCGACCCGGAACTCCTCGCTTATAGGGAACGCACGAGCCATAGCACTGACGCTCAAGACTCCATTCAATGGCGGCATGATTTTCTGCTCCGTAAATTCTTTGAGGCCGTACCAAACATCGAGCAGAAAGACAATCAACGACTGTTCTCTCACGAGCAACGCTTAGCTATTTTTCGCCGTGATAATTGTATGTGCCAACTCCGGATTAAGTGTGCCGGTGTTAGGTGCGAATGGGACGCATGGGAAGCTGACCATAAAGTGCCATGGTCGCAGGGCGGCAAGACAACCGTAGAAAACGGGCAGGTTGCCTGTCCATCGTGTAATTCGTCAAAAGGCTCAGCGGCCTGATTTTCAATGAGTACAGTGGTGGTTTTTTCTGCTGACATTCGATACCCGGCCCGCTTACGAGAGCGGCTGGGTGTGGCTGCTCCAGCTCAACTGAATACTCTTGGGAATCTCAATCTATTGAAGTTGCCGAAAACCGGTCTTTACTGCTCTGCTCGGTGCCCTGCTAACGCGATCCTCAGAACCTACGACCAAGCGGCCCATTGGCGCGACACCGGTCGCTGTGTCATTAGTGGGTTTCATTCTCCAGTGGAACAAGAGTGTCTGCGCATTCTTTTGCGTGGCACGCAGCCCATCATTCTTTGCCCTGCGCGAAACCTGCCTACGCGCGTTCAATGTCAATTGCAGTCTCCACTTGCAGAGGGACGACTACTTATTCTTTCTAGCTTTAGTAATACTGAAAAGCGTGTAACCTCCGAACTCGCCAATCGTCGCAACATTCTTGTGGCTGCCCTTGCCGACGATGCCTTCTTTGGTCATATAACGGCAGGCGGCCAAACAGAACGGCTAACTGAATCTTTGTATTCATGGAAAGTGCCTTTCAACGCCGGAGATGTTTAGCAAAACGTACTACCCAATATTCGCTAGTAGTTTATGAAAGTTGATCATGATGCGTTGATGCGCCTGGCAGCCTTTCAACACGTGCAGGGCCTGATGGCTACGCACGATCACTTGACGGCGAAGGAGATTAAGCCCGGCTTTCAATATCAAGGGCAACGGATTCCCTTAATGAATCCACAACGGGGCATTTTCAAGCCGCAGCAAATGGAGTACTTGCTTTCGATCAAGACGGTTTATCCAAAACCCGGAGGCAGGGTTTGGTATGATGATCAAAGGGATGTTCATAAGAGAATCTTCGAGGGGGAGGAAGTTGTGGACTATGCATTTATGGGTGACAACCCAAACGCGGCCGACAACCGGTGGTTACGGGAGGCGATGGAAAATAAGATCCCTATTATCTATTTCCTCGGTATCTCGCCGGGCCGATACCACGCACTGCTTCCTGCCTATGTAGTCGGGTGGGATCCTGTCGGATTGAAATCGAGAATCGCTTTCGGAAGATCAGAGCTGGATGGGTACGAAGCGCCAGAGGATGCAGCTGAAAGAAGGTATATTCTCCGATCTGTAAAACAGCGACTACATCAGGCCATGTTTCGGGAGGCGGTGATTACGGCCTATAACGGCCGTTGCGCTTTA
>Ga0214917_10007463_pt1 | contig 11042 bp, 9 predicted proteins | sample LL_1208_BB_MetaG_FD_177983 | JGI IMG/M metagenome (GOLD analysis project Ga0214917, IMG submission 177983) | Freshwater microbial communities from Lake Lanier, Atlanta, Georgia, United States - LL_1208_BB | ecosystem: Environmental > Aquatic > Freshwater > Lake | place: USA: Georgia | collected...
TGGAAAAAATAAATATAAAACTAAAATTTTAGATAATGCTTTTATAGGATCTAACACATCTTTAGTTGCGCCGGTAAAAATTGGAAAGAATACTTTGATTGGTGCGGGTTCTACGATTACAAAAAATGTAAAAGATAATACGCTTGCCTTAAGCAGAACTTCTCAAAGAGAATTAAAAAAGAAAAAAAAATAGAAAAAGTTTATGTGCGGTATTATTGGTATTGCCAGTTTTAAAGATATTTCAAAAGAAATTTTAGAGTCTTTAAAAAAACTCGAATATCGAGGTTATGACTCTGCAGGTATTTCAACAATAAATAATGGAGAAATAGTTGAAAATAAGTGTGCCGGCAAAGTTTCGGACTTGGAAAAATTAATTAAAAAAACATCATTATCAGGTAATATTGGAATTGGCCATGTTCGTTGGGCAACTCATGGAGCTCCAAATCAAATAAATGCCCATCCACATTCCTCAGATGAGGTATCCGTTGTTCATAACGGCATTATTGAAAATTCATCAATTATTAAAAAAGAACTTATAGAAAAAGGGCATATTTTTAAATCTCAGACAGACACTGAGGTTATTACACATCTAATTACAGAAAATTTAAAAAAAATGAATTATTTAGACTCCGTATTTGAAACTCTAAAGAGATTAGAAGGAAGTTTTGCATTAGGAATTATTTTTAAAAAATTTAATAATTTAATTGTTGGAGCAAGAAGAGGAAGTCCACTTGCCGTTGGTTATGCAGACAAAGAAAAATATTTAGGTTCAGACTCTTATGCGTTAAATTCCATGACTAAAGAAGTTTCCTACCTCGATGACGGGGATATATGCGTACTAACCAAAGATAAAATTGATTTTTTTGATAAAAATAAGAAAAAGATTGAAAAAAAAGTCCATAAATTAACTCAAGAAAAAGAAAGTTATAGTAAAGGAAATTTTAAAGATTTTATGTCCAAGGAAATTTCTGAGCAACCAGAAGTTATTAAAAAATGTATTAATGAATATTTAGATAAAATTAGAAAAGAAATTAATATTGTTAATTTTCCTATTGATCCTAAAAAGATTTCAAAAGTTAATTTAATAGCCTGTGGTACAGCTTATCATGCTTGTATAGTTGGAAAGTATTGGTTTGAAGAATTTACCAATATAGATGTGAACGTAGATGTTGCTTCAGAATTTAGGTATAGAAATAATAAAATAAAAGAAAATGAGCTGTATATCTTTGTCTCGCAATCTGGTGAAACTGCAGATACAATTGCAGCATTAGATTTTTGTAAAAAAGAGGGAGCAAAAACGTGTGCAATTGTTAATGTTACCGAAAGTTCATTGTCAAGATTATCAGATTTAGTTTTACCTATTCATGTTGGTGCAGAAATCGGTGTGGCTTCGACAAAAGCTTTCACAGGTCAGATTTTGGTTCTTTTATTATTTATTTTAAAAATTGCAAAAATTAGAAATGAGATCAAAGCTGATGAATACTCAAATATTATTAAAGATTTAGAAAATATTCATTCCCATGTGACATTAATTTTAAATAATAAAAAATTGATAGAAGAACTTGCTGAGGATTTTATAAATATAAAAGGATCACTGTTTTTAGGTAGAGGACTATCCTATCCAATTGCTTTAGAGGGTGCTCTTAAATTCAAAGAGTTAACATATTTACATGCTGAAGGTTATCCAGCCGGTGAGATGAAGCACGGACCTTTAGCGTTAGTTGAAAATGGGATGCCAGTTATTGTTATTGCTCCAAAAGACAGATTTTATGATAAAACAATCTCTAATATGCAAGAAGTTATTGCAAGGGGTGGAAAAATTTTATTAATTTCAGATCATGCAGAGGAAATTACAACAAGCGAAAATGTTTGGTCAGAAATTAGACTTCCACAAATTCATAAATTTCTTTCTCCTTTTTTAAGCACTATCCCTTTGCAACTACTTGCATATTATGTTGCTTTAAAAAAAGGTAACGACATAGATAAGCCAAGAAATTTAGCTAAATCTGTTACGGTAGAATAATTTATTCTTGTAGGCTTAGAACACTCTATATATATACTGTAGGTTGAATATGAAAAATTGGAAACCTAATTCTTGGAGAACAAAAACTGGAAAACATTTACCCGTTTATGAAAACGAAGCTAAATTAAACGAGGTTTTGAAAGAAATTTCTAAATTTCCTCCACTTGTTTTCGCTGGCGAGTCTCGAACACTTAAACAAATGCTCGGAGAAGTGAGTGAAGGAAAAGCTTTTTTATTTCAAGGAGGAGATTGCGCTGAGAGTTTTGAGGAATTTCATCCAGATAATATTAGGGATTTATTTAAGGTTATTTTGCAGGTTTCTTTAATACTAACGGTTTCATCACACTTACCAATAGTAAAAATAGGTAGGGTTGCGGGTCAATTTTCTAAACCAAGAAGCTCTTCAACAGAGATTATAAATGGAAAAGAGCTTCCTAGTTATTTAGGTGACAATATTAATGGAATGAAATTTGATGAGCAGTCTCGAAAGCCTGATCCTATAAGATTATTAAAATCCTATTCACAATCTGCTGCAACATTAAATTTATTACGAGCATTTTCTCAAGGAGGGTTTGCTGATTTGAGCAAAGTACATTTATGGAATATGGACTTTGTTAATAAAAGCGCTGATAAAAAATTTAAAGAAATTCAAAATAAAGTTATGGATGCTTTAAACTTCATGCATGCCTGTGGTATTACCATTGAGCAAAATAGAAGATTAAGAACTGTAAATTTTTATACGAGTCACGAGGCTTTGCATCTTCCTTATGAGGAAGCGATGACAAGAGTGGACTCAACAACAGGAGAATACCATGATACCTCAGCGCATTTTTTATGGATTGGAGATCGTACTAGGCAGATAGATGGAGCGCATGTAGAGTTTTGTAGAGGAATTAAAAATCCAATAGGAATTAAATGTGGTCCAAGTTTAGACGCAAAAGAATTAATTAAGTTAATTGAGGTTTTGAATCCAGAGGATGAAGCTGGAAGAATAACTTTAATAGCTAGATTTGGTCACGATAAAGTTGAAAAATTTTTACCAAAACTTATTCAAGCTGTAAAAAAATCAAATAAGAAAGTAATTTGGTCTTGTGACCCGATGCATGGCAATACAATTAAATCTACCACTGGATTTAAAACTAGACCATTTAAAGATATAATTTCAGAAGTTAAGAGTTTTTTTGATATTCATCAAGGGGAAGGAACCTATGCCGGCGGATTACACATTGAAATGACTGGAAAAAACGTCACCGAATGTATTGGAGGTGCGCAGAATATTACAGATAAAGATTTATCTAGTAGATACCATACACACTGCGACCCTAGATTGAATGCAAATCAAGCGATTGAGTTAGCATTTCTTATTTCAGAGGAAATTAAGAAAAATTCTAAATATTTAGTAAATTCCATCAGAAAAGCTTCTTAAAAATTATTTTTTATAATTTTTTTGCTTAAATTTAAAAAAAAAGTAAAATCATTACGATGACAGCAGCAGATAGAATTCAATTTATTAAAAACTGGATAAAAAACTATTGTAATTTAATGGAAAAAAAACCTGATTGTTTAGTTGTTGGGGTTTCTGGTGGAATTGATTCAGCAGTAGTAAGTACTATTTCAGCAATGACAGAAATGAAGGTTAAGGCATTATCAATGCCGATTAGACAACTAAAATTTCAAGATGATTTAAGTAGGGCACATTTAAAATGGTTAAAGAGTAAATTTTCTAATGTAGATGAGGTTACTATTAATTTAGATGAAGTTTTTAATAATTTTGAAAAGTCTTTAAAAGATTTTAATAGTGAGCACGCTTTTGCAAATTCACGTGCAAGATTACGAATGGCAACTTTATATCAAGTAGCAGGCGCAAATAATGGAATCGTTGTGGGCACCGGAAATAAAGTTGAAGATTTTGGAGTGGGCTTTTATACAAAATATGGCGATGGAGGAGTTGACATTTCCCCAATAGCAGATTGTTTGAAAACCCAAGTTTGGGAAATGGGAAAAGAGTTAAAAATATTGGAGGATATTATAAAAGCCCCGCCTACGGACGGTTTGTGGGCAGATGGAAGAACGGATGAGAGTCAATTAGGAATGTCCTATGAAGATCTAGAGAAAGCTATGCTTAATCCAAAAGATAAAAATTTTGAAAAATATCTAAAAATTCGAAAAAGAAATCTTCACAAAATGAACCAAATACCAATTTGTAAATTTGATAACAGTGAATAGTCTAAAAATTTACAATACTTTAAAAAGAGAAAAAGAAGATTTTATTCCCTTAAGTAAAAAGTCAATTGGAATGTATGTCTGTGGCCCAACTGTTTATGATGAAACTCATATTGGCAATGCTCGACCATTAATTATTTTTGATCTTGTTTATAGAATTTTAATTAAGAATTTTGGAAAAGATAAAGTCAATTACGTTAGAAATATTACTGATATTGATGACAAGATTATTCAAAGAGCAAGCGAATTAAAAATTGATATTAATGGACTTACAAAAAATATAACTGATATTTTTTTTGATGATTGCAAATATTTAAATTGTTTAGTTCCAAATTACCAACCTAAAGCAACTGAAAATATATCAGCCATGATTAAAATGACTGAAAATTTAATTACTAAACAAATTGCATACATAAAAAATGGTAATGTTTATTTTAATGTAAATAAGTTTAAAGATTATGGAAAATTATCAAATAAAAACCCAAAAGAATTAATTTCTGGATCAAGAGTTGAAATCTCAGAATTAAAAAATAATCCTTTAGATTTCGTGTTGTGGAAACCTTCAAAAGATAATGAACCTTCTTGGGATTCTCCTTGGGGAAAAGGTAGACCAGGTTGGCATATAGAGTGTTCTGCAATGGCACAAAAGTATTTAGGTAAAGAATTTGATTTACACTGCGGTGGATTAGATCTTATTTTTCCTCATCATGAAAACGAGATAGCTCAATCAATTTGTGCAAACGACACTAATATTCTTGCAAAATATTGGATGCACAATGGTTATTTAACTTTTAATGGAAAAAAAATGTCAAAATCTGAGGGAAATTTCGTCACTATTAATAATTTAAAAAATAATTTTAATGGGCAGATTGTTAGATTGTCTGTTTTGAGCACTCACTACAGACAACCATTGGATTGGAATTTAAAAATTTTAGAAACAAACAAAAAAATATTAGAAAATTGGTATACTTTTTATTCCCCTGAAAATGACGAAATTAATGAAGAATTATTAAATATTTTATTAGATGATTTAAATACACCAAAATTTATAACAAACATTCACAGCCTTTATAACAAGGCTAAAACTGGCGATAACACAGCTAAAAAAGATTTAAATTCTGCACTTAAATTTATTGGTTTATTTAATCAAAGTGAAGAACAATTTAATAGTTTAAGAAAAAAATCAAATCTTGATGTAGGTCAAATTGAAAATCTAATTGATCTTAGAAATCTTGCGAGAAAAAATAAAGATTTTAAAAAAGCTGATAAAATTAGACTAGATCTTGAAAATAATGGAATTTTAATAGAGGATCTTAATGATAAAACGCATTGGAAATATAAGTAATGAGTAAAGAAAAAATTTACATATTTGATACTACTTTGAGAGATGGAGCACAAACACAAGGTGTAAATTTCTCAATGAATGAAAAAAATAGAATTGCAAACGCATTATCCAAATTAGGAGTTGACTACATTGAGGCTGGATGGCCTGGGGCAAATCCATTAGATACAAATTTTTTTAACAAACCTCCAAAATTATCTAATTCAACCTTAGTTGCATTTGGAATGACAAAAAAATTTGGCAAGAGTGCTGAAAATGATCCTGGTTTATCTGCTATTATAAATTCAAATACTAAGTCCGTTTGTATCGTCGGAAAAACGTGGGATTTTCACGTAGATGTAGCCTTAGGAATTTCAAAAGAAGAGAATATAGAAAATATTGTCGATACAACGAAGCATTTTGTAAAAAATAATAGAGAATATATGTTTGATGCTGAACATTTTTTTGATGGGTATAAAAATAATAAAAAGTATACATTAGAATGTGTCCGCTCAGCTTATGATAATGGAGCAAGATGGATTGTTTTATGTGATACAAATGGAGGAACTTTACCATTTGAGATTGAAGAAATAGTACATGATGTTGCAAAAGTTATTCCTGGAAAAAATTTAGGTATACACACCCATAATGATACTGAAAACGCTGTGGCAAACACTCTTGCTGCTATCAGATCAGGCGCAAGACAGGTTCAAGGAACTTTAAATGGCTTAGGAGAAAGATGTGGTAATGCCAATATTGTATCGATTATTCCAACATTGTTATTTAAGAAATATTTTAGGGATAAATTTGATATTTCAGTAGAAGAAACAAAAGTTAAATATTTAACCGAATGTTCTAGATTATTAGATGAAATTTTAAATAGAAAACCTAATAATCATGCTGCTTATGTTGGGGCTTCGGCTTTTGCTCATAAAGGGGGCCTTCATGTTTCCGCTGTAGAAAAAAATCCAAAGACATACGAACATATTATTCCAGATTCTGTTGGTAATAAAAGAAATATTGTTGTTTCTGATCAGTCGGGAAGATCTAATATTTTGTCGAGATTAGAAAAGTTAAATATTAAAATTAATAAAGATGATCCTAAAGTTCAAAAACTATTAGAACAAGTTAAAGATAGAGAATTTATTGGTTATGCTTATGATGGTGCTGATGCCTCATTTGAATTATTAACTCGAAGATTATTAGGGGATATTCCCAATTATTTAAATATTAAAAAATACGAAGTAAAAGTTAGCAAAAGTACTGATAATGATCTTATAAACTCTTATGCAACAGTTGTATTAGAAGTTGATAAAAAAGAGATTACTTGCGAAGGATCAGGTAATGGACCAGTTAACGCAATTGATAATGCGATTAGATCTAACGTAAATAAAATTGGAAAATATAGCGAGTATTTAAAAGATTTGCGATTAGTAGATTATAAAGTAAGAATTCTAAATACAGGAACCAATGCAATTACCCGTGTTTCTATTGAAAGCACAGATAATACTGGAGATGTATGGTTTACCATTGGAGTATCGCCAAATATAATTGAAGCATCTTTTAGAGCGCTGATAGATAGTATTGATTACAAGTTGTATAAAGATAAGGCCCCAGCAAACTTGTAATGTTATTTAAAAATATTCACTTTATTTTAGTTAGACCTCAACTTGGAGAAAACATAGGAGCTGCCGCAAGATCATTAAAAAATTTTAATTTTGAAAATTTAAGATTAATTTCACCACGTGATAGTTGGCCAAATAAAAGCGCAACATATACGGCAGTAGAAGCAAAAGATATTATTCATAAAGCAAAAGTTTTTTTAAATACTGATCAGGCAGTCGCAGATTTAGATTGTGTTTTTGCAACAACTTCAAGAAGCAGATCAGTTAATAAAAAGATTGTAGATTTATCTAAAGCTGTAAAGATTATAAAAAAACTAAGTTTATCCAATAAAAAAACTGGAATTTTTTTTGGGCCAGAAGCGTCAGGATTAAGTAATGACGATCTTATTAATGCTAATTATTTAGTTAATATTCCAACAAGCAATAAATTTAAATCATTAAATTTATCACATGCAGTGACTATTTTTGCTTTTGAATTATTTATTTCTCAAAAAAAATTTGAACCTATTGTTAAGAATTTATATAGAAGTGAAGATGCAAAAAAGAATGAAGTTAATGCTTTTTTAGATTTTATGATATCCCATTTAGATAAGGTGGGTTTTTTGAAGCCAGCTGAAAAAAAACAACAAATGATTAGAAGTGTTAAAAATATTTTTCATCGAAGCTCTCTTTCCACACAGGAAATTAGAACTTTATCAGGAGTTATCAGTTCTTTAATTAAATATAAGGGATGAGAGTAACATTGACTAAAAGAATGGGGGTTATTATAAGAGGGCACTTTAAAATATGACAAAAAGAATAAATTCTACTCATAAAGTGGACAGACGCCTTGGGGTAAATCTTTGGGGCAGACCAAAAAGTCCCTTTAATACTAGAGCCTATCGTCCAGGACAACATGGGCAGAGAAGTAAAGGCAAACCTTCGGATTACAATATTCAATTACAAGCTAAGCAAAAATTAAAAAGTTATTATGGCAATATGAGTGAACGACAGTTTAGAAATCTTTTTAGAAAAGCTTATAAGAAAAAAGGTGACACAGGAGAAAATTTAGTTGGTCTATTAGAAAGAAGACTAGACGCTGTTATCTACAGAGCGAAATTTGCAATCACTGTTTTTGCAGCAAGACAAATGATTAATCATGGAAAAGTAAAAGTGAATGGAAAGAAAGTTAATATTTCAAGTTACTTAGTTTCTGAAAATGATGAAATAGAAATTAAAGACTCATTCAAACAATCGATTCCAATTATAGGAGCAACACAAAGTAAAGAAAGAGAAGTTCCAGAATATATTATTGCTGATCACAAAAAAATGACTGCAAAATTTAATAAAGTTCCAAAATATGATCAGATCCCTTATCCTGTACAAATGGAACCTAAACTAGTTGTGGAATACTATTCTAGATAATATTTACTTTTAGAATTTTTTGTAATTCACCTTTTTCGTACATTTCTTTTGCAATATCGCAGCCACCAATAAATTCTCCTTTAATGTATAGTTGAGGAACAGTAGGCCAATTACTAAAATCTTTAATTCCTTGTCTTATTTCAGGGTCAGCTAAAACGTCAATACCGCTAAATTTTACATTAAGTTTTTTTAAAATATTACTAACGGTCATTGAAAATCCACATTGTGGCATCTCAGGTGTACCTTTCATGAATAAAACTACATTATTATTATTTATAATATCTTTTATTTTTTCATTTATGTTTGTCATATTATTTTTCTTCTGTTGTTAAAGCCAATGCATGTAATTCATTACCCATTTTACCTTTTAAAGATGCATATACCATTTGATGCTGCTGAACTCTAGTCTTTCCTTTAAATTGTGAAGATCTAATTTTAGCAGCATAATGATTATCATCACCAGCTAGATCATTGATTTCAATATCAGCATCTGGAAAACCTTCTTTTAACAATTTATGAATTTCTTCTTGTTTAATAGCCATAATTAATTTTTGTTATAATTTTTAAACCAACTTTCATTTTTTGTCTTTAATTCTTTAACACTAATTTTAAAATTATTTTCTATTTCAAATATTTCACTTTGGGTTTTGCCAATAATATCTATTTTAATATTTTTATTTTTTGCAATTTTTTTTACTTTTTCAAAGTTTTTTTTATTAATCTCTATTAAATATCTAGCCTGATCTTCTGAAAATAAATATTTAATCTTTTCATTATTAGATCCTGAAACTTTAATCTTTGCACCAATATTAGAGGCCATACACATTTCAGCTAATGTGACGATAATTCCGCCATGAGAAATATCATGAACTGCACTTACTAATTTACTTTTGATTAAGTTACTAACAAAAAAACCATTCTTCTTCTCTTCTTTTAAATTAATTTGAGGAGGAGGCCCTTTTTTATCTCCAATAACATCATAAATTAATGCGCTTTGACTTAAGTGACCTGATGTTTCTCCTATAACTGCAATAATATTGTCTGTGTTTTTAAAATTAAAAGTCATCATATTATTTATATTTTTTAAAAGACCAACCCCACCAATCGTTGGAGTTGGGTAAATAGCAATACCATTTGTTTCATTATATAAAGACACATTCCCAGATATCACTGGATAATTTAAAGCTTCACAAGCCTCCTTCATTCCATTGATACTATCTACAAACTGACCCATAATTTCTTTTTTTTCAGGATTTCCAAAATTCAAACAATTAGTAATAGCAATGGGCTGAGCGCCAACCGAAATTAAATTTCTCCATGTCTCACATACAGCCTGCATAGCTCCAGATTTTGGATGGGCTTTACAATATCTTGGAACACAATCAACTGTAGCAGCTATACCCTTATTTTTTCCATGATATCTAACTACAGCAGAGTCACCACCTGGTTTTTGGATTGTATCTGTCATTACCATATGATCGTACTGTTCCCATACCCATGATTTTTTTGAGTAATTGTGATGGGATAAAATTTTAATTAATGAATCTTTAATATCTAATTTCTCAATATCTGAGTCATGATTAATTATTTTTGGATAATTGTAAGTTATGTAATCTCGTTTATATTTAGGCGCATTGTCTCCTAGTGAATGTATTGGAATACTGCACACATTTTTTTTATTAAATTCAAGTTCAAGTTTTTTTGAATTTGTTAATTTTCCTATAATTGCAAAATCCAATCCCCATTTTTCAAATATTTTTTGAGCTTCTTTTTCTTTTCCTTTTTTTAAAACCATTAACATTCGCTCCTGACTTTCAGAAAGCATAATCTCATAGGGTGTCATATTATTTTCTCTACAAGGAATTAAATTTAAATTTATTTCAATTCCAAGGTCACCCTTCGATGCCATTTCTATAGAAGAAGAAGTAAGGCCTGCTGCACCCATATCTTGTATGGAAACTATAGATTTTTTTTGCATTAATTCTAAACAAGCTTCTAAAAGCAATTTTTCAGTAAATGGGTCTCCAACTTGTACAGTTGGTTTTTTTGACTCTGAGTCTTCATCAAATTCTGCAGATGCCATTGTTGCACCATGGATTCCATCTCTACCTGTTTTTGATCCTACATAAACAACAGGATTACCAATACCGCTTGCAATTGAATAAAAAACTTTATTTTTTTTAGCAATGCCAATATTCATAGCATTAACTAATATATTACCGTTGTAACATTCATCAAATTCAGTCTCACCTCCAACAGTTGGAACACCAATACAATTTCCATATCCGCCAATTCCAGAAACTACACCGTTTAATAAATATTTTGTTTTTTCATGATTAGGCGAGCCAAATCTTATAGAATTTAAATTAGCAACAGGTCTTGCGCCCATTGTAAAAACATCTCTTAATATTCCACCAACTCCAGTTGCTGCGCCTTGATAAGGCTC
>Ga0214917_10007464_pt1 | contig 11042 bp, 26 predicted proteins | sample LL_1208_BB_MetaG_FD_177983 | JGI IMG/M metagenome (GOLD analysis project Ga0214917, IMG submission 177983) | Freshwater microbial communities from Lake Lanier, Atlanta, Georgia, United States - LL_1208_BB | ecosystem: Environmental > Aquatic > Freshwater > Lake | place: USA: Georgia | collected...
AAAATCTGGCATAAAATCTTTATTGATATGACCACATTTAGCACAAGAAAATGTTTGTAGGGGAACATGAATTTCCCTACCTGTTGGTGACATTATAGATGAAATTGCTTTAATAATAGTAACACTTGAAAAGCAATTATGGCTACAACTTTCACATACAATATCTTTTGCACCCTTTAAGTGCTCTGGTCTTAATTTTTGTTCTTTATTAGAAAAATCCATTTATAATCTCCTTATTTAATACTCATTAATATCATTCCGCCAAAAACCATAACTAATCCAAACAATCTATGCTTTGCTAGCGTCTCACCAATCCAGAAGATAGTAGTACTATACCACGCAGCATGAAAAAAGAAAACTTGAAAAACGGATGTATATGTTAGAGAAAAAAAACCTGCACGATTCATATAGGCATATATTGTTGCATTAAATATACTAACAATATAGGTTGTCCACCAAGGCGACAACCCATCTCGCATCCATTTTCCATTATGTGCTGCCCAAATACCAGAAAGAGTTAGAGTACAAGCAATCAAAAATATTTTAATGTTCTCAGTCATCAAATTCAATTCTTTCTGCCATTTCGCTTTCAAGCCTCATATAAATTCCCTGAGATCCGTAAACATACTGATCATTCATCAATTTAATAGTAACTACAAATTCATTTACAGCTACAACAATTCCAGTTAAATTATTAAAAGTTGTTCTATTAATCTTTTTACTTGGCAGATAAAATTTATTAAAAAGGTCAGTTCTGCAAACAAGATCACCAATTTTAAATTTCTGGTCTTCTTCTTCGCTCATCTAATTCACCTTGTAAGATGACCAACAAACCAACCAAAAAGCCCAATCAAACCAGCAAAAGCTAGAGCCACTCTCATCGCGACCTCCATGTTCTATACTCTAGCACAGTCCATGCCGCCTGTCTAGAGAATATTTGGTAGATTTAACAGAAATAACTACTTAGGCTATCTTGAAAGAAGGGAGAACGAACATGAAGTATACATTAATAACAATAGCAGTGTTAATAACAAATATTGCAAATGCTGAAATAAAATTAAGCTGGGAAGCCAAAGATCCAAAAAATGTTGAATGGACTAGGATAACAACAAAAGCAATAGAAAAAAACCTATCTGCTTTAGATAAAGCAGAGGATACAGAATTTTTCTGTAGTGGTTACAAAACAATGGAACAAGACCAAAAAGTATGGTTTTGGTCTGAACTTATATCCTCAATAGCTTTTTATGAAAGTGGCTGGAGCCCTGCATCAGAATTAACAGAAGCAAGCCTTGGAACAGATACAGTCACAGGAATGATTGTTGTTTCACAGGGCTTGTTACAATTAAGTTATGGTGACACAAAGTGGGCAAAGTGGTGCAACTTTGATTGGGAACTAGACAAAAACGACACAGAAAATCCAACAATTCTAAGACCAAAAAATAATCTAGAATGTGGAATAGGAATCCTATCAAACCAAATAAATAAATGGGGAAGGATCACACTCCAAAAACATGCCTATTGGAGCGTCCTAAAGTGGAAACACAAATACAACAAACTGGATGGAATATCCAGAATGATCAAGCAAAGGATCCCAGCTTGCAGAGAAAAAATTAAAGTTGTGTTAAAAAATTAACGTTTCTTTTTTGGTGGTGTTGGTTGTGTAACAAAACGTGGATCACTAAGCGGATCCTTAATCGGGTTTCTTTCCCAAGGTTCATCATGCCTCTTACCAGATGGTTCAACATATTTTTGACCAACTTCGCCATGCGTTTCTTGCCATTGCTTATACGGATTGTCAGATTCCGCTAAATCACCAGTTATACCTTGTGCCATTTTCCAAACAGCTTCCATTTGTTTTTCAACCTCAGCATTTTCTGGTTTCACATTCATCAACAAATCAAGAACGGCTTCTGCAAATTCTTTATTTGAAGCTGAACCTTTCTTTAGATCATCGCGCGAAACTTCAACTCCCTTTGGCATCCCACGCATAACTTCTGCACCCGCTCCACTAAATGAAACTGGTGTTTGAAAACTGCTTAAAGCTTCTGCTTCTTTTATCCCAGATCTTTTCTTCATTTTTACTTTCATAGTATATCTCCCTTATTTTCAATAAATAGTTTATAGCTCATCAAAAGTTATTCAGGACTCCAACAAACATGCAATTCCCACTTTTCAACCCAAAGCTTATCACCGCTAGGTATTCTATAAACATAGTACATGTCAGAATTATTTTTTTCTAATACAATTCCAATACCACCATTAACCTCTTCTTCAATCAATGAAAGCAAAACAACACTTCCAACTTTAATTTCTCCATGATCACGAAATGTCATGGGATTAAATAGTTTAATAATAAAAATGTCGGTCGAGCAAAGCTCGACCGACAAGGTATAATTTAACTTTCCTTTATTCCCCTATTGCTTCAAATAAAAGGGTCATTGCTGCTGAAAGCTTGCCTATATCTATTCTTTTTGGATCTATTTCTTCTCTATCTGCCACATATTGTTCATCCAAATCCCTAATCATTTGAATAAACGCATCAGTGGGATCGGTTATTTCGCCAATGCTTTCCATTTTGGTTAGACCGTTAGGATCGATAGCTTCACGGAGTATTTTAACTTTGATCATGGTATAAGTAGTGTACCATACTTAAAAATCTCAAAAATTGGACCGGAGTTTAAAAATGACCTATGCTTCCCTTTTTAAGTATTTGATTTCACTCAGGAACTTGTTTTCCGTAAAATCAGAAGGTAAAGGGGGGAGGGGGAGGGGGTCAAACCTTTTTGCTTTTAAAGAAAGCTAAAGTGTTTTTTTGTTTCAGCCGCCCTTTTAATTCTTTAAAGGGACAACCTTTGAGAGATTACAAACGCACTCGCCGTGCGTTGACACATACTGGAAACTATACGGTCGGCAAACAGGTTCGCAACGCAGGCGCTCACGCTCTGCATTTGCAGACAGGGCAAGGCAGGAACCAACGCACAGGGCAAAGCCAATAAAAGAAAGCAGACGGAACATTTTTTAAAGACCCTTCCTGCGATCCATGCGAAGGAGGATCGCATCCTCAGCAGCTTCCGCCAACCAGATAAGCCCAAGGGTAACGGGGATCATAAAGACCCCAAGCGAGACAACAACAACAACACCAGCGAACAGGTCACCAATCATTACTGCGCCTCCTCAGTATCAGCGATTTCGTTAGCCTTGCCAACCATCTTACCCAGCATTGCAATGTCACGATTACGCTCCGTCGCCTTGCGATCCAGAGCCTCCCGGTTATAACCCCAAGCGATCACATTGTCAAGGCTCTCGCCGCGAACAGCGACCAGCGCAAAACGGTTGTAGGGATTCTCGCTGAATACATTAGCTCCCAATGCCTTAGCCTCTGCAACGTCCACCACCTTGTAAATCCGCTTTGCCATCTTTTGAACCTTAGCCATCTGTCCGTTCTCCTCTGGGGTCCGTCCCCGTCAAGTGTGAGAGCATCTTACCACGACACCGAACCGGCGTCAACATCTTTTTTAGTTCTGGTCTTAGAGGCTTCCGCTTGCACACCCTCTCGACCGTCGAGCATGGAGAGAGTATAACCCAAGTCGCTCCCGCACACAAGAAAAAAGAAACAGCAAGGTTAGAGTACGCAACCCCCTGGATTTCCTCATGATCTTTTTTCTTGACACGCTGTCTTGCGTGTGGTAGAATACCAGCCGCGCCGAAGGCGCGGCGGCTGAGAACCGCTCGCGCAATCGGCATATGTTGTGATATGTTAGGGATTAGTTCTGCGACTCGCTACGCTTCTGCAACTCCGCATCATACTCGCGGACCAGCTCGCGAGCGGTTGCATCATTCACCGTGCGGAGGAAATCCGCCATTCGGGACTTGAGCGAAACCGAAACGCGATCCTTCGGAGTGGGCTTCGTACCAGCGACGAAGATACCGCCTTCGCTACCACGACCGCTCTCAAGCGTACCGCTCTCAAGCATTGCAGCGATATCCTTAGCCTTGAAACCGCCAACGTGGATAAGAACGCCCTTCGGACAACCGCGACCGTTCTCGCGAACATACTCACTCACAAACTGCGTAATGGACTTCGACATATTGTTCTCTACCTTCCCGCTCTTTCGGAGCGTTGTCGGGTGGCGACATTGCCACTCTCGACCTTACTTGACCATCTTACCATGATGCCGACACCGCGTCAACATCTTTTTTTTGCTCTCGCTTTAGAGCCTCTTGCCGTCCGTGGCGTCACTCCCAACCAACGAACAGACACAGTATACAGGAAGTCGGGTTGCCGCGCAACAGGAAAAAAACCAGCTGGATAGAGTACGCAAACCCTTGACTTTACTGGCGAAAGCCAGGAACACCACCCCTCCACTTTTTCTCTTGACTACCTCTCCCTGCCGTGCTATAATGCCAGCCGCTGCTTCGCAGCGGGGGCTGGAATCCGCTGCAAAAACAACAGGTTCCGACCCCCCCTACTATTCTAGAGCTAGACACTACCCCTTGGGGGTGTTAGTCCACCCACACACAATCGGGAGCGGGAGCGATATCCTGCAAGTCCGCATCCTTGAAAGTAATGGCGCGGATATATGGCTGAATCTCCGTCATGGAAACGTCACCCATTTCGTTCTCATATCCGCAAACATATGCAAAGCGGATATCGCTTCGCTTATTGTCGAGGAAATAATACTCCCAACCATTTGCGAGTGCTGCCCAACCATAAACGGTCACGGGCTTGCTCATCCAGCTTGCCTTCATCTTTCGCATATTACGCCTCACCCATTTTCTGGATCGTGTAGATATTCACGACGAACGAATCATCATTAGGAACAGAAATGGAAACGTGTGCATCGTCACACACGGCATCCACAACCGCGAAACCGTAAACCCTGCTCCACACCATATCGCCAACCTTGAACATATTACGGAACCTCCACGGTATCGAGAATATCGTCAGCGGTCAAGTGCTTTGGTTCGTCACCAGCGAGCAACTTATCGAAAGCCTCTTCGGTGATTGTCCACACTTGAACGTCACCCATAGTTTCCCAAGTCTCATTATCCGAAAGAACAACGATTCGCTTTGCCATTTCACTTCACCTCGCTGCCCCATGCAGCATGAAGAACAGTCTACACCTTCTTCGGGTTGGTGTCAACTTCTTTTTTTCGTGTGTGTTTTCGGGGGGTTACGGGGTGGTACGATTTTTCTTGACGGGTGGTTCTGGCTGTGGTAGAATGCCAGCCGCGCGCGAAGCGCGCGGGGGCTAGATTCCCTAGCGTTTCCGCGCACTTGGCATTCTATGGTGGGCATTTATGTTTGCGCTCCCACAACCGCGCTTATCCTAACAGGAACATATAATCCTTTGGTTGCTTATGGGTTACTGTTTCGGTGGATAATGTCCCTTGCGGGAGTCCCTTTTAATATCGGGAGGGACCGAACCCGTTTATATGTTACGCCTGAGCCTCACGGCGCTTCTCAATCTCAGCCTCATATTCCGCAATCAGCGAGGCAGCGAAATCACGGTCCAGAGTGTGACCGTCAGCGACAACGCGCAGGGCGTCAACCATGCGGCTCTTAAGGGTAACAGCGGAACGCTCCTTAGGCTGAGGCTTGGCACCCTTAGGGAAAAGACCACCCTCCGAACCGCGACCCGATTCCACAAGCCCAAGGTCAAGGGCACGCTTGATATCCTTTGCAGCGAACCCGTCAACGTGGAGGAGAACACCCTTAGGGCAACCACGCCCATTCTCCTTAGTGAAACGCTCAACCGCCTCAGTCACGAGAATCGCCTTGTCCTTAGCCATTTGCTTCAACTACCTTCCCGGTCCTTTGGACCGTTGTTGGGAGGCGATATTGCCTCTCTCAACCTTACCCTTACAGTCTACCACAACCCCATGTTGCGGTCAACCTTTTTTTTCATCGGGGAGGGATGCAACAACCTGTGCGGCACCCTACCTCCCTCGACCTTACCCAGACAGTCTATCATGCCTTGCTTGCGGCGTCAACTTTTTTTTTCGTTCCCGCTTTAGAACCTTGTCGGGGCGCTGCCTTCCATCCACCGACAAGAGACAGTCTATCACAGGCAGGGATCGCTTGCAACTTTTTTCTTTAGTCTACCCTTGGAGCATCGAAAGGCTGCAAATGTTCCAAAGTATGAAGGGTCGCATGATTACGATTAACGCAATCCCACATAACCTTTGCAATAGACTTACCCGTTTGCGTATCTTTAAAGATTGCTGAAATCTCGCCCTTTCCCCATTTAGGGAAAAGAGGATGAATAACAAATGTTCCCGGCATTAGCATATTAGGCATCCCTCCAACCATCTTCCGCACGACGGGTATAACGATCAGCAGCAGCATCATTGCAAAGCTGAATAGCGCAAGGCATACAATACTCATCCCACGGCGAATGGTCACAGCCATTCATGCATTCCCCGCAACCCATTTCATCACACTTGGAATGCGTAATAAGGCAGTTGCCAGTATCCTCACCGCAGCGGCGATGCCTGCAAACGATATATTCCTTTTCACAAACGCAACAGGTTTCCGTCATCTCTTGCTCTCCGCTGGAACCGTCCAGCATGAAAACAGTATAACCCAAGTCCCCGCTAGCGTCAACAAAAAAAAGCAGGGTCCAACCCCCTGGAAATGCGGGGGTTTTTCCCGCTTGACAGGGGGTTAGCTTTGCGGTATACTAGCCGCCCAAAAGGGCGGTATTACTATTACCCCCCTATCGGGGGAATAGTATTACCCGCTCACTTCGTTCGCGGGCGGCTGTCACTTGTAAAACATTGTTTAGACCCCCCCCACCCTAGAGGAATACTCCCTAATCCCAATCCCCATTCCTGCTATTGCGGCACCTATACTTATTCCGTGCCTTCCGCCTATCGGGTATCACCCCTGCCTTAGTAACCCCATTGATGATTAACACCATGCACCAATCACGGGTCTTAATCGTATTGGGGTCGATATGCTTCCTCTTTTTATCTTTGTTTGTCCTAGCCATTATCTTTCTCCTATCAGGCGAAATACTTTTTCTGGGCATCCGTGAGATTACGCTGCCCGTGGTAAACAAGACCGATTCGCACAATGCCCTCAATTGCAGGAACATCGTTCACGTTACCGTCAACATAACCCGCATTGACGCGAGCAGCATCATCCGCAAAGATACGCGAATGGGGCATATTGAGATTCACAAGCGCGTCATGCTTTCCACCAAGCGATTGCGTAATAATAAGGTTCTCGGGCTTATTACCCCAAAGATCCATATTGATCGTCTTGGTATAAGCATAGAACGTAAGATGCGGCATCGCCTTTGCAATATCACACCACTTAGCGTAATACTCCGCATTATAGAAATCGCCCGAATCGTGAACGCGAACGGTATTCACCTTTCGGAAACGCTTGAGATCAGCGATTGCCATATCGACGAAATCCGCCGAAAGCGACGTCATAAGATTATGCTGGCGAGCGGCAATCACGTTAGGCATAGCATAACGACCCTGCTTTGCAAAGCAAACAGCACGGCAAGCGAGAGCGCCGGGGCAAGTATTAGCCTTTTCGCCATTCAACTGGAAATCGTAATCGGCAGGGATACCGAAACCAAGGATGCGGTAAACACCACCATTATCCTTATTCAGTTTCTCATTACCATTCGACCACTTGAGATTATAAGCCTTCATGCTATCACCTAATCGGGGCTTCGGGCACCACGCCTTCACGACCACCGAACAAGGAACAGTCTACACGAAAACCCATCGGCACGCAAGTTTTATTTTCGCCCCTAGTTACGGGGGGTTAGAGGGTGCTTTTTCCGCTTGACAGCGGCGGCGGGTTTGTGATAACATGGGTCTGTTTAGCTACGGAATCAAATGCTATTTATGTAACTATTTCGTTCCCGTTGCCGTTTTATATTCTAGAACGAGAGGCTTATTTATGCTCTCGGTTTAGAAGCTTCAAATCATCATATGAAACCCATGTATCATTTGCGTCCAAATCCGACCATTTGATATATGCTGATCTTGTATTATTGCGTATTGCCACAATCACTCCAACCTTATCCTGCATGATTCGTTTATATGCTAGGATTGTAGGTTCGATGTGGTATTGCACAAGATCACCAATCCTATATTCATTAGTCATAATGAATCACCTTGTATTCCCAGAATTCATTGCTGCGGAATACGATAGGTCCGATCTTTTCATTTTCATCTTGCAATGAAAATGCATAGTATCCCCGATCCTTTGAGATTGAATATATCACCCAGTAAAATGTTACTGGCGGTCCATCCCATTTTAGGTTTGTGTTAGCTTCAACAACAATATCGCCAATGTTTAGTTCAAGAGGTTCGCTTGTGAACATCACCATATAAAAAGTATAACACGGCAGCGACCCCGTGTCAAGCATGGAATAGCTGCCGTGTTTCCCAGATTACTTATTCTTTAGTCTACGCATACGGCGTTTCTTGCTACCAATCTTTCGCCTTCCCTTACGCGGACGATTCTTATGTGGATGTGGCATATATCCTGTACCTCCCTTCTATTATCCTAGTATATCATGTGGTGCAGCCGCCGTCAAGAGGGATATAGTATTACGGGGGTACTATAGGGGTAATACTATATCGCCTTCGGCGGCTGCAATTGCTATTATGCCCTTAATATCTTAAACCTCAGACCCCCCCCACCCTAGAAGTATATGGAATTAAGCCTTTCCCTTATGATTGCTATTGCCCGCAAACGTAGCACGGGTCTGGAACTTCACCGAAACCTCATTGGCACGGAATGCCATTTGGCATTGCTTGCCAGTATTCAATCCCGATGATGCACGCCAATACTTTGCATATTTCTCCTTATCTTCTTGACTGCTGAACTTTAACACTTGCACACTTGCCTGTTTACCCTCACCTGCCGAAGTCCCAAAATACCGCACGGTTGTCTCCTCCGAGCAATCGGGACAATGGGTAGACAAACCGCCAATTGCGCGCTTTGCCTTGCTTCGAGGATCGAACTCACCACCGCATTCAACGCATTCTCTCATCATAGTACCATCCTACCACAGATCGGGCAGGGTGTCAAGGGTTCTTTTTGTGGGGTTATCGCAGCCGCCGCAGGCGCACCCCTAGTATAGCATGGCATGGTGGGCGGTGTCAAGCCCTTTTTTATGCCCTATTTACAGGGGTTTACGCGATGCCGCTTGACAAACCACTATATATTGTGGTATGCTTGCTAAGTACCCCCATTCCGCCCCATCCGCTTCCATCGCTATATAAACCCATATGGCGTATTACACCATACACGCTGGATTGCTTATCACCATTCATCTGTCTTAAACCCGTTTGTAACATTACGCAACCCTGCAATAAGTCCAAAGCAAACAATCACAAACAGGATAATAGATTCACTTGACCACTTATAGCTATTATCCTCATATACCTGAACCAATGGTGATTTCTGGACTCCATGCACAATGTAATGTGCAAATTCTTTTATCCTATTTTGATCTGCTATTGCAATATCACAAACTTGTTTTACTGCTCTATCGTGAAACTCTTGTGAGCAAGTATTTCTTTTCTCATCCAACATGATTAAACCAGTTGGCTTGCGTTCTAGAAAACCATTTAATCTTTTTCTTGAAATGATTTCTGCAACAAACTGGTTATCAATACCATCACACATTTGTTTTTTGTTATCCGCCATTTGTTTCTCCATTGTTGGCAACACTTGCTCCTGTTTCAAGGTTTAGCGGATACTTCTTCCAACCCTTATACAATGTGATAAGCGCACCATATCGCATAACAAGAAGGATTACTGGAAGCAGTATATGCCAAACGGTCATCTGCTCATCCTTTAGATTCCCTAACCTTATATCCCAATGTATGCCATATAGAATTTGTGTTACGGCTTCCATTGTTGCTGAACGTTTCCATATATCCCATAGCTCCTTTGCTCTATTACCCTTCTTGATCTTCCAACCTGTAATTCCATAGATGATTATAAATAACATTTTTTATTGCTCCCCTAATTCTTTTTGAAACTTGCTATAGTTGTTTGCGAACTTGTCGATATCCCTATAAAAGAAAAAATCCTTACAAAGATACTGCGACATCTCTAAAAGCTTATCTGTATCCTCCGTATTGCCATCATAATCAAAAGGATCACACATCCATTCAACTTTATAAACATAGCGAAAATCATATGAATGGCGATAAGCAACATACACATACCTCCTAATTGCTGTAATTTTTTTCTCCTTTATTACCCCAATAACATTTCCGCATAGTAAGGTGTCCCCGACATTATATTTTTTGTAATCCTCTTCATTATCTTTTTTTGTTATTTCTTTCTTTTTACAAAAGTCAAAAAGACCAATAACCGCAAATAAAATAATAACTATTATTATTTCCATCTTTTATGAATTCTGCTTGCCCGCTTCACCAAACGTCCAACGGTTGCACCAGCACGCATAGCATCATTCTTTAGTCTTGCGTGTTCACGATGCTCCCGCCTTTGCTTACGCAATTCCTCCCTTGCTTCCTTTGCAGTATAACCATCATCCAACAAATCCTGTTCGCTCTCAACCTTTGGAGGTTCGGGAACCTTCTTCGTTAGAAACATAAACACAATGATCGTGACAAGAATTGCAATGATTGATACTGACATTTTATTTGTTTATCCTTTCATAATTTGAGTATTGCAAAAAATGCAACAAAGATTTTTAGTATTGATTACTGCACCGCAATTAGGACACTTAAGAACATAATACCCTTCAATCTCAACTTTCTTGACTCGGATCTTTGGGACGGGAACAATAGTTGGGTTGGGGACGATAACTTTGTTTTTCTTGACTTCTTCAATCTTTTTTGTGACAGGAACAATAATTGGAGCAGTAGTGTTTATATGCAATCCTTCATACGCAGCAAATGGATAAATTATAAATGAAAAAAATGGGGCTATTATTAAATCACCATACCCGTTGCCAACAATAGATTTTGCCCGAGCGCTATAAAAAAGCCATGCAGCAAATAAAACACAAAAAAGTATATGAGCTGTGATT
>Ga0214917_10007465_pt1 | contig 11042 bp, 10 predicted proteins | sample LL_1208_BB_MetaG_FD_177983 | JGI IMG/M metagenome (GOLD analysis project Ga0214917, IMG submission 177983) | Freshwater microbial communities from Lake Lanier, Atlanta, Georgia, United States - LL_1208_BB | ecosystem: Environmental > Aquatic > Freshwater > Lake | place: USA: Georgia | collected...
TATATGGAGAATCGGAAAACACTTTAAGTGCTTTTGATGAAGGAAATTCTGATTATTTTGCTTTTTTGGCTACTAAAGATCCCGCTTTCTTTCACTGCAGTTTTCCCGGAGGACTCGACCGAGATCTTTCCCACCCTAAATACCTTACAAGTCAACAAGCACAAGCGATCAAAACTTCTTTGGATTTCGACTCCCATGAAGGAGGAGCTGTTTGGGCATCTGTGCAATATCAAATCGGAGAGATTATTGGCCATGAGGAAAATGGAAAAAGCCTGATAGGTTTTCTTTCAAGACTTGCAAGCTGCACAGGCCTCAGTTCTTCAAGCTCAAGAGTAACTTTTGGAACCCTGGCGAATTGCCACCTCCAGTCCCTAGGAAGTAGGGTCACCCCCCAAATACAACAGATCTATCAAAACGCTTTTAATACTGCAGGGAGAAATTGAAGTGCGTCTTTTAATTCTTCCTCTTTTACTGTTTTGTGGAGTTCTTCAAGCAAAGAACCGTTTGATCGCTCCACTTATGCCTCCAAGAGAACGTGCAAGCGTATCCACTCCGCCACTTTCATCTACTTTAAAGACCTCCTTATCCCGTTCCGAAAGGCAGGCTCTTGGATTTGAAGTGGGTACTCTGGGAATTCGAAATAATACTTCGAACGATGTTGCCGGCTTTCAGTTCCTTTTTGGTCTCAGAGCAAATTATGTTTATCCTCTGAGCTCTCGAGTCTTCCTAAAGCCGCAACTGGGATATTTTTTCAGACCTGAATCCTCAGGAGAAGTCACTCTGACTCAAAATCTCATTAATCTCGGCCTCGGAGCTCAGTACTCTCTTATTTTTAGGCCAGGTTTTTTACTGCATGTCGGCATCTCTCAGCACTTAGATTATCTTTTTTCCCGAATATCTGTTTACGGAAGCTCGTCGAACACTCCTAGTACTTTTCGTTACAGAGTGGGGCCCAGCACGGGACTGCGACTCAAAATTGGCCCTCAGTCGGATCTTACTTTCGACTTAGAGGGAGGAGTGATTCCGACCGATTCTTTTAGAACTCAATTAGGGTTCACTTCTGGTTTAATCTTTTTTATTAACTAGCCTTTTTTAATTTTTTCGCTGACGCTTTAATTCCACCAAAGGTAAAATGCAGTCATGCTGACTACTTATTTTGTTCAACCGAATATTGACCCTGTTTTGCTCCACATTTGGGGCCCTTTGCAAGTACGCTGGTACTCTCTGCTCTATGTGGGCGCTTTTATTGTGGCTCGGCTGATTCTGCGGCGCCTGGCAAAGGATGAACGCTTTAAGTTCACCGAAGAAGATGTTGAACAATTCATTGTTTGGTTACTCATTGGCACAGTTGTCGGAGCCCGTATATTTTATTGCTTCTTTTACGATTTCCCTTCTCTTTTAGCCAATCCGCTTTATTTGTTTCAAACCTATAAAGGCGGCCTTTCTTTTCATGGCGGACTGATTGGAAGCATTTCAGCAGCTATTCTTTTTTGCAGAAAAAAGAAAATTCCGTTCTGGAACTTTGCAGATGCACTCGTTTTAGCTGCGCCTACTGGTCTGGCTATGGGTCGGATTGGAAACTTTATCAATGGAGAGCTCTTTGGCAGAGTAACTGATGTTTCCTGGGGAGTTATTTTTAAAGAGGGGGGCCCTCTGCCGCGACACCCTTCCCAGCTCTATGAGTTTTTTTTAGAGGGTGTATTTCTTTTTTCACTTCTCTGGTTTCTAAAAGGAAGATTGAAAAAAGATGGCCAATTATCTTTAGTTTTTTTGATCGGATACAGTCTTATTCGGTTTGGAGTCGAATTTTTCCGAGAGCCAGATACTCAACTGGGCTATCTGTTTTTAGGGCTCAGTATGGGGCAGCTACTTTCGTTAGGGATGCTATTGATAAGCATGGGAGTGGGATTCAGGCTTCTGAGATCTCAATCTAAAAACTAGGTATGAAAAAGTTTACCCCTACAAAAACTGAATAGTTACTTTTGGGACTCTTCTTTCCGTAGGTTTCCGAAAAAACTAAATAATCTCTCAAGTCTAAGACTAAACCCATAGATTGGTTCAAAAAGAATTTAAATCCAAGTCCAAAATCAACCACTGGGTCGAGTCCAGTTCTGAGACTGGAAGTGACTGCTGAGCCTCCTGAGTTACTAATCTGAAGAGTTTCGGTTCCTGCCAATCCAGCTCCAGCAACCAAATAAGTATCAAAATAAACTAGTGACGAGCCGAACACTCGAATTTTTCCATATAAAGGTGAGAAAATAATATTAGAGGTACCTAAATAACGTAATTGAGCTGTTTGAAGTTTGGCGCTTGAGTTTGATGCGATCAAATTATTCGTCCAGCTCGTAACAGAAGAAAATGCCTTTTGAGCATCGAGAATTTCCCATCCCCAATGATCTCCCAAGTGCCAGGTTAGCTTTCCGCCAACGAAGTAATGGTCATTTACGTCATCGTAAGGCATTAAACCCGCTGTTGCAGCTAGCTCAAATTTACCGGGTTTGTAATAGATCTTGTTTCTTACTACTGAACTAGAGGCTTTCTCAAATTCTCTTTGGTTTTCGGGTTTAACTTCACTTACACCCCAAACTGAGAAAGAAAGAAGAGAAGAAAACGCCAAAAGAGATATTAATTTATTTTTCACGATAGTTAATTTCACCATGACACGTCATTTTTCTCAACAAGAACCGAGTGGAACGGTGTTTCCACATCCTGATTGGCTACATAGAGTTCAAGGGGTCCACGTCCATGGAGAGTTTAACGGGGCTTTTTTTGGCAGCATCATAAGTAGACACAGCACGCAGGAGACTCTGGAGCTCTTTAACTGATTCGGCTTTAATGAGGCACTGCCAGCGATAAAGTTTCTTCAACTTTGATAAGGGTGCTTCTGAGGGTCCCAAAACAGAACATTTAAATCCTTGTTGGTTTATTTTTGATCGAACAAATTGGGCTATTTCTTCCGCATATCTCTGCACAGTCGGAGATTGAGTGTGTTGAAACCTCAAAAGTGCCATTCTTTGAAAAGGAGGGAACCCAAACAGCTTGCGAGCATTTAGTTCGGAAGTATAGAAATCAAGACTCTTGTTCTCAGCAGACCAACGCAGAGTAGGTTGCGAAGGATTCAAAGTTTGAATGACCACTTCACCCGGCTCACCCGCTCTTCCTGCTCGGCCTGAAACTTGTGTAATAATTTGAAACGTTCTCTCGTTGGCTCGAAAGTCTGGCAAATTCAAACTCGCATCAGCTACTAAAATTCCCACGAGGGATATTCCTGGAAAATCGTGACCTTTTGCTACCATCTGAGTTCCAATGAGAATATCTATTTCTCTATTGCTGACTTGAGTCAACACTGACTCCAAGTCTTTCCTGTTTTTGATTTTAGATCGGTCCATCCTAGCGATCCGAGCTTTCGGAAAAAGAGTTCTCAACTGCCCCTCTACTTGCTCTGTTCCAAGGCCTAAAAAATCCAACTGCGTCCCTTCGCACTCTTCACACTGTTTGGAAACCGCTCGTTGAATTCCACAATAATGGCACTTCAAACTCGGTGGATACTTATAATAAGTCAGAGAAACATCGCAGTCGTTACATCGCCATGTGTGGCCACAGTCTTTACAGAAAAGGAAATGGGCAAATCCCAATCTATTCAAATACAAAATGGTTTGTTTTTCGGATTTAAGGTTTTCTTCTATCCGCTCTACCAGATAACGACTGAGCCAGGGAATCTTGGCGTTATACCACTGGGAACGATCCTTAATATCAATAAAAGTAGTTTTTGGTAGAGGTCTATCTTGAACGCGTTTCTTAAGTTCAAGATAGCAATATCGCCCACTTCTGGCATTTGAATAGCTTTCTAGTGAAGGAGTTGCCGTTCCCAAGATTACTTTCGCTTTTTCAAAACTTCCCCTGACCACTGCTAAATCTCTAGCATTGTACCTAAGAGAGTCTTCTTGCTTGAAAGAAGTTTCCTGTTCTTCGTCTACTACAATTAACCCTAAATTCCGAACTGGAGCAAAAACAGCCGACCTAGCTCCAATAACAACTGTTGCTTCACCACTAAATACTCGTTGCCACTGTTCAGAGCGCTCCTTCGGTGTAAGGTCGCTGTGTAAAACTGCTACTTTTCCTGGAAATCGAGCAGCAAATCTACCCATGAGTTGGGGGGTTAGCGCAATTTCTGGCACAAGAATAATTGCCCCTTTTCCCTCCTCAAGAAGCGCTTCAAGAGCTCGCAAATAAACTTCGGTTTTTCCACTTCCCGTTACTCCGTGAAGCAAATAAGGGCGTGTTTCTTGAGGGTTTAGTATCTCATCCAAGGCCTGCTGCTGTTCTGGAGTAAGAGAGGGTTTTTCCTCAAACCCTTTCCCTAACAGTCCAAAATTTAAATCGTTCTTTTTAACTTTGCGTTTGGTCGTCCTAGGTTTCAAATTAAGTCTCGGAATAGCAGCATCAAAGACTTCGCCTAAAGGATGGCAATAATAATCCGAAGTCCACTTCAAAAATCGGATCATCTTTTCATCAAACACAGGTTCTAGCTTGAGTACTTGATCAATGTTTTTTAGTTTTTCAGGAGGAACATCCGAGGACTCGGGAAACCCAACTACAAAAGCATGAGTTTTTCTTTTCCCCAGAGATACTTCTACTATACTGCCGGGCCTCAATTCCCTGCCTACTTCAGGATCAATCCGGTAATGAAAGGAAGAAGCAACCCTAAAAGGAACTACAACATCTACAATCATCGATACCCTAAAAGGATTCGTAAACCCTCCTCAAAAGAAGAGGAAAGAGGGTTTTTAGACACACTTGAAAATCTCTCTAGCCATTGAGATTTCAATTTATCCTTAAGAAATCGTCGGCCCACCAAGCTGGACCGAACCACTTCGGAATTCTCGTAGGTAAAATTAAACTCTGCAGGAAAAACACCATCTCCTGCAATTTTTTTGTGCCCAGAAAAATTCCAAGCGGTAACTTGCTCACCTTCTCTCCATTCTAGCCGGCTTAAGCCCAATGAAGCTTTGTCAAAAAAAACGGCTCGGCGAGAGTTTCCCTCCTCCGTTCCTACAGCGACAACAGCTGGACCAGCCGGGGTCCTGGAAAAATAAACTTGCGGGTGCAAGAGGTAATTCTCTTTGAGATCCCAACCAGCAGGGTCACCCTTTGGAGTGAACGTACTTTTAAACTGAGAAAATTGATCACGTTTTAAGAAGCGTTCCTGGATGAGCTGCTCCCGAAAACTATCACCATTGGTAGATAACCAGAATTTAGCCCAAACACTTGAACGACTTGAGATCTTTTTATCACCCGAAAATAGATAAACCCCTTTAGACCAGTTTCCTGCTACTTCGCCATAGGCTGAACTCTTAAAAATCACATAGGTTCTTCCACCTATTTCAGAGATTTGTTCCTCGATAGTAAGGGCCTCTCCGCTTTTTAGGACCACTTGATGACGAAAAACTGTTTCAGATGGCAAAGGCTTTCTTCCTTCAAAGTCTGCCTTAATGATGGCAGTCAGCGGGGGTACAAACGCAAAAAGAGAACGAGAATAAAAAGTCCAAAAAATAAAAAATATTAAAATTACAGCTAACTCAAAACGTTTTTTCATAGGCTTTTTAAATAATCCTTTAGCAAAGGAGCCAGTGCAGGCCTTCTCAATCCTTCATCTATTTGTGCTTTGAGGTATTGGAATTGGTTTCCAATATCATAACGACATCCCTTAATTTTTACTGCATAAAGACCTTCTCGCTCGGACAACTTCATCATTCCGTCAGTCAATTGGATTTCGCCCCCTGCTCCTTTTTGAGTTGCTTCCAGATAATCAAAAATAACAGGATCAAAGACGTATCGACCAACAATGGCAAATCGGCTGGGAGCCTTCTCTGGGGAAGGTTTCTCCACCGTTTCTAATACCCTGACTGGCTTATCGGAAATAGTGGGTTCGGCAATTTTTATAATTCCATAGGACTTTGTTTCCTGTGGGCTGACTTCGACAGTTCCTACTACACTACATTTCAATTCTTCAGATGTTTTAACAAGAAGACGAAGAGCAGGTTCTTTTCTGTTCCACTCATCCCAAGGAGGAAACATTTCGTCTCCTAGACAAACCGCAAAATTTTCATTTCCTACAATAGGTTTTGCACAAAGAACTGCGTGTCCTAACCCTAAAGGTTCTTTTTGCCGAACACTTAACACTTCACAAAGATTCCCTATTTTCTGAAGCTTATCCGCGAGTTCTTCTTTTCCTCTCTTTCTTAAAAATGCATCCAGAGCTGGAGAAGAATCAAAGTAGTCTTGAAGAGCGTTCTTGCCTCTGCTGGTTACAAAAATCACCTGCTCAATACCAGCAGCGATGACCTCTTCGACGATAAATTGGATAGTGGGAATGTCCAAAATAGGAAGCATTTCCTTGGGTATCTCCTTGGTAAAGGGAAGCCCGCGGGTGCCTAATCCCGCTACTGGAATCACTACTTTACGAATCTTGCTAGCCATAAGAGTTGCCTCAAGGGATTTACGGTAGTTGCTAGATAATAAACGACTTTTCCATTCTGGGGGAAAGAAGTCAAAAATCTGAAGTCCCAATCAGCCTATTGTGGGAAAAAGCCCCCAATAGGCTTTGATAACCGTGTGGAAAACCCCTCACCAAAAGCAAAATAAACGCGTTGCATTATCGTCAAAACCCTGGTTTTCTGGGCCGATTCAGCCATGGTATGGGTATTGCTTTGCGAATTGGGGTTTCGAACAAGGATTTCATGAAACCAGATTTTTTTTCATTGCCCGATAGCTATCGGGTTCAAAAGACACTGAAGGAGACTCTTGTTTTCAAGGGTGTCGGTCTTCACTCCGGAGTTCAATCCTGTATTCAACTTCATCCAGCAGACCCCAATACTGGGATTGTCTTTTTGAAGTCATCCGTAAAAAGGAAAGTAAAAATTCCTGCTCACTATGAGTTCGTTACTGCTACTGCTTTAGCTACTACAATCGGACTTAAAGATTCTCCCGAACTAAATATTTCAACTGTAGAGCATCTGTTAGCTGCGCTTTTTGCTTTGGGAATCACTAATCTCCTGATTGAAGTCACTGGCCCAGAAATTCCTATTCTGGATGGGAGTGCTCTTCCCTTTGTTGAAGGAATTTTTGATACTGGAATCATCCTTCAAGATTACTCCAGCACTGTTTTGCGCGTTCTCAAACCCATTAAAGTTTACGAACGAGGAGCTATTTGTGAATTGCTGCCAAGAAATCATCTTCGGTTAACGACTTCGATTGATTTTTCTCATCCTAAAATAGGAGCTCAAACCTTTGCTATGGATGTTACTCCCAGAGCTTTCGCAGATTCAGTGGGAGCTGCTCGTACTTTTGGTTTCGAGTCTGATCTAGAAAAATTGAAATCGAAAAATTTAGCGCTTGGAGCCTCTCTTCAAAATGTACTCGGCTTCTCTTCTGATGATATTTTGAATGAAGAGGGAATGCGATTTTCCGACGAATGTGTTCGTCACAAGTGGTTAGATGCCCTCGGAGATCTTGCCCTCTGTGGATCTTGGATCGAAGGAGAGTTAGTTAGCTTTCGCGGTGGACATGCAATCCATTTAGCCCTTTTAAAAGCACTCAATGCTCAGAAATCAAACTGGGAACTTATCAAGCCAGAATCTCTGAAGCCCTACAAGCCAATCCCCAGCCCTTCAGTTGCCCAAATAATTACTCTTCGCAAATAGCCTTTACTCGAGAATCTGTTGAAGCTTTTATTTCCCTTAAAGATCCCCAAGCAACTTTTCTGCCTGAGTCCAAGATAAGCACACTGTCTGCAGCTTCTTCTATGTCTCGCCAATCGTGGCTTACTAAAATAGCGCTTTTTCCAGACTCCTTCACTAATCTGCGAACCAAAGCTCGAAGCCCCTTTCGAAGCGGAGCATCTAGAGCGGAAAATGGCTCATCTAAAAGCAGAAGTGGAAATCCCACAGCCAAAGCACGGGCCAAGGAGACTCGCTGGGCTTGCCCTCCTGATAGCTCCCACACTTTCCTATCTCTCAATTCCGGTATTTCCATCTTTTTTAGCCAATCCTCAGCTTGTCTAATACATTCTTCTTTTGAAACACCCTGAAGTTTCAGCCCAAAAAAGATGTTTTCAATCACTGTCTGATGTTCAAAAAGCCAAGGCTTCTGAAACACTAAAGCCACATTTCTTTTCTCCGGATCCAAACGAGAAATTTCTCTTCCAAAAACACTCACCTGCCCCTCTTTGATTGGAAAAAATCCAGCTATTGAATGAAGCAAGCTGGTTTTGCCTGATCCGCTTTTTCCCATCACCCCCAAAATCTCTCCCTGCTGAATCTGCAAAGCATCCAGCTGTAATTGGAAAGTACCTCTCTCAAGAAGGAGATTTGAAATTTTTATTTCAGTCATCTTTTTCCTCTAATCTACCAACAACACCGAAAATCAGCACCATTACAACCAAAAGAATTACTGTCATCGCATGAGCTTCTTGAAAGCGGTATCTACTCATGGCTTGAAATATACTTAAAGAGAGAGTTTGAACTTCAGCCGGAGAGAACAGGAGAACTGTTGCTACTTCTCCCAAAGAAAACCCTGCTGCAATTAAAGCAGAAAGAATGAGAGACCGTTTCATGGAGGGAAACTCAACCCAAAGAAATCTCTGCCAGCGATTTGCCCCCAAACTCTGTGCTGTCAAATCCTGTTCTTTTGAATAGCGTTGGAAGCCTTCCCGAAGGGGAAACTGAATGAGAGGGATAACAAATAATGTCTGCGCTACTACAATGGCTAAATAAGCTTGAAGGTTATTTCCACGAATACTGGGATAAAAAACCGACAATCCCAAGGCGACTACCAAACTGGAAAAAAATTGGGGAAGTCCCACCAGCCACGATAGACCTTTGAGAGCTTTGGAACTGTTCTCATGATGAACGGCATGCAACAAAGGGTAGAGAATCGCCAATGATAAAACTCCCACTCCAAAAGCAATTCCAAGAGAAATGAGGGCCGCTCGGGAAAGCTCAACCAAGTTAAGAAAGTGAAGCACCCCAACCCCATCAACTAAAATAGAAATCAGAGGGAGACCTATCAAAAAAACAACTAAACTCCACATGAGACAACTGCCAATCGTTTCAATCCATTTTGTTCGAGGCCTAAAAATTCCATTCCGATGAACTTGCTCATTTAGGAAACTTCCTTTTTGGGATCTTAAATAAAGGAACAAGATAGAAGTACAGATAATTGCTTGAACCGATGCAATTTGGCAGGCTCTGCTATTATCTAAATTTAGTTTTATCGCTTCGTAGAGCGACACTTCCAACGTCGTAAATCGCGGTCCTCCTCCAAGAAATAAAACTATGAAAAGACTGGTTGAACTAAAGAGGAAGGCTAGAATGAAGGAACAAACAATGCTCGGTTTTATTTTGGGAAGAGTTATTTGTCCAAAAATTGCTAATCGACTCATTCCTAATGACAAAGCCGTCATTTCTGCACTGCGATCGCGTTCTCTGAGGGCATTTCCAATTAATCTTAAAGGGATTGCGAAATTAAGGAATACATGACCAAGGATTATTCCAGTCCAACCGAAAACCCCTCTCGTGCCAGAAAGAATTCCACTTCCAAGTCCTCCCGGTCCCCAAGTCCCTAAAATCCCAAGTGCAACGATAATCGCTGGCAAAGAAGAGCAGAGTAAGCAAATCTTCCACAACCAGCTGCCCCCACGAACTCTCCATTCTTTTATCATCCAAGCAGTGAAAAACCCAAAGCCCACACTCAAAACTGAGCTGACCAAAGCTTGAAAATAAGTAAACTGAATTACGTAAAGAAGAAATGGATCTCGTAAAACTGAATCAGAAAAATCCCGAAGTCCCAATGCAAAGAGGAACATCAACGGTGCAACAAACCCCATTATTAAGATGAGGAAGGCGGGAAATGACAAAATCCAATTCATTTTTGAACCTGGCTCATCATTAAAGTCCATTTTTTGAGCCAGTTTTCTTTTAAAGCAGCAACCCTATTCCAATCAACAACAACTTTCTTGGGTATGGGTATTTCTTTGAATTCTTTTGGCAACCTTACTTCAGCTCTAGCTGGGTACATCCACTGAAAAGTAGCAACCTGTTCCTGAGCTTCTTTACTTAATAAAAGCTTAACAAACTGCTCACCCAATTTTTTTTGTTTTGATCGATTCAGAATTAAGGCGCCCTCAACCTGTCTAAAATGACCATCCGTAAAGAAAACAGGCTTAATATTATGTTTATTCTCTTTGATTCGATGATAAGCAGGGCTCGTGGTATAGGACAAAACAAAGTCTGCCTGTTTTTTTATAAATAGCTCATAGGCCCCAGACCAACCTGGAGAAATTGTTAAGATATGAGGAGCGAGAGATCTCCAAAACTGTTCAAATCCATCACCTAGTTTTTCGTGAGTCCAAACCAAAAATTCTACTCCCAAAGTAGATGTTCTAGGATCTTGGATGACCACCTTTTTAGATTTTTCAAAACCTTTCACAAAATCCTTTAACTGAATAGAATCGGTTACCCGTGCTCTTTCCGAGTCATAAAGAAATGCAAGAAACCCGTAATCAAAAGGTACAAATGTTGAGTCACCTTTCTGACGAAGAGAAGGTTCAAGAGAAGCAAAAGTATCATCTCCCAAACGTTCAAACAGCCCTTTATCCTTCACTTTTTGATAAAGCACTTCGTCAATCCCCAGCAAAACATCAGCTGTGGTTTGAGTCCCCTCTAAAAAAACCTGATTAAGTGCTTCCCCTGAGGTACCAAAACTCACAAACTGAATTTCCACTCCAGTCTGCTGAAGAAAACGCTGATTCAGGTACTCTCCCAAAGTAGAACGACCAGCGAGGGAATCGTAGGTATAGACTCTTAAGGGCTGGGGCTTAGTTGTTGCTAATGCAGCCCAAGTAAACAGGCTGGCAAAAAAATAGAAAATCATAATTTTACTTCCATCGACTCATCTTACGGTAAAGCAATAAGCAGCCCATTCCTGCAGGTGACACTTTTGCTGTAGAACGAACCCTAGAGGTTTTAATGCTCGCTCCAATT
>Ga0214917_10007466_pt1 | contig 11038 bp, 6 predicted proteins | sample LL_1208_BB_MetaG_FD_177983 | JGI IMG/M metagenome (GOLD analysis project Ga0214917, IMG submission 177983) | Freshwater microbial communities from Lake Lanier, Atlanta, Georgia, United States - LL_1208_BB | ecosystem: Environmental > Aquatic > Freshwater > Lake | place: USA: Georgia | collected...
AGGGGCGGCCCGGTCGGGGATCGCGGTCGGGCCACGGCCCGGGCCCGGAGGCGATCCGCGAGGGGTGCTGCCCCCCAGGGAGGGAGGGCCGATGAGTATAACGATTGCTCAGGCGGCGGACAGGCCGAGTGGCGGACGGTCGGATCGGGGTAGGCGGCGGAGCAGGCGATGGATCGACACCTTCCGGTCGTGCTGCGCGAGGCGTCCGGCGTGATCGCCGTGAGCAAGCCTGCCGGGCTGGCGACGCAGGCGCCGCCGGGGATTCCGTCGGTCGAGTCCTGGCTCCGCGAACGGTTGGCCGGGGCGGTCGCCGGTGGTTACCTCGGCGTGCCGCACCGGCTCGACCGGGCCGTCACGGGCGTGCTCCTGTTCGCCGTCACGCCGCGGGCGGCGCGGAAGCTGTCGCGGCAGTTCGAGCGGCGGCAGATCCGCAAGACCTACCTGGCCGTCGTGGCCTGCGCCGATCCGGCTGCGGCGGCCGCCGCGCTGCGCGGCGACGCCGAGGAGGGCCACGGCGGTCCGCACGCGCACGCCGCCGACGAGGGGCAGGCGACGCGGCTGGCTGCCGGCGTCGTCTGGCGCGACGTGCTCGCGAAGGTTCCCGACGAGCCGAGGGCGCGGCTCGTGCCCGCGGGCACGCCGGGTGGCCGCGAGGCGGTGACGATCGCCGCCCTGTGTCGGCAGGTGGCGGCCGACAGGCTGCTCGTCACGCTCGAGCCGGTGACCGGCCGCATGCACCAACTGCGGCTGCAGGCGGCCTCCCGCGGGCTGCCGGTCGTCGGAGACACGCTCTACGGGGGAGACCTGGCGGCGTGGCGGGATCGCCCGCCCCCGGAGCTGTCCGACGGGGCCGGTTCGCCCGACCCGCGGACCACGGCGATCGCGCTGCATGCCTGGCGGATCGCCTACACCGATCCCGACAGCGGTGGCCCGGTCGTGATCGAGGAGCCACCCCCGGCGGACTGGCCAGCCGGGTCGGTGTGACTCGAGGGACGCCTAGCGGCCGGCGTGGGCGAGCCACTGCTCGATCCACGGGGCGGTCCAGGGGCTCCACGTGGGGAACGCCACGGAGACCACCGACAGGGCCAGGAGCACGAGGGCCGTCGCCCGGCCGAGACGGCCGGCAGCGAGCCGGTCGGCCGCCGGCACCGCCGCCATCAACCACAGCGGCGCCAGCCAGAGCGCCCAGCGAAAACCGCACGACCCGCCGCCGTAGTTGCGGTCGAGCTGCGGTCGCGACAGATAGAACGCCAGCACGACGGCCGACACGGCCGCGATCGCCCAAGCCAGCCGCAGCTGCCCGACGGCGCCGGCATCGACCGCAGGCCGCCCGTCCCACGATCGCCGTCCGCGTCGTGCCGCGGACGTCGCCAGCAGGGCGACGCCAGGAATGGCGAGCAGCCAGGCGGGCGTGAGCGAGAAGATGCCGTGGTGGCCGACGAGCACGTGCCAGGCGTAGGTGACGGCCGACGGTTCGCCGCGATCGACTCCCTGCGGCGAGCGCCAGTAGCTCGTGAGCAGTTTGCCGTTGGACAGCCGCAGCGAGTAGTCGTACCAGTTGTCGGGGTTCCACGACTCCCCGTCCCGCAGCACGACGCCGGGGGGCAGCGGTGCGGCCGCCGCCGCCCGATGCGCGTAGGGTGGCGACACCGTGCCATGGGCGAGCCAGTTGGTTCCCAAGGCCGCGGCCGCCACGAGGGCCGCCGCCGGCAACGCCGCCGCGACCGTGCGGCGCAGGTCGCAGGCGGCCAGGATGGCGAGCGTCGCGGCGAGCCAGGCGAGGGCCGGCAGTTCGAACGCGGCGGCGAGGGCCGCGGCGCCGCCCGCCGCGGCGAAGCCCGCCGGGGAGCGGAGGCCGTCGACCGCGACCCGGTGCAGGAACCACGCGCTGGCGGCGGTGCAGGCCGCGGCCGGGACGTGGTTGGTGAGCACGACGGCGAACGTGTCGAGCAGCGTGCCGCCCGCCGCGACCGCCGCCGCCCACAGCCGCCCCCAGTCGGTGGTGCCGATGCGGTCGATGAGACGGAAGGAGAACAGCATGAACAGGCCCAACGGCAGGAGTCCGTAGACCACCAGCAGCGTCCGGCCGAGCGCGAAGGGCTGGTCGCCGAGCGTCCAGCCCGTCAGCCGGTGGAGCAGCCAGTAGGGGCCTGCGCAGAGCACCGCCAGCAGCGGCGGCTTGCTCGAGTAGAGCCGGAGGCGGCCGGAGGCGTCGGGATGCACGACCGCGTCGATCGTGTCCCAGCCGGGTTCCACCACGAGGTCGTCGATCGCGAAGGTGCCCCGCTCGACGAGCGCCCGGATGGTGAGCCAGCGGCTCCGGTCGTTGCCCGACAGGAACGGGCGGATGAGCCGCTTCTCCCGCGCGATCCGGGCGCGGGCCGCCTCCGGTTCGACCGGCTCGCCGGCGGCCTTCGCCGCCGCCACCGCGTCCGCGACGAGTTTCTTCTCCAGGGCGAGCCGGTCCACGCTCGCGACCGCGCCGATGCGGCCGAGCACCGTGGCCAGCGCCAGCGTGCCGAGGATCGCGTACACGCCATGACGCAGCCGCGACCGGGACGCGTCGCGGCGCGGTGCGGCGACCGGCCGGACGCGGCCCCACACCCGCGCCGTCACCGCGGCGAGATCGACGAGGCCGTGGAAGAAGCGGGCCACGCCATACTTCGAACTGCCGCGGGTGCGCGGGCGATGGTGCACCGGCAGTTCGACGACGCGGAACCCCTCCGCGGCGGCCATCACCGGGATGAACCGGTGCATCCCCTCGGCCAGCGGCAGTCGCTCCGCCACCTCGCGACGGAACGCCTTCAAGCCGCAGTTGTGATCGTGCAGCCACAGGCCGGTGCACAGTCCGACGAGCCAGTTGAACACCCGCGACGGCATCGTCTTGTGCCAGGGGTCGAGCCGGGGCGTCTTCCAGCCATTGACGAGGTCGGCCCGGCCGGACGTCGGACGGCTCGCGGCGGGGTCGGGCAGCCAGTCGAGCATCCGGGGGATCTCGGCCGGGTCGTCCTGCCCGTCGCCGTCGAGCATGACGATCCGCCCGCCCCGGCAGCGGGCGAAGCCGGCCTCCAACGCCGCCGACTTGCCCTGGCCGCGGTCGAGCCGCAGCCCGTGGACACGGGGATCGGCCGCCGCGAGTCCGTCGATCTCGGCCCACGAGCCGTCGGTCGAGCCGTCGTCGACGAGGAACAGTTCCCACTCGACGCGGGCCCCGTCGAGTGCCGCCCGGATCTCGGCGACGAGCGGGGCGATGTTGCCCGCCTCGTCACGCACCGGAACGACGAGCGATGTGGACGGTGTCGGCATGGGAGTCCGGCGGCTGGTCGATCGGCCCGCGTGACGGGAGCGGGAGCAGGATACTGCCACGGCCCCGGATCCGCCATGCGACCGGCTGCGGCACCCGAGCCGGCTGACGGCCCGGACGGCGTGGCGTACACTCTCGTGCTCCGCGACCACCCGCTGCCGCGGTGGTCCGCGGGCACCATCTCCGGGACGTCCCCTGCATGACGAGACTCGTGTCCTTCGGCGTGATCCTGGGGCTCGTCGCCATCTTCGGCCTGTTGTCGCTCCGCGTGATGGCGGGGTTCATGCTGCCGCTGCTGCTGGCGGCGATGCTGGTGGTCATCTTCGGTCCGCTGCATCGCTGGCTGCGGGAGCGGTTCCTCGTGCCCGAGTGGGTGGCGGCGGGGCTGACCACGCTGTTCGTGCTCCTGATCGTGCTCGTGCCGCTCGCCCTGCTGGTTTCCCGGGCCGGTGGCGACGCCGTGGCGATGCTGCGGAGCCCCGACGGGATCCGGCTCGACCCCACCGTCCTCGACGGCCTCGTGCAGACGGTCAACGAGGCCACGGGACTGCACGTCACCAGCGAGAGCGTGAACGCCGAGCTGAGAAAGCTCGCCGAGGAGTGGATCGGCCCGATCGCCGCGCGTGCTCCGGTGGTGATCGCCAAACTCCTCATCGGCCTCGTCGTGATGACGGTGAGCCTGTTCTACTTTCTGGCCGACGGGCGACGGATGTTCGACGCGGTCACGCGGCTGATTCCGCTCGACCGCCGCTACCAGTGGCAACTGCTCGAGGAGTTCGAGGAGGTGAGCCGGGCGGTGGTCAGTTCCACGCTCCTCGCGGCGATCGTCCAGGCCGTCCTCGCCGGGTTCGGCTTTTCCGTCGCCGGGCTCGGCGGCGTGTTCCTCCTCACGCTGCTGACCTTCTTCGGGGCCCTCGTGCCCTTCGTGGGGGCCGCCGCGGTCTGGGGCACGGCGAGCCTGTACCTGCTGTTCTTCGTCAAGAACACCTGGGCCGCCGTCGGGCTCGCGCTGTGGGGGGCGTGCGTCGTCTCGACGGTCGACAACATCATCAAGCCGATCGTGCTGCACGGGCAGTCGAAACTGCATCCGCTCCTCGCCCTGCTGAGCGTGCTCGGCGGCGTGGGGGCCCTGGGCCCGATCGGCATCTTCGTGGGGCCGATCGCCGTCGCATTCCTGCAGGCGGCCCTCACCATGCTCCAGGCCGAGATCGTCATGCTCTCCGGGGCCGACGCGGGCGGGAATGCCGCGGGGCACGCCTCCGACGCGGCCGGTCCGCCGTCCGGCGAACACCCGGGCCATGCTCCGGTGGCAACCGCTCCAGTTGCAGCCGGGACCGTCGAGAGGGTGAAATCTCGGTGAGCGGGGCCCGGCCGCCGTCGGCCGGTCGTCCCCCGGCGGGCCGCCGACTGCGGCCTTCGATCCCGCCCGTCGTCCCCGGAGAATCGACCGTGCCCTCCAAGAACATCGCGACGATCGTGCCGTTGGCGGCCCTGTGCGTGCTCGGCATGTCGCCGGCGCTCGGTATCGAGGCGGCGTTCGTGCCCGACGTCGCGGGGGGTGGCGACTACCTCGTCCGCGTGGAGCCCGATCTCGTCCGCAACGGCACGCCGTACACGTTCACCAGCGACGTGCCGGCCGATGCCCGCGATGTTCGTCGCGTGAAGATCTACGTGGCCGACTCATGGCCGCCGGCGGTGGAGCGGTCGGTCATCGAGGCCTCGCGTCGGCCGCGGGCCGCCCCGGTCGCGGCGGCGTCGGTCTCGCGGATCGCCGACGTCGATGGCAGCGCGGGGGCGGCGGTGGCGTCGAAGCCCTGGGGGCTGCTCACGGGCAGCCTGATCGCGCTGTTTCTCTCGCTGGGGGCCAACGCCTACCTCGGCATGCTGCTGGCCGCGATGCGGGCCCGCTACCTCCGCGACATCCAGTCGGGTGTCGTGAAGGGCTGAGCCCGCCGCCGGCGTTCGGTCAGCCGCGGCCACGACGTCGCGGCCGGCGGGCCTGCGTGCCGCGGGATGCGGGCGGCGGGAATGATGCGGGCGATGCGGATCGCCCCGTGACGGGACGACGCTCCGCCGCGGGCCCGTGGTCGCCCCGCTGCAGGGCGGCATAGCCGCCCGACGGGCTGAAGAAGAAGTGCTCGGCCGGCCATGCTCCCGGTCCGACCTCGTGGAACACGGGCTCCGGTGCCGGTCGCACGGCCACCGGCGCGGGCACCGGCACCGGCACCGGCAGTGGCACTGCCACTGCTCCTGGCACCACGGCCGCTGCCGGCAGCGGCGCGGCCGGCGGGACGGGCGCGGGCACCGCCTCCGGGAGCGGCCGGCGCCAGACCCGGTCCGGATCGCTCAGCGAACGGACCGTGCCGCCCGCCTCGGCGAAGATCGTCGCGACGTGCGCGTGGCAGGTGAACACCAGCATCTGCCGTTCGCCGGGATGGTCCGAGACGAACTCCACGAGCACGCGGGCGGCGGCCTTGGCCCGGGCATCGTCGAAGTTCACGAGCGCGTCGTCCATCACGATCGGCAGCTGCACGCCGTGCCGCTGCAGGTCGCGGACCAGCGCCAGCCGCAGCGCGAGGAACACCTGCTCCCGCGTGCCGCGGCTGAGCCGTTCCGGCCGCCAGACACCGCCATCGCGGTCGTGCACCTCGAGGCGGGCCTCGTCGATCGTCGTGGTGATCGCCGTGTGCCGGCCCTCGGTGAGGCGGGCCAGCCAGTGCGAGGCCTCCCGGAGCACCGGGGGCTGGTGGTCCCGGGCGACCGTCAGCCGCGTCTCCTCGAGGAGCAGCCCCGTCCTCTCCAGCAGCCGGCGCCGGTCGAGCTGGGCCGCGAGCTGCTGCTCGACATCGACCAGTTCGGCCTGCAGCGACTCGGTGCCGCGATCGCGGGCGGCGGCATCGACCTTGGCCGCGAGCGCGGCGCGGCGGTCGTCGGCCAGGCGTCGCGTGGCCCGCAGCCGCTCCGTCGCCTCGCAGGCCTCGGCCAGCCGCCACGCCAGGGGCGACAGCACCGTGTCCTCGGCGTCGGCGGCGTCGGGGCCGCCCGGCCGGCGCGACGCCACGCGACGGGGCTCGGACTGGAGCCAGTGGTCGAGTTCCGGGGGGCCGGTCACGCGGCGGCGGGCGTCGAGCCAGGCGGCCTCCGCCGCCTCCGCCTCCTCACGCGTCCGCTCGAAGAGCGGGCGGCGATCGACCTTGGCGAGGAATTCGGCCTCGGTGGTCACGGCCCAGCGGGTGAAGAAGTCGCGGACGTGGCGGTCCGCGAGCGCCAGCTGCTTCTTGGCCCGGCGGTGCGCCGCGCGGGCCCGCTCCAGACGGCGGGCGAGCGACCCGCGGCGGCGGTGGGCGAGCGATTCGGCCGCGAGGCGGTCGCGGAGCTGGGCCACGTGCTCGAGCGGCGTGCCCTCCGGCACGAGGTCGCATTCCACCATGAGTTCGTCGATCCGTCGGGCCACCGCGGCCAGTTCGTCCCGCTTCTGCCGGGCCTCCTCCGACAGCCGGCGGCGGTCGTCGTCGAGCGTCAGCAGCGTCTGGCGGTGCAGGCCGATCTGCCGCACCTCCCGCGGAGAGAGCGTGCCCGGCAGGCCGCGATGCTCGAGCGCCTTCCGCCACCGCAGCCGCGCCGCCTTGCGCGTGGCGAGCGCCCGCGCGAGCGACTGCCTGGCGACGGCGACCTGGTCGGAGAGCACGTGCATCGAGCCCTCGCGGGCCGCCAGCTCCTCCAGCCGTTCCACCTCCGCCTGCGCCAGGGCCGCCCGGCGTTCCAGCGAGTGCACCGCGTCGGCGGGGATCTTCTTGTCGAGCAGTCCGCAGTGCGCCAGGAGTTCGTCCCGCTGCCGGTGCACCATCTCGCTCTGGCCGCGGGCCGCCTCCAGGCGGTTGGAGGCGGCGCGATCGAGCGACCACGTCGTCACGGAGGCCACGCCAGTGCCGGCCAGGCCGAGGGCCGCCAGCGCGTAGGCCAGCGGGCCGGTGACCGTCTGCGGCAGCAGCAGCCCCGAGAGCAGCATCGCGGCCCCGGCGACGAACACCGCCCCGAGCGCGATCAGCCATGCGACCGGGATCAGCTGTCCCTCCATCAGGTGGACCACCTCGCCGTCGATGCGGGCGATCGAACGCTCGAGGTCCGCCAGCTGCGCCGAGGCGGCCAGCCGGTTGCGAAACAGCGTCGCCCGGCCGCTGGCCTCCTCGATCGCCTCGGCGATCGTCATGCCCTTCGGACCGAGCCCGCCCTTCACGAGGCCGCGGGTGTCGTCGAGACGACCTTCGGCCTCCGCCACGCCCGCGCGTGCCGCACGGACCTCGCGCGACGCCGCGGCGCAGTCGCGGGCCCGCGCCCGCAGCGGACCGAACGACTGCAGGAAGCCCTCCGGCAAGAGCGTGTCGGGCAGGGACGCCGTGCCGTCGAGCGGCACCGTACCGGCGACCAGCCGCGACAGGCCCGCGGTGCCGACCTGCTCGCCGAACCGTCGGGCCGCCAGCCGGGCATGCGACTCGGCGCGGGCGACGTCGGCCACCATCCGCTCCAGCCGCGGCTGCTCCTCGCAGACCGCCGCGACCGCGGCCCGCCGCTTCCAGATCGGCGTCTCCGCCGGCACCCCCGCCAGGCTCCGCGCCAGCCGGCTGCGGGTGCGGCCGCGGCGGCGGGCGAGCCGCGCCAGCCGGTTGCGGGCCTTGGCGGCCCGCTTCCAGCCGTCGAGATCGGCGTGCACGAGCGTCGCGCCCAGCATCTCGTCGAGTTTCGCGGCGCTGGTGCGGCGGGCCTCGTAGAGCGGCTCCAGCCAGAGCAGGCCGCGGATCGCGTCCTCGTCCTCGACGGCGCGGGCGATCGCGGCCGCGATCGACGCCACCTCGGCCTCCGTGCGGGCCAGTTCGGCGAGCAGGCCGCCGACCGCCAGCGCCGGCGCGCTCAAGGCCGCCAGCCGGTCGAGCACCTCGTGCCGGCGCAGCCGCAGGCCCTCGATCGGTGACAGGGCCGGATCGGTCGAGTCGAGACGTTCGATCGCCTCGCGAATGTGCCGGATGACACGGCTCACTTTGGAGCGGTCGAGACCGCTGGCCAGCTCGTAGAGGCGGCTGCCGCAGCCCTCCGGGTCGAGCGTGCGCAGCTCGTGCAGCTCGTCGAGGCCGAACGCCATGACGCTCGTGAAGGTGCGCTCGTCGATCTCGCCGACCACGTCCTGCAGGTAGGGGCGGTTCCAGTTGCCGTGGTGGCCGGCGGGGGGCGGTGCGAGGTCCTTGATCGAGACGAAGTCGCCGTGGTCGCCGCCCAGGCCGACGACGTCGTCCTCGTAGCTGGCGCGGGTGAGCGTCGCCAAGTCCGGCCCCTCGTGCCGCCGCTCGATCTCCAGCCGGCGGCCGTCCGTGCCGAGCTGCACGACGAGGCGGCCGGCGCAGGGCCGCTGCGGATCGAGCACGCCGCGGCGGAACAGGCCCTCGAACCCGAAGAACATCGCCCGTACGAATTCGAGCAGCGACGTCTTGCCGGTCTCGTTCGTGCCGTGCAGCACCTGCACGCCGGGGCCGAGCCGGTCGATCGTGACACCGGACAAGCCGCCGGAGCGTTCGATGTGGATCGTTTCGATGTGCATGGGCGGGCTCCCGGTCTCGAGGGCGTGGGTTCAGGTCGATTCGATGAGTTCGAGCGCCAGCCACGCCGACTCTCGGGCGAGGTCGGCCGGCACGGCGTGCAGGGGCTGCTGTTCGAGGGCGTTGACGATGTCGGCCAGCGCCGTCGAGAACGACGTGGTGCTGCCCGGCTTCGCCCCCGACCGCGAATGCCCGAGCGCCACGAGCGACTCGCCGGGATCGGCGAGGATCTCCTGGCACCAGACGCGGGGGCCGCGGGCGTCGGAGAGCTGACGCACGCGGGCCAGCGTCTCCGCGGACAGTTCCGCCACCCGCACCCGTCGGGCGACGCTCGTGCCGCATTCGACGTGGCAGCGGATGACGTGCAGCGGGCCGGCGGCGTCGAGCGACAGGCCTTCGATCGCCGACCAGATCGCCGTGGCCAGTTCCTCGTCGCCGCCGGTGGCCGACGCGATGCTCACGGTGCGCCAGGCGACACCGTGCGTCGGCGACTCCCGCCAGTGGTGCCGCCAGTCGGTCCGCGATGCGAGCGCGTCGTGCCCGACGGCGGTGCCGTCCTCGACGGTCGGGTGGTCGAGGAGCGTCAGCACGCCGCAGCAGCCCGCCGCCGCCTCGTGGCCCGACCGTGCCTGCAGGGCCGGCAGGTGATGGAGGCCCGCCGCTCGCGGGTGCGGTCGTCGCGATCCCCACACGCAGAACGTGTGGCCGGCGAACCCGCCGCAGGACGGCAGCCGATGGCCGCCTTCCGGCACGTCGTCCCAGCGTTCCGCGTTCCAGTGGCCGGTGTCCCAGCCCACGACGATCCGTCGGCCGGCGATCCCCGCGTGCGCAGCGCCGGGACCGGCGTCCGGCGACGCGGCCCATGGGGTGGACGCCCCGCGGCCGTCGCCGACCGACACGAGTTCCACCGCGATGCCGCGGATGTCGAGGTGCACGGGCGTGGCGGGCGTGGCGAGCACCAGGCCGACGGGATCACCGAGCATCCTGGTGGCGTCGGCAGCGTGGGCGGCATCAGCCGTGAACCAGACGGTGCGGCAGCCGTGGTCCGCCAGGCCGGTGATCACCGAGCGGAGCAGTGCGGCCTGCGCAGGGCTGGCGCGGTGCGGATCGAGCACCCGGCCGAACAGCACCAGCGCCGCCGCCTCCGCCTCCCGCGCGGTGGCCGCCGCTGCCAACAGGGCGTCGGTCGCCGCGGCCGCCACCGCGTCCGACACGGCTGCCGGGGCGGCGTCGAGCCGGGGGAGGGGGCGATCGATCGCGGCATCGAACGCGAACACGAGGTCGGCCACGGCGAGCACCTCTTTCTGCCAGGACCCCCGCGGGGATGCGGGGGGCTGCTGTGCCGACGGCCGGCTCGGGAGACCGAGCCACTGGCCCGAGCCGATCCGTGGCAGGGGAATTCAGGGCAAGAGAATTCAGGAAGAATGGGGGCAATGTAACGCCCGGGTGCCGTCCGCGACCAGCGCAAAAATGAGCCGTGAAACGCGGACGTTTGCAACGCGTGCGGCCGGCCCATGCCGGTCGCGTCGAGTCGTTCAGGTGGTCAGCATCGGCGGCGACGCGGCGAACGCGGCAGTGAGTGGCGTGGCCCAGTCCGTGGCGGCGGTCGCGGGGCCGACGGCCGCCAGCACGCGGCTGCGGAGCAGCACGCCCTTCTCCAGCGTCGTGGGGAACAGCCAGCACGCGACGTGCATCCGCCCCTCGCGCCGCGCGACGTCGAAACGTCCGGCATCGGTCGGATGTGCGGCCAGGAGCATGCTCGCGCCGGCGGCCGGCCGGGCCGGCGACAGGAGCAGGCAGGTCGCCTCCTCCGTGACGGCGTCATGCCAGTGAATCGCGGGACCACGGACCGTTCCCCAGCGGAGATCCTCGGCGGCGGCGTCCGCCACGACCGCCAGCAGCGGGTCGCTCTCCAGGAGCGAGGTCTGTGCCGACACGACCAGTTCCCAAGCTCGCACGGGCGGCGTCGCCGGGTGCTGCCGCCACATGGCGGTGGCGCGGAGGCGACGGGCATCGTTCGATTCATACACCGCCGTCACGTCGCCCCCCCGCACCCAGTGGTCGGCCAGATGGGCAGCGGCCCGCAGATCGAGGCCCAGCAGCCGGTGCGCATCGGCCGCGGCGGCAGCGCGGACTGCGATGCCGT
>Ga0214917_10007468_pt1 | contig 11036 bp, 9 predicted proteins | sample LL_1208_BB_MetaG_FD_177983 | JGI IMG/M metagenome (GOLD analysis project Ga0214917, IMG submission 177983) | Freshwater microbial communities from Lake Lanier, Atlanta, Georgia, United States - LL_1208_BB | ecosystem: Environmental > Aquatic > Freshwater > Lake | place: USA: Georgia | collected...
CAACGAACATAATGTAGTGCATCCATGTTTGATGAAAGGGGCAGGTCAGAATCAGGTGTCACCCGAACATGATTTAAAGAAATGTCTTCACAGGAATCAAAAAGAGATCCCATTCCAGGACTTTGAAAAATCTGCATAGAGCTTATGAAAAGTGATTTACAGGATGTAAAACGAAGCGCAGGGGGACCAGAAATAATTGGTCTCAAGGCTAAAATATCACCCACGGCAAGCGTGTTTTTAGGTATATTCGAAATCCTAGAAATTCCTGACTCTGGTTCGGAAATAAAGGCTGGCGCCTTTTTCATATAAAGATCCGGATTCTTGAAGCGAAATGCACTAGAATCATAAAACATAAGACCCTGCAAAGTTCCTGTAATCCTACTTTTATTTAAGAAATCTAACCACGAGCCAAATGATCCAATGGAAAGCACTCTGCAAAATAAACTTGTTTTGTCTAAATATTTAATACTTATTCCAGATATCGAAAAAAAGAGACAATCTCTTATATCAAAGCATGTAACAGGGGACGCTTGAATAAACGTAGTATTCTTTCCTACAAGATGAAAACTATTTTTATTTTTAATTAAAACTGAAGTCTTGATATTATATTGCCCAGATTCAAAAACTAAAAATGTCTTTTCCTTAACTGCTAAATCAATGGCCCTGAGAATTTCCTGTGAGTCGTCTTGATTGTCGTCGGGAAAAGCCTTTAAACTCGACACCCTTAATTCATTTGCAAATGATCCACAATGCAGCAGAAAAAATAAAGTAAAAAAACAATTTAAAAATAAATATTGGCGATTTAATTCTGTGAGCATAAGACAGATTCCAAGACTTTTTCTAAATCTTGTGCATGTGCTTGAAATGAAGCCGGATTTCGCCAAAAATCACCATAAGCGTTTTTACTGAGTTGTTTTACAAACAAATTATCTTTTGTTAATTCTATTTGTTTCACTAGATCCTCCACATCTCCGCTTTTAAAAAGAAGGCCATTCCTGCCGTTGTTTACCTGTTCGGCGGCGGCGCAAGTATCCGAAACGATAACAGGAACTCCCACAGATAATGCTTCAGCCACAACCAGACCAAATGTTTCGTGCCAAATACTTGGGAAGACCAGTGCCCTGGTTTTTTTAAGCTCCTGGAATATAAGATCTTTTTCTAACCAATTTAGAAAAGATGCGGAAGGCAGTTTGGTTTGTAATTCAAATTTAAATTCACCGTCGCCAATAAAAGAAGCCTTTATACCAGTCCTTCTAGCAGCTTCTGCAAAAAAATGTGGACCCTTTTCCGGTGTTATTCTTCCAATAAAAAGATACTGCATATTTAATTCGGCTTGAACCTTTTCTTTCTTTTCGTTGATAACCGGAGCTCGTAAAAAATAAAAAAGAGAATCGTCTGGTAAAAAATCTTTTACAGTTTCTAATGTTTTCCTAGAGCAATATGCGAAAAAACTGATTTTGCTAGGGAAGCCGGAAAAACAAAAACATATGAGGTGACGTAATAACCTCCAGACTTTGTGCATAATGCTTCGCTTATCGCAATTCGTAAAAACACAACTGCAAGAAAGAGGTTTTAAGCGGCATATCTGCTGTCTTTGAAAGTTAAAGAATGCGCCATTGGGGCAAGCAATAAAAAAATCGTGCAAAAAAAACAATGGTTTAAACTTTTTATCAAAAAGACTTTTACCAATTGAGGCAGTTAAAGATTTTGTCCATCCATGGATAACGATTACTGTATCATGCGGAGAAAAATCTTTTAAATATATGTTCAAAAATGATGATGTTTTAAAATTCCAAAGTCCATTGAGAATACCACGTATTACATCAGATGATTCAAGCAAATCAGGATATTCTTGGGTTAGTACAGTTATATTTGAATGCAAAAGATCTGTAGAAACAGTTTTTCCACAGGGGGCATAAAAGAAAACTTTGTGACCTTTTTCTGCCAAACCCTTTGCCCCAGCAATTGCAACAGAATCAGCGCCGCCTTTTACATTTGAGTAATCATTGCAAATTAAAACATTCATTTCTTAAAAAAGTTTTGAATGACTCGTTCGCACGTTGAAACAAATAAATTTCCAGTTTTCTTTATATCATATCGTTCTAAAACAAGGTTCTTGCAATGTGTCCCCATTTTAATTCTTTGGTCGGCCGTCATATTATACATTTTTCGCATTGCTTCTGCCAAATCGTTTGAGTCTCCAGTTTTAACAATCCAACCGTGGATACCATTTAAAAATCCCGTCGGGACTCCCGCGCAATCTGTCATAATTACCGGTATTCCGCAAGCCATTGCTTCAAGTAATGAAACCGGCAAAGAAGGACCTTCCCATAAAGAACAATGAAAATAAAAATCATACTGCATAAGAAGTTTTGAAACATCGCTTCTCCATCCAAGTAGTGTAAAGAAATTATATAACTTGTGGCGTTTGATGTTTTGGTTTAGTTGATCAAGGTATCTAGTTGAGGCAGGGTGGTTTAAGGTAGTTGTGCCCGCAAAATGTAGTTTCAAGTCAAATCCCTCTTTTATTAAAACTGATAATGATTCAAGAGCAATTTGCTGACCTTTTTGGGGATCGATTCTTGCCACGTTGAGGCCAACAATATCTGATTTAGGTAATTTGCTCACATTGTTTATAGAATCTCTTTCTTGAAAGCTTACACCATTTGGAACTACATAAACTTTTTTAGGATCACAAAAAAACTCTTGAACTGCCTGATTTCTGACTGTTTCTCCAGTCGCAATGATAGCAAGTGCTTTCTGCATTTCTTTACCGAAAAAGAATTTCTTAAAATAACGAATAAGAAAAGAACCAAAAAAATAGTGATATGTTTGATCAAATATCAAGACTGGCTTACCAGATCTTCGAGCAGCGGGACCAGTAATCTTTAAGTCAATCTGAACTGTACTTAATACAAAATCAGGATTATAAGACTTTATTATCTTAGAAACGCGTCTTATAAGACTTTCAGATCTTAAAAGGGTAAAGCCTTTTTCTTGCGCGAAATCAAAAGCGTCTTTTTTTAAAAAATCTGAAAGTTTATCACAGTCTGATGGTGGTGGATCTCCTACAATAAAAAAAATGTCCCAACCAGAATTGCGTGCAATCTTCGCGTATTCGTGCGCCATTTTTGCAGCACCGGTATAATCCCCAGCACCAACAACAAATACTACTTTCATTGAAAATCCTTGGGAGCTAAGGAACTTACTTGATCAACAAAATAAAGTCCTATTCCAAAAGTCATCCAAAAAATCATGCAACCAAATCTATTACTTAAAACTGGAAACTGCCACATATAAACTGCAAGGGGAAAGCCTAATACAGCAGGAAAAAAACAAAAAACTCGCGATGAAAATTCAGCGCCCAAAAACCTTATTCCTTGAAATCCAAACCATATTAATAGACAGAAGAAAAAGGTGGCATAAAAAAGACCGATGATTCCCAATCCAGAGTGCAGACAGAGCCAGCTATTCTCAAATATCTCACCAGTTCCCACAAGTGCCTTTTCGTTTATAAACGACACTCCTCGACCTAAAGGGAAAGTGTTGTAAAAACTTTTTATTCCTGCCTGCCAACGATCTTGACGAATTGAATTTGATGATTCAGAGGGGTCAAAAACTGAAGAGAGCAAATCTTTGAAGACATTAGTTTCAAGAAAAGTTAAATAAAAATCCTTGCCGAGATAAGCCAATAAAATAAGTGCTAAAAATAGTGACGACCATTTTAAAAATGGCAATGGATAATAAATCAAAGACAAAACTACAAAAACTAAAAATGATAAAAAAAGAAGGACTAATGGGCCACGCGACAAGCCTATTAAAATGGCGCAGCATGCTAACAAGGAAAGAGTAGCCGACAAAAATCTATCCCTGCGCAAATTACAACAAAGCGCACATCCTAATCCAAAAAAAGTAAAGAACCACATGTAGAGAGATGCTGCCATGGGACTGTCAAACGGGCCTTTGGCTCTAAAGTAATCAAACCTCTCAAAGGTTGGCGCTTCAGTGTCAGCAATTTCCGGTATTATGACGAGGTTCAATGGATTTTCTAGCAACATCCATATTGCCAAAAGAATACCTGAGATAAAAACTAACTTTAATTGTAGAGACAGCTTAGAATTTCTTTTAATCATACTCATTTGATTGTAAATAAAAAAACCAGAGCAGGCCGAGCCAAACATGTAAAGAGAAGCTTCCAGAACTAATGCTGTGCCTCCTTGAAAAAGCGAGACTGCAATCACAAATAAAAATAAAATAAGCAACATTTTAAATAAAGAGCTCCATGCCATGGATTTCCGCCTGCTCTGAAAGTACAAAAGCATTCCTACAAGGGCCGAGAGTAAAACAACATCTTTCCAGGCAACTATAAAGATGTTTGTCGAAATTAAGCGGATACCTTGATGCCAAGGCATAAGTAGTATGTATATAAAACCCAAAAAAGAAATTACTCTCGATTCAAGCGTGTTCATTGGAGAGAAGCTTTTTTGTGAAAAGTCTTTTTGCAAAATAATAAAAGTTGGATGGCCATTCGCGATACATAAATGGCCTTTCAAAGAATATAAAAAGAAGCGTACAGGCAAAAATAGTTAAAAAGCCTCCGAAAAATACCAATGTTAAATAAGCTTGAAAATATTCTAGCTCCCCGAAAAAGAGCTTGCAGACTTTGGTCGATACAAATAAGAGGCTTGAATGATACAAATAGTACGTATAACACATTCCGCCAAGCGCTGCAATCCAAGGATTGCCAAAAAAACTGCTTAAATATTTTGAACCTAAAACAAATAAAACAAACAAAAAAATTGATGCGGCACGCAATAAACTGGCTGTCTTGCTCGGCGGAAGTAGGGCAGTCGAAAATAAAAAAGCCACGGTCAATACCGAACAAAAATCACACCGCGAAAGTCTAGGAAGGGATCTGTTCCATTTTATCAAACAAATATCAGCTATTAGTACACCGGTAGCAAAGTATTCAAAGACACCAAGCACTGAGTGCTGCCAACGCCAAGATTCTGGTCTAATAGCAATAAGAAGAATCGTGAATACTGCAAGGATTGTCTTTCGTAAAATTGGATTTAATCTGCAGTAAATAAATAACAAAAAAGGAGCAAGAAGATAGAATTGTAGTTCAATTTCAAGCGACCAGGCTACAGGGTTAATTAGGCTAGCCGATCCTTCAGTAATGTTATGCATGTAAAAAGCACTCAAAAAAAAGCTTTTTACCAATTCAAGCGGTTTTTCATCACCCAACCATAAACGCGCAAGTAACAGAAATACTAGCGAGATTAAATAAGGTGGCTCTAATCGCGTTAATCTCCTTTTATAAAAAGCAGAAATACTCACTTGTTTCTGTTTTAAAAAAAAAGCAGCTTGAAACGGCATAGAAATGATGAATCCACTTATGGCAAAGAAAAGAGCTACCCCTAAACCTCCGGCTATCGACATCCGATTAACACAAAATTCAAGGGAACTGGTGGGTTTTGGCAATAAATGGTAAGCACCACCGAAATCTACAAGATGCATTAAAAATACCGCAAAAATAGCTAAAGCTCTTAAACCGTCCAATTCGGGTATATAAAATCCTGTAGTAGTGACGCGGCTAATCCTTGCTAGCAAAGTTTTCACTTTCAAGACTTTAGCAGGGCTTTGTTTTTTGATAAAAGGGAGACTGGTCAATAAAGGTACCCTTGGAAATAAAACGAAGATTTCCATTTGGTGTGCAGTCGATTAAATCAACTCCCATTGCTTCCAAGCAGACTTGAGCCAGCACCAGGGTTGGTTCTAGGTAAACCCGCGGATTGTTGGTAAAGTATGGATTGATCTCGCGGGAAGCTCCTTGCATGTCCTGAAAATATTGATCCTTCTGCTGGTAATTTGCATCTACCCCGGTCAAGAGAATGGTTTTGTGACCGCGAATAGCGGCTAACTGAATCGCGGAAAAAACAACGCTAGACCCGAAATTTAGACCCAACTTTAAGTTAAAAGTTATTTTTGATTTCTGGAAAACGGTATTAAAAAGATACTTGGTCCAGCGTATACGGTCGATAAAAGGGAATCTGGTCAGCGTCTCCTTTTTCAACTGCCTGATAGGATGAAAATCGCGTTTGACCAACTTCCTTATCGAGGAAACGGGTGGATTTACGTACCGCTGGTCCCCGATCCATAAATCTCCTGGAAAATCGCAATATGCATCGCCAATCTCCTGCAACCGATACGAATCGGTAATTACCACTGCGTTCGTGGTGCCGCCCCACCTTTTGAATAGCTTATATATGTGATTGCATCCATAAGTATAAAAATGTGGGAGCAGGTCATGTGGGAAAATATCTAAGGACGGTCCATTTCCAAGAATTAAGGCCGGTCGATTATCGTGCAACGAGGACTTGATGGGGGTCATTGCTTGGGAGTTTCTGCCTCAAAAACGATGGATTTACGATAAAGCCGATATGGCTGGAGGCGATAGGAAACAACAACTGCAAAGATGATTGCCCCCCCAACCGCAAGCAACCCAAAGGGCTTCAGGAAAAAATGAATGAGAGCAGCGCCTAAAACAACCTGAAGCAAGGATTCCCAATAAAAGGGGATTCGGTTAATGGAAATAAACGGGGCAAGAAAACAGATATTGAGTCTTGATAAAAAAAGGCCCAAACCCAGCAGCATCCACGAAGTGAAATCAATAAAAGATATCTGGGAGTGAATCCATTTCATAACGAGAGGGGTGCCTAAGCCTAGGGTGAGGAGTCCACCTGCATACAGAAAGGACATGAGAATCATGCGATGATGGAGAAGGTGATGCACAGTCTTAAGATTGCCAGCGGCCATTTGTTGAGAAATTAACGGTTGAACGCTGTTAAAAGGGGCGGTGGCAATTTGCTCCACGGCTGACATCAGGCGGGTCGCAAAGGCAAACGGCGCCGCTAGCGCGATGTTTCCAGTTCCTGCCACAATCATCGCCGCAATCGGGAGAACTCCCATATTGGCGCATTGCATAATCATGCTTTGCCAGATGGGGGTAATGGCCTGACGCGCCACTGCGGGATCCAATCGCAACTCATCCAGAAAGTTTGCGGAAACTTCCGTGATCCGAGGGATCACCCTGCGGACCAGTAATCCCCCGATTAAGGAAATGGTCTGTGAAGCGAGAGCAGCCCAAACCACCCCGAATCCAAAGGAAATTACCGAAGCCACAAAAATCAATCCCATGCTCAGCGTGAAAAAGTTCCAGCGATTACTCAGGGCGACGGCATTAAAGCCCATTAAAATGGCGTGATAACGGCTCACAAAAAAGGTGAAGGCGCTGCCGGCCTGAAAAATCCAGAAAGCCAACCAGATGTGGCTTGCATCCTGATACCCGGAAATAATTGGTGACAAAGAGAACCAGCCCAGAAGGGAGGCCGCCAGAACATTGACTAACACCAAATAGATCTGAAAAACACCCATCGTCCCGGTAATGTGACGCAAAAAAAGCAAGCCTTTGCTCCCGCCCACCTGCATGCCGATCATTCGGGAAAAGGTCAGCATCACTCGCTGCATTACGATCACCCCAAAAAAGTTTATGGATGAAAAAAGAAACCAGGCTGTAGCTGTGACCTGGTCAAAATGATGCAAGATCAACGGGGCAATCAAGAAAATCTGAAGGGACTGGGCTCCCTGTAAAAGCCAGGTTGTGATGGTGGGTGAGTTCCATACCCGTGCTCCCAAGCTCCCCCAACTTGTCCCTGCAACCATGCTGTGTCCTTCGAAGAACCTTTAGGAAGCAGTCGGCTTTCGATACGCCTGGTACAGGTATTCGGCAATTTCCAAATCCAGTGATGTGTCAATATCTAAACTGTCCAGTGCGTCCAGACGGACAAACAAAGGATGGGAACCAACAGCATCCTTGCGGGTGATCATGGTTTCACGTGGAAGGATGGAGGCTACATGCGTGAGTCTGACAATATTTGGCAAATCCTGCGATCGGGGCTTTGAGGCAGGATCATAATTTAATGGTTTTCCGTCCCAATACATAAACTCCTTTACATCAGCCACGGTGGTCACGGAGTCAAAAATCGGTGCGCGGTTGTGGAATTCTTTCAGACAAGTAGTATACGCACTGGGGCCTGCCAAGGGATTGGTCACGTGGGTCAAAAGTATGTTTTCACACTTAATCTGGCCGGCCATGTAGGCGTATACCTCGCTCATGGGAACACTGTCGGTCGCGTAAAAAGGGTCACGCAACATGGGCGCAGCGCCGGCTCTTTCAGCGATTTCGAGAATCTTTTCATCCTCGGAACTTACCGTGACCCCCGATAGACTGGGTACCTGGAGCATTTGCTTGATTTTTATCTCTAGAAGGGTCGACCCAGCAAAGGGTCGGATATTTTTATGGATAACTCGTTGAGATCCCCCCCGCACCGGAATTAAGGCATGAACATCCATAGGCTTAGGCCTCGGTGGATCGAATGGGATATTTATGGTGTTCACAGGGCAGGGTTGTTTTCCGATCGGATCCGGTCATCTCTTCCGCCAAGCGAACATCCCGGACAAAGCGGGCAAAATCCTCTGTTTGCAAATCGATGGCCACCTTGTCAAAATGCACCCAGTCGACGTTGCCCAATTTGACGTGTTTCTCAATCATTCGGGCCCCTGCTGCCACCGCCAACATGCATCCCATTGAACCGAGGTCGTGGCTGGAATAACCGGGAATTAGTTTAGGAAATCTTGTGACAAGATTGCGGTAGGTGCGCACCACCGCCAGATGACAGCTTTCCTTAGGGGTGGGGTAAGCAGAAACGCAATGCAACAGATAAAGCACCTTGTTGTCTGGAAAAGTTCTGAGAATATGGTCAAGGTACTCCTCCTCCGTGAAACCGGTGGATACCACTAGGGGCCCTTGGTAGGCATGGCCTAGTTTGGCATGAAAAGCCCGGTGGTTGGAGATGGTGGAAGGAATTTTCAGAAGGGCTGGTCGAAACTTCTGCACAGCCTGAAAAGAGGGCCAATCAAGAACTGAGCAGAACCAACTGATATCCAATTTGCGACAAGTTTTGTCGAGAAGCTCCAAAAGTTCTTGATTAAGCTCAACCCCCTGACGGTAATCACGTAAGGTTTTTCCAAATGGCGACCAGTAGTAGCTACCCAGCTGCTCTTGGGTATAAAAAGCGTCAACATCCCTCTTTTGAACCTTGATCAAGTCGGCGCCCGCATCCTTGGCCCTTTCCGCCATCTCCACCAAACGGGCCGGGTCACCCAAGTGATTATTGGTAAATTCCGCCACGACCAGGACCCGCTCCGGATCCGAAAGATTCAGGGAGCGCGGTGGCGTGGCTACGGCTTTTCCGAAAACCTTGCGATGAAAAGAGGCAGGAGAAACCGCACTATAACTCTTGGTCCCCACATGAAGAAGTCGGAGTTGTTTATTAGATTCGAAAAAACGGAGAAACTGAAGGAACTGGCTTTCTTGTGCCGCAATCAGCGCTTCCCTTTCGCTACCCTGGGTGCCGGAAAAGTCCCGCCCCGCTTTCTGCGCGAGGGAGCCCAGAGCCGTGGTAAAGTCAAATCCCAGCAGATACACATCCAACTTGGCCTGAAGGTATTGAGCCGTCTGGCAGGCAATCTTTAAGGCATTCAGCAGTACAAAAGGCTCGTCAAAGAACGTTTCTTTCTGCAGTCGCAGGATCGTGAGGTCTTCCTGATCGAGTTCAATCGGGATGGGGGGCAAAACAACGTGTTGAACATTTTGGGGAAGAGGTTTCCCGGCCAAATAGAATCCACACCGAAAACCTTCTTCGAGAAGACTATGACGTACCCAGTTGGCGCTAAATACACCAAAATCCCCACTTACCACGCGCTCGGCATCATTTAGGCAAACCACGATCCCTGGAAGGGGTTGCGAGAAATCAAGGGAATCTAGGCTCGGTCCCTTTCCTATAATAAACAGATTATTGGTTTTCGATTTTGAAGCGGTATTTGCGATCTGGCGCAAGATACTCTCCTGCATATGCACCTCCTTCCACGTTGACTGTTAGGCCTTGTTCCAAGGCCAGGTTTAACCCTGCCAAAATATCCCAAGAATGAGCACCTTTTGGATTTTCAAAAGAGTGGAAAGAACCTCGAATTACATTTAACATATTATAAACACAGCATCCGGTAATTCGGTATTCATATCCTTGAGTGGCTCTCATCAAATCGTCCTTGGAAAGAGAGGAGGACAGCCCACGAATTCTTGATGAAAATCGGTTTAATTTGCATCCCGTTTGAAGCCATAGCCCCATCTCTGGGCAACCTAATAAGGACGCCACGTGATAATTTTTAAAATAGCAAGAGATCGAAGTTCCCCATTCAGCAAAACCACTCACAAAATTTTCAGTTCCGTCGATAGGATCAAGAATAAAAACAACCTCAGTATCTGGTTCCTTCTTTTCAGTCTGGCAAAGCTCCTCAGATATAAGGAATGAATCAGGAAGGAAATTATTTATATGATTGATGGTCAACTGTTGAATCAAAATATCGCCTTGAGTTACGAAGCTTCCGTCTCTTTTTGCGGTGAAGTTATTTCTCTGCTTAAGTATTTCGGGTAACGACTCTTGTACGATTGTAGTAAAAGAAGAGAAAAAACGGTTCACTTTTTCCGGAATACCGAGACATATTGGATCTAAGTTACTTTTCAAAAACTCTCCCCTTTTGACAAGATAAAAGCATTACTCTTCTTTATGCGACAATATTAAGTCTTAAGACTGACCTGGGGGCTTAATTATAGTTACCTTTATTTCCTGGTTTTTGATTGTACCCTGATACCCTTTTGGATTCGGATTATCGACTACGGATTGCGGTTGGTGGTGGGTTGTTGGTGATTGGTCGTTGACTACCCCCTGTGCGTGGAGAGGGCTGATCGTGGGGGATGCGGAAGCGCGGGGTTTGGGTGATTTCTTTTCCGTGTTGTAGTAGTCGCCGCCGTAACGGTTGTAATCGTAATAGTAGCTGGCGCCCACGCGCTTGCGGTCCAGATCGTTAATCACAACTCCCAGCACGTTCGCCTTGATCTGCAGCAGACGTTCGAA
>Ga0214917_10007469_pt1 | contig 11035 bp, 7 predicted proteins | sample LL_1208_BB_MetaG_FD_177983 | JGI IMG/M metagenome (GOLD analysis project Ga0214917, IMG submission 177983) | Freshwater microbial communities from Lake Lanier, Atlanta, Georgia, United States - LL_1208_BB | ecosystem: Environmental > Aquatic > Freshwater > Lake | place: USA: Georgia | collected...
CAACCACGAGATCGGCCTCACCTTTGCCAGCGCGCTTCGCGCCATTTTGCGGCAAGACCCCGACCGAATTCTGGTGGGCGAGATCCGCGACCTCGAGACCGCTCAGATCGCCGTGCAGGCGTCGCTGACCGGGCACACGGTGTTCAGCACGCTTCACACCAACGACGCCCCCAGCACCATCACCCGCATGCGCGACATGGGGCTGGAACCGTTCCTCATCACCGCCACGGTGGAAGCCGTGCTGGCCCAGAGATTGGTTCGCCGCATCTGCACCAACTGCCGCACCGAGTTCAACCCGTCGCCCGACATGCTGATGGAACTCGAACTCACCCCGGAATTGGCCAAGGGGATGAAGTTCTTCTACGGCAAGGGGTGCGACAAGTGCGGCGAAACCGGATACAAGGGGCGCATGGGCATTCATGAACTTCTGATCATGGATGACGATATCCGCGACGCCATCTCAGGCGGCGTGTCCACCGACGAACTGCGCGCCGTCGGCAAGTCGAAGGGGATGATCACCCTGCGCGATTCCGGCCTGAACGCCATCAACTTGGGCCTGTCCACCATCGAGGAGATTGTCCGCGAAACGGTGGTCGAATAACCGTTCCCGGACACTTGGTTCCCATATCGTTTGAGTGCGAGGAGAGGGTTTCCAGCGATGCCAACCTACAAGTACGAGGCCATGGACACCGCCGGTTCCGAGGTCAAGGACTCGATCGAGGCCGCGACCGAGGAGGAAGCCCAGCAGAAAATCCGTCAATTGGGCTACTTCGTCACCAAACTCACCGAAGTGGCGGGCGGCAAGAAGGGCAAAAAGAAAGGCAAGAAGAAAAAGGGCTTCTCCTTCGGGGGCGTCTCAAGCAAGGCCCTTTGCACCTTCACCCGGCAGTTTTCCACCCTTCAGGATGCCGGCCTCCCAATCCTTCGCAGCCTTCGCATTCTCGAAGGCCAAATGAAATCCGGTGTTCTTAAGAACGCCATCGGTGATGTGGTGGAGGATGTCGAATCCGGCAGCAGCCTGTCGGAAGCCTTTGGCAAGCATCCCCGCTGCTTCGACCGCCTTTATGTGAACATGGTGAAGGCCGGCGAGGCCGGCGGCGCGCTCGAAGTCATCCTTCAGCGCCTGGCCGACTTCAAGGAGAAGGCCCAGACCCTGCAGAAGCGCATCACCGGCGCCATGGTCTACCCGGCGGTGGTCATCTCCGTCGCCGTGGCGATCCTCAGCTTCATCATGCTCTACATCATTCCGAAGTTCGAGAAGATCTTCCGCGACTTCGGCATGAAACTGCCCGACCTGACCCAGTTCCTGATGAACACCAGCCAGTGGTTCGGCAAGTACTGGTACATTCTGCCGCTGTTCCCGATGGGCTTTTACCTCACCATCAAGCTCTTGAGGATGAACCGTTCCGCGGGATATGTGCTCGACCGGATGATGCTCTACATCCCGATCATCGGCACGCTGATCGAGAAAACCACCATCGCCCGCACCATGCGCACGCTGGGCACGCTGATCAGTTCCGGCGTGCCCATTCTCGAGGCGTTGGCCATTGTACGCGAGACATGCACCAACCAGGTCTTCGAGCGGATGTACCAGCGGGTGTACGAGTCGATCCGCGAGGGCGACACCATTGTTCAACCGCTGCGCGAAAGCAAGATGGTGGACGACATCGTGACCAACATGATCGATGTGGGCGAGGAGACGGGTGACCTCGACACCATGCTCTACAAGATCGCCGACATCTACGACGAGGAAGTGAACATCGTGGTGGAAAGCTTGTTGAGCCTGCTTGAGCCGATCATGATCGTCGTGCTGGGTGGCATCGTCGGCACCATCGTCATCGCGTTGTTCATGCCCATGTTGAGCCTGCTGGACAAACTGTCCGGCTGACGCCGGGGAAGGGGAGACGGAACCATGAAGGCCACACGACCTGCCCGCCGCCCGGCGTTCACGCTGGTGGAAATGCTGGTGGTGATTCTCATCATGAGCATCCTGGTGACCTTGGTCACCCTGGGTGTGACACGCGCCATGCGTTACGCCAGCGAGGTGGGCACCAAGACGGAAATGGCCCAGATTGAGCAAGCACTTGGAGTCGCCGCTCTCGATTTGGGAAGGGTGCCGTATATACCGAGTTACCTGGTGCTCAAACCAACTCCTGGTGGTTACATCACAAGTGACCCATGGGAGGCCATGTCACTCAGGCTTCTTAAACAAATGTTTCCGAATTGGACGAACGCCAATTGGGGTACTCAAAATCTGAACGCTAGCCAGGCATTTGTTTTTATTCTGGGTGGAGCTGCTGGGACAGAAGGATTTAATGCTACAGACCCTGATCCCTTTAAGCCAGGAGGTAAAAGAAAAGGTCCATACTTCAATTTTAAGCCAGAGCGCTTAGTTGGGACATATCAGTATAAAGATTATTGGGGTGATAATATATTGGTATGCTACAGCTCGCAAATGGTCGCCAGTAGTCTTTCACCCCCATTTGTAGATAGGCCGCCTTCTGTTGGCACTGCCCCCCAAGCTCCTGATAGACAATTTCAAAAAGCAAATCTGTTGTTTATGCCGAAGGGTTATCAGATTTTTTCTGCAGGTAAGGATGGGAAATGGGGAACGAATGATATAGGAGGAGTGGGGAAATACGGAGACATCCCTTTTAATGGCAAATTAAATGCTTCTTCAGGTAATGGCGAAGACGACCAGTGCAACTTCTCCGAAAGCCCCCTCGGCAAACCGATCAACGATTGAGGTGCGTCATGAAAGCAATCAATCCCATTGTTGATCGAACTTCTCAAAGGCGCCGCGGTTTCACCTTGGTGGAATTGATGGTTGTGGTGGCCATCATGGCGATTCTGGCTGCCTTGGTTGCTGGTGTTGTGGTGAAAGCCATGGAGGCCCAGCGTAACTCCAACACCATGACGACCATGGAGGTGATCAAATCGTCGCTTTCCAAGCAATTGCAGGCGGTTATTGATGATGGGAAAAAAAAGGAAGCGAATTCTGGTGGATCTGTATTAGGCACAGATGTGGTAAACAAGGTTTTTCAACAGACGACTAAGGACGCAAAATTTTTAAGACAGCTTGTCGAGAAAGGTCCTTTTTCCAAGCTCGAACCAGACATGCTTCCCAAAGGGGCCCTAGGTGATGTTGGTGGTGTGCCTGTGTTTTTGGATGCTTGGGGAGACCAGATTACTTGCACAATTGAATACAGGGATAAATCTGGGAATATTCTCGGTCCATATCTTGGTTTGAATGCAACTCAAAAAGCGCAATCAAAAATTAAATTCACCATAGAATCGCCTAATGTTTCTGGTGGTGTATCCAATTAATCCTGTATATGGAGGGCCAGCGCCATGAAGCGACACAAGTCCAGGCGCCCGGCCTTCACTCTTATCGAGTTGCTGGTGGCTGTTGGCATCATCGCCATGCTTCTGGGCTTGGTGGCCATCAGTTTTCCAAGGTTCAACGAACGGGAGCAGCTTACCAGGGCCGTGGATAAGCTGCGAACCGGTCTTTTAACTGCCCGCTTATGGGCCAAGCGCGATCAGGTGGTGACCGGATTGGAATTTGCGCCTACCGGAGGCCCCTATACCTCGTTTATTTATGTGCAGCAACCATTGGGAAAATTGATTGGTACGGCTGATCCCGTTGCGGGGCAACCGAAACAAGCGACCTTAAATTTTTCAATTGGTAATCTTAATTTGATCATTCCATCCAAAGATTATTTGATTTTGGATGGTGATGTCCCTCATTTGATCACCACTAATACTAATCCCGTCCAGCTTGCTTCAAACATCAATTTTAATTTCACATCACAAACACCTTTTCGGATTGTCAGAAGTCCCCAAGCAATTTCAATGCAGGAGGAAGTTGTTTTAAAACCTGACGCTGGACCTGACATTGATGTTGCCATCCTTAAGTCTGATTTAACGGCTGGAACTATTGGGAATGATCAAATTTTGTTTTTGCCAACGGGTACAATTCTCAACGCCCAAAACAACAAGTTTATTCTTCGCGTGAAACAAACCTTAAATGATCCGGGAAGTCCACAAGAGATTGCTGACATATTTGTTGACAGTCTTTCCGGAACAAATCGCTACATCAGCCCCAATTGAGGATGACGGGAGGAATCATGCACGCGTCATCCATTAATTTGCGAAAGGGACTCACGCTGCTTGAGGTCCTCATCACCATATTCGTGATGGGAATCGGAATGCTGGCGGTTTTGACACTCTTTCCCCTCGCTGCCAAGAAAATCAGCGCATCCATCGATATGGATCGGGCAACACAGATGGCGGCAAATGCCGCGGCACTAGCACAACCCGAGGTGAGACGAATCACAAAGACTGTTGATTCATTGATTAACACATTAATCCCTGCAGCACCCAATAATTCCAAACCTTCAGACATCTTTTTGTTCGATGAAGCAGGTGAGCAAGGTGGGGCTTATTCTGGAGGCCGCACTCCGACCTTTTTCAAAAGGCAATCATGGAGCATCCCTTTTTCCAGAGAGCTTTGTGTAAGTTCTGATGAGTACTCTTTCACAGATTCTGGCATACCCGAATCTGGTGCGCGAAGAGGGGAACGGTATTCCGCTGCCTACCTTTATCGAAGGCAACGATGGGATGATCCCAAATCCCTGCAATTGGTTGTTCTTGTTTTTGCTGCCCGAGCTGTCGAATTTGCCAATAGATTTGACTATGATTTGACATCAGCAAGTGGATCAACCCCTATAGCAGTAGGTGGAATTGATCAAATCACTATCAAAGATCCGGCTACCTATTCTGGAGCTGATGCTCCTTTGCCTGACCGTATTATTTCGCGTGGATCATGGGTGATGGACGCAAGCTCGGGGCGTTGGAAAAGATTTTATAAGGTTGTGGCCGTTGACTCTTCGGTAACCGGGCAACTAACACTTAGTTTTGATCGGCCATTCGATGATCCTGATGGGACTCCAAATAACTCGGATGATCAAGTCGATCGCTTGCTGTGGCTTGATTACATGGTGGATTGGTTCGACAGGGGATCGGTCCAATGAAACCTAAACTTGCGAATAAGCTGCGGATGCGAAAAGGTTTCACCCTGGTTGAATTGTTGGTGGCGATGGCTCTGATTCTCTTCATCATGTCTATTGTTTCGGTATGTTTTTCCGATGCCACAGAGTCATTCCGTATCTTTCGATCCAGGGCTGAGTTGTCGGAAAAATTGCGTTTCATCACTCAAACTTTGAGGGCTGACCTGCGCGCCGATCATTTTGAAAACGGGCGCAGGTTGAGTGACAAGGATTTTTGGGTTCAAGGACCTCCCAAGGCGGGTTATTTTCGAGTGGAGCAGGAAATACCGCCACCAAACAACTCCGCACTCAATCAAAACAATGCCAGTTTTATTCCACTTTATGCCACTCCGCCGATGGCTGGTGGCTCTGATGTTACTTTGACTGCTACACCTATCCATAAACACGCATTTATGTTCACTTCGTTTCTCAAGCCTGATGACTATCGTGGATTCCATTCGGTTTCCGTTTCATCCAGCCCGTCTATTGCCAGCTTCAGGAACGATATCAGTAATGTTTCGCCGGCCGATTCCCGTTTGGAGAATGGGCAGTCATTCAATTCCCCGCACGCAGAAGTTGCTTGGTTTTTGGGAGGAACCAACGCCCCATCGATTGATTCAGTTACTCCGTATGAGTTTGCATCCTCCGGGTCATCCAATCGTTTGCTTGCGACTGATATTGTTGATTCTAATGGATTTCCGGTTGTGCTTTATAAACTCTATCGCCGTGTATGGCCGATGGTTCCGTCTGATGTTCCAGCGAATACTTCTTTCACCAACCCACCAAGCAATGTTCCAGGCATTTCTTCTGTCGATCCAAGGACAGTTTCGGGTTTGAAGGATTACGCCGGCAATCCTTCGCCATTGTCCTACCAACTAAATATTCTTGGCACTCAGTTAAGCCCGTCCAATGATGTTCCAACAAGACGTGCCATTGGTCGATTCATGGGTTCCAATCAATTATCCGATTGGAAAAGGCGATCTTTTGCCAATGATTTTGGCAAGGGATGCGATCCTGATTCTGTTATTGCAGATAACGTTCTTTCCTTTTCCATCGAAGTGTGGCCTGAGGGTGGTACCGGATTTGTCAACGATTATTCTTCAGCTTTTGGACAACCGGTTTTCGATACTTGGTGCGGGAGGAACGCTGATTCTTCATGGGGTGTTAATTCCGATTTCGCTTCTTACACCGGCAACAACAAACCTAAATGGAGAGATTCGACCGATCCTTCATGTGTTCCCATGATTTCATTTCTTGCAAACGGTCTTCCCAAGCGTCTTTTGGCGGTACGGGTCACCATTCGTCTCTACGATTTGAACACCAAGTCCACCTGGCAGGCCACGGTCATCGAATACTTGTGATGACGGCTCATCGAGGCGACTGGCGGGAGGGTTTCCCATGCGCGTGACTGGCCTGCAAGGCACCAACCGGCGTCGCGGCGTTATCCTGCTGGTCGTCTTGGCCATGCTGACTCTGCTCACCGTGATCGGCGTCACATTCGTTCTTTACTCGGACAGCGCAGAATCGACTGCGCGCATTGGAATGGAAGGGGAGAAAGTGGTTCTTCCCGAATTCCGCACCGATGAACTTATGGCCTACGGTTTCGGCCAGTTGATCTACGATGCCGTGGGTGATGTCACAACCCCCGACGATGATCCCAGCCAGCGATCCGGTTTGAGAGGCCATAGCCTGGCCCGCGACATGTATGGCTACTATTATCCGCGCACCGGAGTCGCCACCGATCCTTTGATCGACAACGACCGGCCGTTTCGCGGCACGGGCAGGTTTGAAGCCGAAAAAAATGTCATCAATTTCACCACATTCAAGGCGAACAACACCGGAAATATCCGTGACCCCGAACGACCCGGAACCCGCTCCATTCCCACCATGCAAAACGGGTATTTCGGTGGTTTCAATCCACCCTACACCTACGCGGACCATAACCATGTGCTCTTGGCTAAAACTGACACCGACCCGACAACGGGAAACCTGAGGGTTGTCGAACCCAGCTTTGTGCGTTTTGCCGCGTTGCCGAATTCGAACACGATGAACTCCCCGTTGGATGCCGGCAACAGTTATTGGAACGACCCTGCTGGTGATCCCTCGGCTTCCATTCGCCCCAGGCCTGCCAACAATAACGGCCAGTTTCCAGCACCCGCTTCAGCTTATGGCGATGTCCGCAACCTGCCTTGGGGAACCCAAAACGACAGCGTGTGGATCGATCTGGGCGTATCCCCCAAGACCGCGCCCAACGGGAAGCGATACAAGCCGCTATTCGCTTTTCTGGCAGTTGATCTTGATGGCCGCGCGAATGTCAACGCCCATGGCAATGTTCAAGGTCGCGATGGCACCGGTGGCTACGCTCAAAGACATTCCAGCGGGCAAGGGTGGGGGCCATGGGAGGTCAGCCTCGAGCGGGTGATGAACGGCGCTCAAGGAAAGGCCTTCGTGTTGAACCGGCAACCCGGCTTGGCTACCGCAACCTCCCTGTTTGACATTCCCATGGGTGGAGCCCTTCCCCACACTTATTCACCAGTCAATTACAACGGATCCGTTGAGCAGGCTTTGGGAGGCGCCCTTGACCAACCAATCTTGATGCCTGGCGTGGCAAGCGCGTTTTCGCCTTTCGGTTTCGGGGATCCGAAGGCTTACGGTCAGGGACTTCCCTTTGAAAGGTCCGGATCAAGCGCCGATCCCGCCTACAACGGGCCGGAACGCGTCCATGGTGTCACCTGGCATTCCACTTGGAGCGTCAACGGCAATTCCCACATGAAGGCCGAGAACCTTGCCTGGACCATGGGACGGTTCCTTCGCAGTCCTTCCAAATACAGCGACAGCGACATTTACAAGGTTGGCAGCCTGACATCCCCACCCTTTGTTTCGTCCGGCAGGGATGTCAGGTTCGACAAGCTGACCACCATGAGTTGGGATCTCGATCGCCCCGGCTTGGTGCCTTACTTCACCGATGCCGCCACCCAGGGTGTGCAATTACCGCCGATGAATCCCATGGGCATGGTGCCGTTCAACAGCAATTATCCACGCGCCACTGCTGATCCGACTTTCCCGAATACGGTGCCCGCCGCTCCAGCCGTGAACGATTTCGATTCCCAGGGGAGATCCAGCCCGGCGGTCGCCCTGATCAAGCGCCTGAACCTCAATCGCGGGTTGACGAATTATCCGACCATTCAGGCCAATGGGACCTACCAGCCTGCCGACCTGCCTCAACTTCAAAAGGCTATTTCCGATCGGCAGCTTTTCGCCAAGGACATCCTGTCCCACCTCGTCAAGGCAACAGGCGCGGCCGACCCGAATGATCCCAACCTGGCGGGCTCTGTTTTTGCTCCAGGCGGCGGTTCAGGCGGGACCGACCAAAGGTACTTGGCCAGCCGGTGGTTGGCCCAACTGGCCGTCAACATGGTGGACAACCTCGATGTTGATGATGTGATGACGCCGTTTGCGTGGAATCCCAACGATCCGGCGAATGTTCTTTTCGGCCACGAATTGTCGAAGGTGGTGATCAACGAGGTTTACGCGCAGGTTGAGAATGAACCAAACGACCTGGCCACCGGCGTGATGACATCTCCCACCAAGTTCAATGTGAAGGTTTATGCCGAGTTGATGAACCCGCTTCCGACCGATCCCAACCAGGATCACCGGGCGATCCTCCAACGCGGCACCCAAGTGGTTCACAAGCTGGAGCTTTTCCGGTCAACCGTTTTTGATCGGAACAATCCGGGTGCCACCGATCTATCCAACCTGATGAAAACAAACGGAATCATCGGGGCTTTGGCTTCTCCAACCGACCTTTTGGCCGATCCCTTCGCTTCCACCAATTGGGGTGGGGACCTTGCCTTGACTCCTTCCGGGGCATTTTCAGCCGCCCAGGGGCAGGGCGTGAACTCCGGGTTCCTCATGGTGGGCGCCCAGCCTGACAACATGAACAACGCTTCCGGGATCACGAGCAACCGATGGACAACCAGTGACAGGTTGGACACTTTCCATGCCGACTTGAAATACTCGATCCCCAAGGCCGCCGGCATGGGCGATGACAACGCGATTCAGTCGTTGACAAATCTTCAAAGGCAGCAGTGTCCCGTTCTGGTGCTTAGGCGGCTTGCCAATCCGGGGTTGCCAATGGACAACAACGCCCTGATGCCCATGACAAATACCCCGAATCCGAATTACAACCCCTACATCACCATTGACTTCATGGACATCACCAAGGACATGCTGGCCGCCAATGATGCCCGCAAGAAGATTCAGGATCCCACGGATTCCACGAAGAACAAGGACAACAGCACCGACCTGAAATCGATCGATCAGCGCGTGGCTTACGGTCGGCGGCAGCCTTACCGGTACCTGCCAAAGGATTTCAATGGTCAACCCTATGGATCGTTGGTTGCCCAGAATCCTTCCGAGAACATGATGCCGACCGACCAGCCAAAAACCACATTCTGGCGGCAGAACAGCAGCAACAATGCCGTGCCTGCGGGATTTGTCGCTCCCGGGTCCGACACTCTTGAAACCCCATATCCCCGGGTTCACCTTGATCGCATCATCACCAGTCCGACCGAAATCATGACAACGCCGTTTTGCCGGCCACACGAATACCTGCTGCTCAACGACGCTCAGTTTTCCTACTGCCGGCCATGGTTCGTCACGGCAACGCGCCTGTACCGATTCCTTGAATTTGTTCAGGCTGGTGATACCCGAACCTTGGCCGATTCGGGTGGCAACAAGTACCCGGTTGGTCATCCCGGTGGTCGAATTGCCGGAAAGATCAACTTGAACACGGTCAGTCGCGAAGTGTTCTTTGCCATGTGCGACGCGCAGGCAGGAAACAGATTCACCGACACCCAGATCAACTCGATGTATGACACCATCGTCTCCATGCGGCCTTTCCAAGGGCAGGGAGTTGGCAATGCCACCGGAACGGACGGGCTTTCAACAAATCCCAGGGGACGGTCTCAGACTTTGTTTTCGAATCACCCAACCGGTGTCGGTCCTGACATGGGGGACCAATTCAACCTTTTGATGGATCCGCTGCATTTCCAGTACAACACCGCCTCGCCGGTGACCACCGCGGTTGGACTGCCTTCTCCCGGCATGGGTGGTGCTCGACCGCAGGAATTTCATCCTTCCGTCAGGCTTGAGCTTTTGAACAAGGTCTTGGGTCGGTCAACCTCCCGAAGCAACTGCTTCGCGGTGTGGCTGACAGTTGGTTTCTTCGAGGTGCTGAGTGAGCAGGGGGGCACCGGCGCGACACTGCAAGCTGCGCATGTCTTGGGCAAGGAACTGGAACCCAAAATTCGCCGGCGGTTCTTCTGCATGGTGGACCGCACCAATCTTGAGAAATGGCGCACCACGGTGGTTCAGAACAATGGGTCTCCGATCGTTATCCCCGCTGACGACGCGAACAAGTTCCCTTTCCTTGCCACTCCCATTCCATTGCAGTTGTCGGCTTTGTACATACAAGCCAACCCCACCCCGACCCCCTTGTCTGGTGGCGTGGTCAACGCTCTCAACAACAAGTCTTTCCCCGTGACTGTGGGTTCGGTTCTGACCTTGAATCCGGGTGATCCGCAGTACGAGGAAACCGTTGAGGTGGTTGCCGACATCGGCATGGGGATTCCAGGCATCATTTGCCAGAAGGCGCATCCCAACGGATTGATTGTTTCAAGCCGGGGCAACCCCGGCCCGATGCCGAACCTGGGATTGGATTACAAGATCGAAAAGGATACCGAAGTGGTTCCTTACTTTGCCGTGCTGGAGTGACGGTTTCATTGATTTCGAGAAACGCATGGTTGATAATGGTTTATCAGCCGAATTCTTGGTGGGGTGCCTGCGGCCCCGAATTTACTAGGAGGTGTGTCATGATGGCTTCGAAGCGCCGTGAGGCGTTCACGCTGATCGAGCTTCTGGTGGTGATCGCCATCATGGCGATCCTGATGGGTCTTCTTCTCGGCGCCGTGCAGAAGGTGCGC
>Ga0214917_10007470_pt1 | contig 11035 bp, 8 predicted proteins | sample LL_1208_BB_MetaG_FD_177983 | JGI IMG/M metagenome (GOLD analysis project Ga0214917, IMG submission 177983) | Freshwater microbial communities from Lake Lanier, Atlanta, Georgia, United States - LL_1208_BB | ecosystem: Environmental > Aquatic > Freshwater > Lake | place: USA: Georgia | collected...
TCAAAAGAAATGCCAGATTCCTGTAATGGTTTAAATATACATTCCTGAATTGATGCTAAGGTATGATTGAGTGATCTTGCTATGCCCCAAAAACATACGGCAACTTTCATTTATTTTTTTAATTAGCAAGATTTTAGACTGATACTTTTGGAACAGAACTATATCTAAGCCAAAAATTTGAGTTCAAAATAGCGCGCATTCTAAAGAACTTAGGGACCTATTTCTATAGAACAATCAGATGCCAACGGGGTTTACTCGCGCTTCTTCCGATCTGGAAAATATTGTGGGCATCCAGTTCTCAATATTTTCACCAGATGAAATCGAACGACGCTCCGTAGTAGAAATCACTTCACAGGCGACATACGAAGGCAATGAACCCAAGATTGGCGGTCTCTTTGATCCTCGTATGGGTGTACTGGACAATGGTAAAATCTGTCGTTCCTGTGGGCAAACTAACCATAGTTGTCCGGGACACTTCGGTCATTATCGCCTCACTCGCCCTGTCTATTTTATCCAGTTCCACGGAATGATACTGAATGTTCTCAAGTGTATCTGCATTCGTTGTTCCAAGCTGCTAATAGACAAAGAGTTGCATAAGGCAGTTTTGGGACGCCGTGGGGAAGCGCGTTGGCGCGAGGTGCTGGCAGCCTGTTCCAACATCACCCGTTGTGGGCAAGAGAATGAGGACGGTTGCGGTGCTCCTCAACCGAAGTATACGCGAGAGGGTATTGCGCGAATTCGTGCAACGTATACGGATTTGAATAAGGAACAGGATCTGGAGGTGGAATATGTGCACCGTCTGTTCCGTCGTATTACAGATGAGGATGTAGATTTTATGGGACTATCTCGTCACTGGTGCCGTCCCGACTGGATGATCTGCACGGTTCTTCCTATTCCTCCACCGCAGGTTCGTCCATCCGTTGTGCAGGACAACAATCAGCGTTCTGAAGACGATTTGACGCACAAGTTGTTTGAAATTATCAAGAATGACAAGATTCTTCAGCAGAAGATTGAGGCGAATGCATCGCGATCTGTGATTGACATTTATACAAATGTGGTACAGTATCACGTGGCGACTCTGGTGGACAATCAGATTCCAGGTGTTGCTCCGTCTGCGCAGCGTTCTGGTCGTCCGCTGAAGTCCATTCAGCAGCGTCTCGGATCCAAGGAGGGTCGTATTCGCTATAACATTCAGGGCAAGCGTGTGGAGTTCAGTGCCCGTTCCGTGATCACACCTGATCCCAATCTCTCTATCCAGGAGCTCGGTGTACCTGTGGAGATCGCGAGCAACCTGACGTATCCTGAGCGAGTGACAGCGCACAATCGTGACAAACTCTATCGCCTGGTTCAGAACGGTGCGGACAAGTATCCTGGTGCAAAGACAATTACGCGGGCGGATGGGCGGATGATTAGTCTGAAGCACGTGAATGCAAAGGAGATAGTGTTGTACAATGGTGATGTGGTGAATCGCCATTTGATGGACGGAGACATTGTGCTGTTCAATCGTCAGCCGACGCTTCACAAGATGTCAATGATGGGACACAGAGTGAAGGTGCTGCCGTATAAGACGTTTCGGCTCAATGTGCTAGTTACAAGGCCATATAACGCGGATTTTGAAAAGGGATATAAAGCGCAACTATAAATATAGTATATAATGTCCGGATCAATTTATATAGTCACATGCAAATCTACAGGTCTTCAATATATCGGTCAAGCAAAAGATAAAAAGATAAAAAACGGTAAGCCCTATAACTATGGTCCAAAAGGAAGATGGTCTGATCATTGCTCTGCTGCTAAAACACATACTACTCCAATTTCAGAAGCAATAAAAGAATATGGTTCTGATGATTTCACAATTGATGTGCTTGAAACTGCAACGCTTGAGTGCCTTGATGAATTAGAAGCTAAATGGATAGCTCTTAAGAACACATTAGTTCCTAACGGTCTTAATGTTGCCAAACACTCGCGCAGTAAACATCACGAAATCACTACAATCCAGAACCACTTTGTTAATAAAGTAGAGTCAGTTGAGATACGACCAATAAAAAGAGATGGTCAGAATAGAATTGTTTACCTTAGCCTTACTCTTAAAGATGGTAAAAAACAAAGACTATCATTTGGACAAGGAGCTGATTCAAGTTTTGAAAAGGCGACTCAAGAGGCTCGCAAGTTTGCAGAATCTCTACAATGTCCAATAATTGATAGGATTAATACAGATGAGATAGGCAGGAAACTGGAGCAATTCACTGATAAACAGATTATAAAGGCAAGAATTACTACTGCATCAAATCTTATAGCTGTTTATGTAAGGACCTCAGAAATGAAAAGTTATAAGGATGAAATCCGTATTTGCTTTGGTGGAAAAAATATACCGATTGAAGAAGCATATATGAAAGCATTAGACTATGTAAAAGGATTAGGTTGCGCTTATGAAGATAATATCTCCAAAAGTTCGCAACAGGTGGCCGCCAATCAGGTTGTAGTATAGACCTGGATGGAAAAACGGTGTAAATACTACTGCGGGTATAGTCTTCGCCAACTATATCTGTAATATAACCATCTAGTACGCAGTTGTTGTGCGTGCGAGACCCTCAAATTCAGGGAAACCCCTAAAGCCTGTTCGTACCAACCTGACCCGAAAGGGAGCAAGGGGCCTCGGTTAATAGCCGCATAGGATAAGGTAAAAATCGGACAGGATGTGAGTTCTGTTTAGTCAGGACAAACAATGGGCAATCCTGAGCCAAGTCCTAAACCAGATTGCAAGATCTGGCACGGATGCTGTGCAACGAGTAGATGTGGGTCGGTTCAGTCACTGGCTGAGCTTAAGGTGTACTCTAGTCCCTTGTGAGAGCAAGGGTAGTAACGTTTGATGGCGATGAGATGAATTTGCACGCGCCGCAGTCCGAGGAGGCTGCGGTGGAACTGGAGGAGATCGCCGCGATTCCTCACAACGTTGTGACACCGCGTCACGCGAAGCCGCTCATTGGTGTGTTCCAGGATTCGCTGGTCGGCTCCTATCGCCTCACACGTCCTGGAAATCTGTTTACGCGGCGAGAGTTTATGAATCTGATGATGTTTAACAAGCGGTTTGACGGCTCTTTGCCTGCACCGCGCGGCCCCAATGGGCGCTATACGGGTCAGCAGATCCTATCGCAACTTCTACCGCCTCTGAACATTGAGATGGGCAACAAGTCATTTGATGGCGACAAGGAGGATAAGAAGTCCAACAACTATGTCAAGATCCGCCAGGGTGACATAGAGCAGGGTATTGTGGACGCGGATGTGTATATGAAGCCTGGTAAGGGCATTATTCACGTGACGTACAACGACTATGGGCCGAAGGACACTGTTGCACTCTTGGATTCTCTTCAGCGGACGATTGAGAATTATCTGGTTCTCAATGGTTTCAGTATTGGCATCAGTGACTTGGTTGCAGACGATGCAACGAAACAGCAGATCCAGGAGGTTATTCAGACACAGAAGAAGCAGATTGAGCAGGCTATTCTACAGGTTCACACTGGTCTCTTTGACAACAACACAGGTAAGACGAATCAGCAGGAGTTTGAAGATCAGGTCTACGGTGTTCTGAATAAGGCGACGGCGGAGGCGGGTAAGGCGGGCGAGGCGTCGCTGTCTGCCGAGAATCGTCTGGTTGCGATGGTCAAGAGTGGATCCAAAGGTGATCGTGTGAACATTGCGCAGATGATTGCGTGTCTGGGACAGCAGTCCATTGAGGGCAAGCGTGTGGCGTACGGGTTTACCGATCGTACTTTGCCGCATTACAAGAAATACGATGACGGCGCGGAGGCACGTGGGTTTATTGAGTCATCCTTTATCCGTGGACTGACGCCGCAGGAGTTCTTCTTTCACGCGATGTCAGGTCGTGAGGGTCTGATTGACACTGCAGTAAAGACTGCGGAGACAGGATATATTCAGCGTCAGCTCATCAAGGCTCTGGAGGATCTGTATGTGCAACACGATGGTACTGTGCGCGATGCCAAGATGGGAATCGTGCAGTATCATTATGGTGAGGATGGTATAATGGCGACAAAGCTGGAGAATCAGAGTCTTCCGCTGGGGAAGCTGAGTCACGACGATATTCGGCGAGAGTATGGAATGGAGGGGGTGGACTGGTCAGCGGTGCTCAATGACGGTCTCACCCGTCCAGATGATAGTACGCAGGTACAGGAACTGGTCGCAGCGGTGATTGCGGATCAGCAGATGCTGGTTGAAGGTGTGTTTAACAGCAGTTCACTGGATAGTAGCACGGTTGCTGCGCCTGTCAATCTGGCGCGTCTCATTCTCAATATCAAGGTGCGTTTCGGTCTGACTGGTGCAACAAAGACGGATCTAGTTCCTCTCTATGTCCTGGATGGTATTCAGCGCATAGTCAAGCAGACCCGTTCAGCCCATCATCATATCTGGACAGCTCTATTACGCTTTTATCTGGCTCCGCATAAGATTGTGGTAAAGGAGCGATTTACGAAGGCGGCGTTTGATATGCTCTGTGAGTTGATTGTTGTCAATCATATGAAGTCCTGGGTGCAGCCAGGGGAACAGGTGGGAATTGTCGCGGCGCAATCCATTGGTGAGCCCGCAACACAAATGACGCTTAACACCTTCCACCAGGCAGGTGTTGCATCCAAATCTGCTGTTACACGTGGTGTGCCTCGTCTGCGAGAACTTCTGACGATTACGAAAAATCCGAAGGCCACGTCTCTTACGATCTATCTACGTCCTGAATACCGCGAGTCCAAAGATAAGGCGAGAGAGGTGGTACAGGATCTGGAGCTCACTCTTCTGCGCTCTATTACCCAAAAAGTTGCAATCTACTTTGATCCGAAGGATGATGCAACTGTTGTGGCGGAGGATCGTAGGCTGTTGGAGTTCTTCCATTTGTTTGAGCGTCAGCGTCTGGAACCTGAGGAACAGGCATCAATGAGTAAATGGATTTTGCGACTGGAGTTGAATCGTGAAGAAATGTACAACAAGAACATCAGTATGGCAGATGTCGTAATGATGCTGCTCAGTCTCAATCCAGATTCCAAGCTGGTCTATAGCGACTACAATTCGGATCGCCTCGTTGTTCGTATTCGTCCGCGCACGACGGATACAAGTACGGCAGGTCAGCTGGATGACTTCATCAGTCTTAAGAAATATCAGAATAAGTTGCTGAATACGACGGTTATTCGCGGTGTTCCTGGAGTCAAAGCAGTGACGTTCCGTAAGGATGACCAGCGTGCAGTTATGCGTGATGGAAAATATCAGCAACTAACGCAGTATATTCTGGATACGGACGGAAGTAACTTTATGGCAGTGGCGAATCATCCTGCTGTGGATCCGACGAAGCTGTATACGACGAATGTGCACGACATTATGGATATACTGGGTCTGGAGGCGGTTCGTGCGACGCTGTACTCGGAGTTGAATTCGCTGTTTGAGTCCGTGGGTCTGAACTATCGCCATCTGGGGCTGCTGTGTGATATGATTACGCGTACTGGTCGTCTTATGTCAATCCATCGCACGGGTATCAATAAGTCGGACATTGGACCTCTTGCCAAGATGTCTTTTGAGGAGACGGAGCGAATTCTGCTGAAGGCTGCAATGTTCGGTGAGGTGGATCCTGTGACGGGTGTGAGTGCCAATGTGATGACGGGACAGGCCTTCCGCGGCGGTACGGCATTCTCGCAGATCTTGCTGGATGAGACATTGTTGACACGGTTGGCGGAGGGACTGCGTGACGAAACTGCACCTGAGGAAGAGGAAGATGCGGATATTAGTGATCTACTTGATTCTGCTGCACCTATTGCACAGGCGAAGGATGTCTGTTCCACCGCGCAGTTCCAGATGAATATTTCTATGCCGCCGCTCGTGGAGGGTCTGGAGGAGCCTGATGTGGAAATGGTTGTGATTGATGAGGAGGTCTGATGTCTGACCGAGTGATATAAAGGGTGGATAGTAGGTAAGTGTATGGAATCGGCTGATGCACCGCCTTGGAATTGTGTAATGTTTGAGAAAAAAAATAAAATACTTCCTTTTTTGACTGATTTCGGTACCTGGGAATATGAATTCAACAGCAAACAAAAAGAGCTGGAGGATCTTCGTAATAATATAACAAAATATGAGGATAATAGTGGTCGTTGGGAGTATTTCAAAAAGGTGGTGAATCCGTACGAGTGTATTTTTACTCAGAAGAAATATGATAATTTTCCAGAATCTGTTAGTCTATTGAATCCATTGAGTCGCTCCTATTTCAAACTGATTGAGATTCTGAATGTTGTCCGTTTTTTTGATAATATACGACCATGTACGATTCTAAGATCTGCCCACGCGTGCGAAGGTCCAGGCGGATTTATTGAGGCATTTATTGATCTGAGTGAGAAGAAAAAATTAAATCTTGCACAAGCAATTGCTATTACACTTCGACCACGTCAGCCGAATGTTCCTGGCTGGAAAAGAGCAGCTAATTTCCTTTCTAAACACACCAATATTACGATTAATTACGGTGCAGATAATACGGGTGATCTTTTAAAAGAGGCGAATCAAAAAGCATTCATTCAGGCGTGTGAAAGGAAAGTGCATTTGTATACGGCAGACGGTGGTTTTGATTTCTCAACGAATTATTCTCAACAGGAGCGAAATATCTTTCCGCTTCTTATTGCAAGTACGCGTGTGGGTTTTGAGGTATTGCGCGAAGGAGGAACATTTATTTTGAAATTCTTTGATATTTACCACGAAGGTATGCGGGATCTTATATATTTTCTCTCGTGCTACTTCAAGAGTTGGACACTGTATAAACCTGCGACTAGTCGTCCTTGCAATCCTGAGCAGTATTTCATTGGGACAGGATATAGGGTATGTACGGGTCAGGAATTAATCCAATTACAGAGCTGGTGTGTATTATGTGACATTGGGACGGTTCCACGAAGATTGTTTGGAGGCGATTTACCAGTACAATTTTGCAGAAATATTAATAACATTATTGCAAAAGTGGTGGATTTGCAATTATATTATTTGAAACAGGTATTTAGTTTTATAGAAAATTCGGATAAAAAAAAGGTGGATACAGAGGTCAAAGAACTATTGAAACACCATCAGATCCGAAGTTATGATTGGTGTAAAGTGTTTAACGTCCCCGTGTACCCTGCCCGTCACCGTTCAATTGAGGTTTTACAAAACGATCTACGAGCCTCTGGCCAACTATGATGGACGCCTGATGTTGATTTATTCTGCCCTCTGCCATCTGATCCAGCATCTGTAGCATAGTTCGGATAGGGGTAAGATCCGCTCTGTTGCATATTTTTTTGAACAGTTCAGGATATTTTGCAGAAAACTCTGGATAACGTGTGCGAATGGTATCCAGTGTTTCACCTCCTCTCACCAACGGTGGTACTTCATCCAGAATCTGGCGGACTTCGCGTGCTCTTTCTGCGGGAGAATATTCAATAGGGCGAGATGCCGCTTCTGCGCTGGCCTCTTCAATGCTCTGTCTATCAACTCCTTGTGTTTGCATATGACGACTCTATCACCAAATGAATAATAATTTAGGTATTTACTCGCGCGCTATAAATCCATCCTATTTCATAGAATATGCAAAAGGCGTCACCTAATTTGCCGACAATTCAGGTAAAGGCTCTACCACTTAGTTCTTCCGGAAGTCGCACGAGAGTTGGACAGGAACTTGCATCCCATAATCAAACTCTGACAATGCATTTGGCACAGGTGCAGGCGGATAGAAAGTATGATCCCGCACCTGCAAAACGGCCAACACAATCGGTCTTTATTGAGAAATTCAGCAATCCTATTACATCTGTGCCACTGGGGATTTCTCTTGCTACCGCAGGTGTTCTCGTTATAATCTACTGCCTAATTCAGAAATAGTGTGTAGATAGGCGAAATGAGTTATGAAGAGGCTGGTGAGTCTGAGTCGCCCTTTGATATGAATTTGGATACACCTATTCCAGGAGTGGCAGATGAATTTCGTCGTCTTTTGTTGGATTGCAAGCACGCAATTTATATGGCAATAGTACTATCACCCGATGAAGAGACAGATGAGGCGCACCGTGACAGTTTGACACAGGATTTTTTATATAATCTTCAGCATCTTGAAAATCAGATATTTAGTATCCAGAGAAATGGTAATCTTGCAAATGCGCGTTGGATAGATTTTCCAGAACAGGCTCAGCCGAAAATTCAAAAACTGTTTGAGCAGTTTGAAACAATCTGTCGCGAAAATGAGTCATCGCCCGTTGATATGATTCCCTACCAAGATTATATTCATACGAGTCTTCATACATTTCCATATGTGCAAAATGACAATTTCTCCGATTAAACCAGAAAGAAATGGAGTGTCCGCCTGGTACAATACTCAGAAAAGGATATACAAGAAAATATCGTAACAATGTTGCAAAACTCGGATTTACTAGACGTCGTCTGGGAAAAGTCACCACCGTTGTTCCGAAAAAGACGGAGGGCGTATATGTGAAACCCGCGTGCATTAAGGATCGTGGACTGCCTGGCAAAGGACCGCGTCCAGGTCAGAAGAGTTTCGCGAATCTCCGGAAGGGCGAGTTGATAAAATACGGATACTCTTATCTATTGCCCGATAGTGATCGTTATAAGGCGCTCAAGCGTGCAATGGAGCGCTACGGTCCGCTCAACCTCTATCACAAATTGGACGCTGTCGCTAAATTGTCCGTTCGGACTGCACCCGATGCCAGCCAGATTTTTCGTAAAGATGCGGAGTGGGTCCGTCTGAATTATGTCGGTAAGTGATGGGTAAAGGGTGCAGTGTGAGGGGTGCCAGTAAGAATATAAATCCATATCATAGACTCTATCTTGGGTAGGGAATGGATGGTCAAATACCACAAGAACCAGGCCTTTGGAACTTTTTCAATGCCCTGGCTTTTTTAATTCTTTTAGGGTCAATCTTTGTAATAATTTTTTATGGGCTAACCTATATTTCCCACGTTGCAGAAATCAAAAAGAACTGGAAGAAATACCGATGTGAACCGTCCATAATGCCATTTGCCGCATTCTACGGACACAATACTGCAGAAAATTTTAATTACTGCACTGGGAATATTTTTACCACAATGACATCGGATATTACTGGATCTTTTTCCTCTGTTCTGGGCGAATTCACATCCATATTGGCAGTCTTGATGGATAGCGTGAACAGTTTGCGAGTGGGTATGGCGACATTGGGCGGCGGAATTAACGTGATCTTTCAAGATTTTACGGATCGTATTTCCACTTTTTTCTTTCGAATCCGCGTGAGTGCGATTCGTATCAAAATGCTGATGCAGCGAATGTATGCCACTCTGTTTTCAGTTCTCTATATGGGTCTTTCGGGTTTGACGGCGACAAGCAATTTCGGAAATACCGCCCTCTTTGGTTTCATTGATATGTTCTGTTTCCCACCTGAGACGGAACTCCGTGTTTTCAAAAAAGGTCCTGTCCCTATTTATCAGATCGCCGTCGGTGACATTCTAATGCCCACAATGACACGCGTCACTGCAAAATTTCACTTCCTCGGAACGGGTCAAAAAATGGTGCAGTTTCCATCGGGGCTACAGGTGAGCACCAATCACTATGTGCGAAATGCTGCAACGAACCAATGGGTACAGGCGGATCAACACCCTGATGCTGTTGCAATAGGAACATATATGGGGCATTCTTTGATATGCCTAAATACGGATTCGCACACTATACCAATTGGCGAGTACGTGTTCAGAGACTACGATGAGACTTCTGATGAAAATGTGGACAGGGCTACAATGATGGAAATAGAGGCCACCGTAAATGCTGGTCAGATTTATTCACTGAATAGGATAAAGGAATATGCGCCATCTGTACAAAGAAGCACACTTATTAAAATGGTAAATGGAGAAATTAAACAGGTACGGAATATTCGGTTAGGTGAAAAGTTGGCAGGAGGTGGTACAGTAGTCGGTATGGAGCATAAGGAGATAAATGAGATCTGTTTTTTACCTGATAATACGTGTGTCGGTAGTGCAACAATGATTTGGGATGATGGAACTTTGCAATGGATTCGTGCTGGAAATAACTATCCTGTGCACAAATTTAAACACTCAATGGTGTTCTGTAGCCTGTTTGTAGTTCCGAATTCGCAGATTGAGCTGGCAAATGGTGTTCGTCTTCGTGATTGTATGGAGCTCTGTTCCCCGGTTTCAGAACAGTTTTATGCAGAAAAAATCCAACAGGAAAATGAAAAACAGATAGAGTAAAAGGGGTGTGCCTACCGTAAGAATGCTTATTTGGCCATTTATTTTTATAACAGTGGCGCTTACTGCTGTTCTTGGCTATGCTATATCCCAGATTGAAAGGAAAAAGGTAATGAACAATTGGACGGCATACCGTTGTTCTCCTGCAGTTATGTTCACGGCAGGAATGTTCAAACCACCCAATGATCCGCGATCATCTAGTACTTTTGCTGGAGACAACTTCCAATACTGTATGAATGACTTGGCGGAGACAATTATGTCATCTGTTTTGGAACCATTGACGAAGGTTTTCAGTGGGCAAGGCTATTTGGCCCAAATGATTGGTGATAGTGTAAATGTTATTCGGCAAATTCTGGCAACAGTGTACAATGATTTTCTTGGGTTTATGAATGACTTTTTTCGCCGCTACAGTTTTGTATCGCAGCAGTTACTCAATACCACGGCGCATTTGCGTGCAGCTTTTCAGCGTGTGAATGCAACCGTATTAAGTACTGTATTTATTGGTCTCTCTCTTTTCCGAGGAATACTAAATTCGGTAGACTTTGTGATAAAGATAGTTCTGGTGATTCTTGGAATAATGGTTGCACTGATGATTGTGCTCTTTTTCGTCCTATTTCCTTTCTTTCCCCTCATTTTCTCGGTGATAGGCGTAATTGTGGCATTCGCTGTCGGATCCGTTGCAGCGGAAGCCTCTAATTTGCGGGGTGGATTCTGTGTTCCAGGTGATACGATGATTGTGGTTGAAGGGGGCAGACAAGTCCCTATTTCATCGATTGAACCGAGTCCCG
>Ga0214917_10007472_pt1 | contig 11033 bp, 13 predicted proteins | sample LL_1208_BB_MetaG_FD_177983 | JGI IMG/M metagenome (GOLD analysis project Ga0214917, IMG submission 177983) | Freshwater microbial communities from Lake Lanier, Atlanta, Georgia, United States - LL_1208_BB | ecosystem: Environmental > Aquatic > Freshwater > Lake | place: USA: Georgia | collected...
GGCGGAGATTATGGGAACAGAAGGGAAGGGCTTTACGGTCTTACTCGTTCACTTGCATTTAAAAAACGCACTGAAATTGATGCCATGATGGAGGGCAAAAACTATCGGATCAAACGCATTTATTCCAGTCGAGCAATCGGCGGAATGGGCGCACCCCTTACAGGAGGATCCGGGTTAAGCGGAAAGATGTACCGATCGTCCAACAATGCAGACTATAAAAAGCAAACTGCTGCTATGTTTGCAAAAGGCATTTTAACCAGACCCAAAGGAACTAAGGAAATTATTTACACTCGGAAAAAGGACATCGATTACAATACCAGCGAATCGATGCGTCGTTTTAAGTATTCGCGTTTTCTTTCAGTAGGCTGGCTACCAGCCACCTATGTGTGGAAAAACCTGTGGAAAACAGGAATGGTGAAAACCTCCGCCCTTAAGTCTAATTCCTCTAAATATGGATCGATCGAGTTTTCGGGAAAGGATTATGGATTTTCTGTGGTCATTACAAACCTTTTGCCAGGCTTTAATGTAGTCGATCAAAAATATGGCATCGTTGCGAAAGCGCTGGCCAATACCGCCCAAGATATTCGTACCTATCTTGCAGGGAAATTTAGTTTTCGTAGGGATTGGAAGTTTATTAAGGGGCAGCCGGTAGTCGCATGAGCGCAACAATCAGAATTGACGCGGAAGGATCTGCCCCGGAGTTTGCCGATAGGGTAGCAGGCGCCTTTGATCGCCTCTCTCTTTCAGAGGGCAAGGTTAAAGGAGCAATGCGTGGAATTAGCAACGCATTGGACGGAGCAACAAGTGCGGCCGATCTTGCCACAAAAGGCGCCGACATTCTTGCGGATAAGCTAGTTAAGGGAGTAGGCGGGGCAGCCGCGGTTGGAGCTGGTAAGCTAATCGCAGACGCAATGCGTCGCGTTGGGGCAGATCTAACTGCCGCAGCCGATTCAGCTAGCGCAGCGTCCAAAGCATTTAACGCCCTAGACTTTAAGAGCGCCATAGCCTCTTCGGCTCAAATGAGCTCGGCTATTGATAAAATAAGAGCCAGCGCAGATGCGATTCGTGAGTCTCCAAATCCATTTGTTCAAATCGCTAATTACGCCACAGGGGCCGCCAAAAATATGGACGAGCTGGCCGAGGCAACTGAACGAGAGAGGCAAGCTCTTATGGGCCTAGCCGCTCAGCAGGATCGCATGTCTGCCGAATCGAAGGTTGGAAAAACACCCGGTCAGCGTGCGGAAATGGATCGGTTGGCTCAAAATAAAAAAGAATTAGATCAGGCAAATCTAATTGCAGATCCTTCAATTCGAGAAAGAGCTAAGTCAGATATTGCAAGGCGTCAGGCCGCTGAAGAACAGATAAAAGAGGATGATCGTCACGCAAAAGCTGTTGAACAGGTAGGGAAAGAAGCCGCCCAACAAGATGAAAAACTTAGGGATGCAGCCGCAAAGGGAGATGCAGAAGCCAGAAAAATTGCGGATGAATTTGATGCCAAAAAAGCAGAAGAAGCAAAAAAAGCGCAAGAGGATGCAGCGAAAGCTCAAGACAAATTAGATCGCGAAACTCGACCTTCTTATGGCGGTGCAAGTGTTAGCGCAGCATTGCCTCCTAGCATGTCCTCACGTGATGTTGCCGCAGAATATGAATACGGCCGTCAGGGCAATAAGATGAGCGATCGAGCAACTGCTCGCGCTATTAAAGACGAAAATTCTAGAGAAGCGCAAAGATCCTTAGATGCGACAAAGGCACAGATTAGGCGTGAGCGGGATGCTGCGGATAAGTATCAATCCCATAAAAATGATCAGATTAGTAATGTAGATGCGTTAAATAGGCAAAGAGCCGACAGAGAGGCTGCCGAGAAAAAAGCCAGAGAAGAGCAAAGAAAGGGAAGCGGAAAATCTGAGGGAGGCATGGCCACAGGCGGGAAAGATGGGAAGGAAGCTGAAGGTAAGCGCGGCGCTGGGAGCGGAGAAAAAGGGTTGGGCGACATTTGGAATCTTTTGAATGACAACTTAACAGAAATGCGAACCTACGCACTCGTCAAATAATATATGGCCACATCAATCCTTGGTACTTTTCCAATTCTAAACAGCAAAAAAAGCAAAACTGATGAGTATGGCTTTGATTACATCACATACGAATACACCATAAAAACATCTGACTTGGGGGCTTATAAGATTAAAAAAGATGATATCTTTACTGGTATTAGCACTTGGAGTGGCGTTTCTTTTTCTAAAATTCCCAGCTCTGGGGCGACTTATGTCGTTGATAATGTTGAAACAAAAGACTTACCAGGAGGCTTAACAAGCCTGACGGTTAACACAGTTGGTTCCCAAAACTCTGCGGAAGCCAACACGCCAAAAGTAACATTGCTAAGTGGCGGGCCTCTAATATTTGGATTATCTGGGACAACTCCAAGCTCTAATATCTGGGGCTACGGAGTTAATGGCGCGGGGCAAAGCGTAGAGGTTAAGTTTCTGGCTAACGGCGGAGCATCTGGGCAACAAACAGTTTTCACAACATATTATGGTTCTGTTATGCCAGCAACATTTCGCGGCATTTCATTACCAGTTCCAGCTAGTCCTCCAACTTCGTTCTCCGATTTAATCTATCGGGGTGGAGGCCAAGAAGGAACAGGATTGCCAGCTGGAGTCGATGGCACATATTACGGATTTTGTTGTAAAACAGTTTTGACGGAGAAGCGTGGGAGTCTACTTCTTGTTACGCTTATATTTTCCGAGACTGGCAAAGCAACAATTTGGACAATTACGAGTCCAACAACTGGCGCTGGCAATGATTTATATAACTTCCCAAGGATAGGGTAAAATTATGCCGAGAGAACCAAGACTTGATATGTTGCCAGATAAAGACATGAAACTTACTGGCGAGCATTTTCGCAAAGTAGTAAGGAGAATTGAATCAATTGTGCCTGTTGCTGGGGATGGGATAAAAGTTGAGTCGATAGAAGGTGGACACAAAATAACCAATGACTCACCAGCACCCTACGGCGTTTGCGGATTTGCGGCTCAAGGATACGATCAGCTTTTTGATATTATTGAATTGAATGTATGTTCAAATGGAAGCCCAGACACACTTTATGTTTATGCGCCCAAGGGGCAAAATGCCGAAGCCTTGGTGTGCTAAATTTAGTGAACTGACTAGGTGACAAGGGATTTAGATTATGGCAAGCAACATTGATATTCTTTTAGACAAATCTAGCGGGTTACTGATTGGCGGCTCAGCTCCAGCAGGTGTTTTGCCAGCCTTTACAAGAAATGATGTCTATCCTTTTCGGCTACGTGTGCTTGAACGCAATGCGGGCGGCTCTTACACTGACGCGTCTCTTTCAAGTCCTTCATTTTCATTAGGTATTGGAAACATCGGTGCGGTCGCAACTGATGGACAATTTAAGCTAACCACTACAACAGGAACTTCTACAGCAATATCATTTAATGCCACTACAGCCCAGGTTCTTTCTGCGGTAAGCGCTATAGCTGGGAATGTCGGCGTAACCACGTATGGCGATACTGGATCAGCCTGGATTATTACCGCCGCTACCGCAAACACAGCTCTTAGTTTCGGAGCGCTGCCATTTACCCTATTCCCAACGGCGGCAGTGCAAGTAAATACTCGTAGAGCTCCGACAGCATCCGTTTATGCTCAACAAATTGTTTCCTTAAGCCGAAATCCAGCCGTTTTTTCAAGTTCATTCACCTCCATTTCCGGAGATGGCATTTCTCTTACAAAAATACAAGACGGCTCCACAAGCGCAAATGAGACATACGCGCTTTCCATTGGAAACGATGTTTATGGCGGGTCTTACAGCTTGTCTTATGGTGGGTATTCAATCGGCATCGGTTATGACCAGAGTGCGGCAAATGTTACCACGATGTTATCTGCCGTAACTGGTATTGGATCTGGTAATATATCTGTTATTAGTGATTCAAAAAGAGGGCTAATCATATCTTTTGTAAATGCACTTGGATTGCAAAATGTAACTACGCAACTTCAGCTAGACTCTTCTGGGATACAAAGTTACAGCTGGTATACGGCTACTGTTACTATGTCCACCAGTGAGATGGAGGAATTATTTAACGAAGCTGGAACTGATACTATCACGCCAACCCTAGAAATTGAGATGACGGAAAGTGGGCAAACTAAAACTCTTCTTCAATACACCGCAACAATAAGCAAAGACTTAATTCTAACCGGAGCCTTGGTGCCAGCAGATTTAGCTCTTTACTACACGGCCGCCCAGGTAAACGCCGGATTCATTGCGGACTCAGCAACAAATGTGAATGCAGTCAATCGATCACTTAAATCCTCTACTGGCGTTACAGCCGTAAATTATGGGGGTCGCACATTAGTCAATGCGGCAGGCTCTACGGTAGTTAGCTTTGGTACTGGTCTGCAATTATCTGGAAATATCGGATTCTATGGGGCAACTGTTACGGCTCAACCTTCTGGAACAAACATCGTATCTGGCCTTACAAACATTGGGCTTATTTCGTACACTCAGCCAACCGCTCTTAACGTAGTTTCTGCCCTCAATCAAACAGGGTTACTTGTAAATAACAACACAACTACTTTTGGAGTATTCCCGCTTTCTTCTAGGACGCTTACTACAACTGCCTCTATTTATTTTGGTGCAGTTGCAGGAAATAATACAAACTCTGTTAGCGTTACAGTCACTGGATGCCAAATAAATGATATAGTTTTGATTGGGCTACCTGCAAGCAACCCGAATGGGCTTTCATTCTTAGGCCACGTGACAACAGCTAATGGCTTGGAAATTGATTGCGTAAACGCAACCAACGGAAGCCAAACACCAGCCACGGCTACCTACCGAATCACCGTCATCGGTTATTAACGCAGGGCAGTTGCCCTAACGAAATCCTTTATGGCATTTCTGCATCCTAATCACTTTCCTTTTTGCCCCAAGATTGGGTTTGCTGGTATTGGCTTTGGGAATCTCCGCTACTTTCAGGGGCCATTTTCGCTAGAACAAGCGATGGCATTGTATTGGATGGTTGGTTCAATAACGATTAGCGGAACACAAAAAGGGCCAGAAGATTATCCATACAGCTTTACTGGAACAGGACAGTCCAAAATGTCTGACACGCTTTGTCCTGCCTATTTGCCAGATTCAGGTTACCCAGACTTGCTACAATGGGGGTGGTCGCAATATTTTGACCCTCCACCGCTAACTGTATTTGATAACCCAATAATTTTTTCGACGGCGGGTGATATATTAGGAGATGGAAGAAATGTAATTTATTCTGATGGGTCTTACTATGTTGCCTTCAGAATATCCTTAAATGCCGAAGAGGGTGCGGGAATAAATGCAGATTCACAAGATTTTGACGTAACCGTGCCGCTACAAATTACAGATGATATATCTGTTCCAATAACTTTTAGAACCATAGCTGGGCCTTACACATCTGAGATAGACTCCTTAACTTGCACCCTTCGAGACCCCTCTTGAGTTGTATTCCGTGCCGGAAAGCTAGGGGACTAGCAGAGTCGCTTAATGTGTGGGCTGGGGCTGGGATGCCTATTGCAAGTCAAGACTTACGGCAAAAGAGATTAGACGCTTGTAAAACTTGCGATCATTACAGCGGTCTAACTTGCAAGAAGTGCGGTTGCATTATTGCGGTAAAGGCAAGACTGGCTACGGCTAAATGTCCCGAAGGCAAGTGGTAGTCTTTGACACACGCCATCCAGAAGTATGGCCGCTGGCGTATATAATCTAACTGTAGAACAGGGCGTAGATCTTGCTTTAGAGGTATCGGTCAAGGACTCCACCGGCGCGACCTACTCTCTTACTGGCGCAACCGCAGCCGCTCAAATCCGCGATACCTACAACGGCAATCTGTTGGCCACGTTTGCAGCTGTCACAGCTACCGGCACGACCGGCAGCCTTACCCTGGCGCTGAACGCCGCCACTGCCTCCGCCCTGCCTATCAGCGGTGGAAAGTGGGATCTGCTTCTAACCACAAGCGCGGCCACTAAAATCCGCTTATTACAAGGCTTCGTTACCATCGCAGGCGAGGTGACTGAATAATGCCTATCACCGCTACAGTCTGCGGGCCTGCGAGCATTACCGTTGCCGTTGGTACGCCCATCGTGACTGGGGGAGCTGGCGCGGCTGGCGTGACCACAGCCACGGCCGTGGCGCTTGCGATTGCTTTAGGATGACAAGGAGTTAAAGAAAATGAAACAGATCTGGCCTAATTATTCTTACTCGCCGACTACTAACGTTCTCACGCTTACTGGGCTAAACATTGATCGCGATCAGCTACTGCTGGTAACGGCCGCCGATCGCGGGCGGATCATGTACAACTTTGCGGACAGCTCCGTCACAGCTTCCGCCTTTACGTCGGGCGCAAATACAGCACTTACCCTGGTTGCAACGACTGCCGGACTAACCACCACCGCCGCCCTCGTCATCTACTACGACGATCAGCTCGCCAGCACAACTGTCACAGTCAGCTCGCTACCCGCTATCTCTGGCACGGTGACGGCTAATCTAAACACGCCAAACTTTGTTGGTACGGAAGGTGATTCCGCTCCATTAAAATCTGTTGCACTTGGTTTTTATAGCTACATTGAAGGTGAATTTAGAAATGTTAGTGATACAAACAATAAATTTCCTGTTAATGCTGGCGTAATCTATGGACTTGCAGATGGCGATGGAACGACTTTTGGAGTAGATCGTAATTTTCCTGTCGATATTATCTCTGCCCTCCCCACTGGCACAAACCGCATCGGCGTGGTGACGATTGGCGGGGGAACGGTAACAATCGGGGCAGGAACGGCACAGATTGGAAGCGTCACGGCCTCTATCTCTGGAACGGTTCCTGTCTCGGGCACGTTCTTCCAAGCCACTCAGCCCGCATCTTTAGCATCCTTGCCAGCATTGGCGGCCGGCACAAACCAAATCGGCTCAGTCACCGCATCTATCAGCGGCACGGTTCCCGTCAGCATCTCCTCCGTCACGGTTGGAAACTCCATCACAATCGGCTCTGCTCTCCCTGCTGGAACAAATCGCATTGGAGTTGTAACGATTGGTGGGGGAACGGTAACGATTGGAGCAGGGACGGCTCAGATTGGGAGTGTTACAGCGTCTATTTCTAACAGCATCACAATTTCCTCTTTGCCCGCCATCTCTGGCACGGTGACGGCGAATCTAGAAAAGCCTACTTGGACAAATTATTCTGGTACAGTTGTTACAGCAAATACGCCTGTTACAGCAATCAGCAATACATCACGCTCTTATTTGTTGGCTCAAGTCACAACTGGTCAAATGTTTTTAAACATCGGAGCAACGGCTACTACGCTGAATAGCGTATATTTTTCTGCGGGGCAGGGATTCGCTTGGGAAACAGTTGTTCCGCAAGGGATTGTTTCTATTATTTCTGCGGTTACTGGAACTAACTATGTTTTGAAGGAGGGTTAATATGCCTTTTTTCCCGCAGTTTAGTAATTTGTTTGTATCTCCGTATATTCCACCACCTCCAGCAGAACAAATTTTGTGGCTTAAGGCAGATGCGGGTGTGACTACATCTGGCTCGAATGTAACAGCGTGGGCAGATCAAAGTGGTAAAGGCAATGACGCAGTACCATACGATAGTCCACAATTTTCATCAAATCAGATAAATGGAAAACCAGTTATTGTCTTTAATGGAGGAGGCGCTCGTTTTGTTGCTCCATTAAACTTACCTTCAACTCAATCAAGAAGCATATTCTTAGTTGGAAAATATAACAATACTGAAGGAGGCCAACAAGGTTTTCTAAACCTAGCATACGATTCGTCAGCAGATAGGGGATATCTATTCAAGTCAGGTGGAAATGATGACAGTTACTGGTATAATAATACTGGTCAAATAAAATTTTCAACTGATTATTCTGTTGCAAATTACAGTATTTTTACAATAGAAAGTAATGTATCTGGAAATATAATAGATGTTGCAATAAACGATGTGTTTGTATCAGGAGAAGTTGAGTGCCTACAAGCAAACAAAGTTATTATAGGATCAAGATTTGAAGGTGGCGAAGAATTTGCAAACTGTAATATTGCTGAGATTATTATCTATAATGGAATTTTAACAAACGCCGAACGAAATACTGTTATAGATACCCTTAACACTAAATATGCAATCTACTAAAATGCCCCTCCTCCTCCTCGCCCTCATATTCTGCTCCTGCTCGCCAAGGCACACGGAAACCGACACACAGCTCCCGCGGTATTCGGACATGGGAGCTGCGGCCGACGCAGGCCAGGTAAAATGAATGACTGCGCCCGACGATCGCAACACGCCCGGCTGGCGTGAATTTACTGCCAGCCTGCGCTGGCTCGAGGCAGAGGGGTATATCGAAATGTTCTACAACGAAAAAGGCGAGGAGATGGTGCGGATTGCGGAAGGCGCAGAAACGGCCACCCTATGAGCACCGACCAAGTCGCTGAACTTTCCGAGCGTCTGTCTGAGGTAAGAATTTCTGTCGCAAGAATCGAGACCCGCCAGTCGGTAATTCTGGATTTACTAGAACGCTCCCAAGCCAGCCTAGGCGAGTACCACGGCCGCCTAACCAACATGGAACGCGACGCCCACACGATTAAGACGAAGCTGTGGCTAGTCGCGCTTGTGTCCGGGGCAGTGTTCAGCACGATCTGGGAACTGATTAAGCGCCGGCTCAGCTTTTGACACCTCGTCTGCTGGCATGGACATACTCAATAACATACTCAATAACTGGCAGTCGTATCTCGGCGCCCTCTCGGCCGTGCTTGTCGCCGCCATCGCAGTCGCTTCTCTCATTCCTGGCGACCAGCCGGAGAAAAGCCTGCAAGCCGTAGTCGATTTTCTCAGTAAATTCTCGAGAAAGTAGTCGCCCATGATCGCCGGAATCTTAACGGCGCTGGGCGGGATTATCGGGATCGTGCTCTGGTTCTTAAAACGCAAATCGCCCTTACAGCGAAACTTTGAAGCGATCGAACTTGAACGTAGGAAAAGACAAAGGGACATCGATGCGTGGTGGACTAAACGCCCTCCTACTGATCAGTAGCCTGGCTCTGGCAAGCTGTGCCACGACATCGCAAACGCAAGACGGCCCGCCGCCAAGCCCGGACAGCATCTCGTACTTCATCTATGAGTGGGACAAGGTCGAGCGAAGCAATCCCCCATGCCCACAGGCTTACAGAGATTTGTTTGCGCAATCGCTCAAGGCGCTATCTGATAGCTTGGCAGAAACTGCACGAGAGCGAGCGAGGCAGTGACCAGCCTCAGTGAGGCTAGTTCCCGCACCTTGCGGGCGATTGATTCGTTAGACGCCAGTTTCAAAAAGCAGGTCAGGGGATGGGTGAACGAGATGGTCACAAGCCGGATCGAGCCTCTGATTTACTGCGGAAGGCGCACCATGGAGGAGCAGGCCGCGCTGTACGCAAAGGGAAGGACGGTTAGCGGCAAGATCGTGACGAAGGCCAAGCCAGGGGAAAGCTATCACAACTACGGGCTGGCGTTTGATTGGGTGCCGTTAAAGCAGTCGGGCAAAAACGCGGATCTGTGGATTGCAGACTGGGACAACGAAACCGCTTTCCGATTGGGTGAGCACGTGGGGATTTCTTTCCGTTTGGTTGGCATAAGCTGGGAAACAGGCCACTTGCAAACCAGCAATTTTAAGAGCTGGCGTGACATTCCACGCAACCCTGTGGAACAAGTGGAACAGATAAAGGCCAAAGATATCCGCACAAAAACAAAAGCCAAAAGCCTAGTGAGTAACAGGCCGTGGAGTTCACGGTGACGCCCGAACATGAGAAGCATCTGGCAGGCATCATCCGCGATTTAACCAGAGATTTAGATGCGAAGTATCGTAAAGGGCAAGACCAGCACGGTGGAGCCTTGTGGCGCAGGCCAGTATGGAAGGATGCTTGGGAGGAGGTTCTGGATTTATGCACCTACGTCCACACATTAAAGATGCAGCTGTCCGTCATAGCGGAGATCGCACTGATCGGGGCGAGCGACGAAAGCGTAGTGGCTGCACAATCGCGGGAAAGTTGCCGTCAGATTCTCGCTGTGCTTGAGGGATTCCCGTCAGCGGCAGATAAAAAGTGAAAGTAATCCGCAAGTGGAAGCGGTGGCTGGCGGTGAGCTGCAGCCACGGGCACCTGGCAAATGCCGCAGCGTGCAAGGCTGCTTTAGAGATGAAAAGGCGGTGGCAGCCAGACGCCGATTCAATCCTCCACCTTGGCGATTTTGTCGATCTGTCCGGGTTAATGGGTAGCGCCAGAAAAGATCCAGACTCGCCCGAACGCACCGCATCCATCCGCGAGGACTTCGACGCTGGGCTAAATTTCGTTCGAGAACTGGCGCCACGCTACATCTTCGAGGGCAACCACGAGCACCGCCTAACGGCTCTACAATACTCGCCTAGCGCAATCGTGGCGCACTGTTGCACGTCTGCTAAGTCGGAGATCTACAACATGTGCAAGGATCTAAAGGCGCAGTATATCCCTTACGATATAGAGAAAGGCTGGCGCATTCTAGGAGGCACGGCATTCGGCCACGGCTACATGTTTTCGGAATCTAGCGCAGTGCGTGATCACGTGGAGATGGTTCAGAAGCCTATAGTTATGGGACATCTGCACAGGATAGATCGAACTGCGGGCCGTAGTTTTGGCGCACCCGTGGGGTGGTCGATCGGTTGCCTAGCAGACATTCCCAGCATGCACTACGCCCGGCGGCAGCGATCCGTTACTAGGTGGCAGCACGGCGTGGCGTGGGGCGAATACGTAGAAGGCGGGCAGGGATGCACGGTGAACGTGCTCTCGCCAGTAGGAGGCGTATGGCGTTACCCAGTGTAAAGCCAGATTGGGCGACCGTCCTGACGGAGTATGTCGCTGGCTATCGGCAGGAGGTAGTGCCAGCCGGGTGGCTAACTAAAAACCAGATCGCCGAGCTGTGGGGCAAATCGGCAAATTATGCCAATAAACTCTTGGCATAATTTGCCGATTTGCCCCACAGCTCGGCGATCTG
>Ga0214917_10007473_pt1 | contig 11031 bp, 8 predicted proteins | sample LL_1208_BB_MetaG_FD_177983 | JGI IMG/M metagenome (GOLD analysis project Ga0214917, IMG submission 177983) | Freshwater microbial communities from Lake Lanier, Atlanta, Georgia, United States - LL_1208_BB | ecosystem: Environmental > Aquatic > Freshwater > Lake | place: USA: Georgia | collected...
AGCGACGAACGCAAGCGACCAGATCGTGCGACGCCGCTATGAAACCGTCGGGCCCTACCGCGTGCGCCGCCACTCGCTGTTCATGAAGATGGCCAACGTGCTGTCGTGCGCCGCCTATCGCGCGAACTTCGAAGAAGACACCGGCACCGTGGCGTGCTACGCGCTCGGCACCGAACGCGACCTCGACGCCCTCGAGACGCTCTTCCACGCAGCCGAGATGATGGCGCTGCGCCTCTTGCCGTGGGGCGACCGCGGCTTTCGCACCGCGTGGTGGCATGGCTTTGCCGACGGCATCGAGGCGAAACTGTCGGGCGAACGCCGCAGCGTCGAACGCAGCACACCCGGGGCCGCGCTGGTGTTGCGCGACCGCGCCCAACGCGCCGAAGACGAGATGATGCGCATCGAACCCAACCTCGTGTGGCGCACCACCAGGTATCACGACTCGGGCGACGCCTACCACGACGGACGCCGCGCCGGGTCGCGCTTCGCCTCAGGCGCAAGCTCAGTCGGAGGGGGCCGTGCGGCCCTGCCCCGTGGCCGCTAAGTCGCGACGCCGGTCTCCGCGCATGAGCGCCGACGCCAAACGCGTGGCCGCCGCCGAGACTGCCCTCGAAGTCGAGATGCCCACCAAGCGCCTCTCACTCGAAGAAGCACAACGCTTCGTTGACCAAGTCGCCCACGCCGAAGACCTCGACCCGCCACTCGTGGTGTATCGCAAGGTGAAGGCCCGTGTCGACGGGCTCGCCGTCGGTGACGCTCACGCCATCGTGGTGACGTCAACGAATCCGAACGAACTGACACTGCTGCACGAACTAGCGCACTTCATCGGCTCGATGGACCACGGGCCTGAGTTTCAAGAGGTGTATGTGGGGTTGGTGGGGCGATTCGTGTCGAGGGAGTGTGCGATACGGCTTCAGACGAGTCTCACGGCCAAAGTCCAGTAACTTCACTGCAGAGAAAACCCGATGACCAAACGCATCACCGAGAAGGTTCTCGTACAGCGCCTTCTGCTCATTATCAACGAGGGCAAGCGCGAGGCGACGTACAAGCTCGCCCTGTTGTTGGCACTCATCGACTGGTGCACTACGAACAGCGCCAAGAACAGCCCGAGTCGCATCCAGACGCGCGAGCTCGCCGAACGGGTGCTGGCGCTGTATTGGGATCAGGTGCTCCCCTACCATCCGCCCAAAGGTCGCAGTGCACTGGTGCTGAAGCAGGGCGTCAAGCCGCTCATTCTCACCACGGTGTCTGAGCTGCGCACGACCGCCGGCAACTCGGCCAGCCTCACCCAAACCAAGCGGCGATACGCGACTGAGTATCAGCGAGCGGTGCACGCCATCGACCGAGTCTTGGCCGACCAACCGATACCCCGTCTGCAGATGGTGAATCGGCAGAAGATCCCTTTTCTTTATGACGTGAAGTGGCAGCCCAAGAAAGGGGCCGCCGCGGTGGCGAAGGGCAACGCGCACATCGACTTGCTTCCGGGCGTGCGGGATGGGGTCGCCGCACTCGGCTCGCTGCTGCGACCCATCATCGAACGCGTGTGGGTGAGCGACCTGGTTGAACGCAACAAGCTCGACTCTGAAGAACTCTTCGTGCACCAGCACCTTTTCGGCAGCGAGCGACGGGCGTTTCCACCAGCGGCACGGAAGGCACTTTCAGGTCTGCAAGGCCACGCCTGTTTCTATTGCAGGGCGCGGCTAACGACCAAGAACCACATCGACCACTTCATACCGTGGTCGAAGTACCCGAACGACGCAATCGAAAACCTCGTAGTGGCGTGCGAACGATGCAACTCGTCAAAGACCGATCATCTCGCCACGCCAGACCTCGTCGGTCGCTGGCTCTCGCATGTCACGACTAATGCCACGGCGTTGTCTGCAATCGCCGACCAGACAAATCTTGATTCTGACGCTGACCGAACGGTCCGCTTGGCACAGGGAAAGTACAACGAGCTTGCAGATGGCGCGTTGCTATGGCAGGCGACCAGAACGCTGACGCAGTTGACCGCAGTGCAGAGACGTCAGCTAATGGCAGGCGTTCTGCCTAGGCATCGCGCGCGTTTGTTATCTAGGTACTCAAGTACGCCTTGACGGTCCAGAAATAGGAATTTTCTTAACAATTGAGCAGTTGCCAATGCATCATCAACCGCATGGTGTGGATTTTTGTGCCGTAAGCGAAATTGCTCTACCGCCTTACTCAAACTGAGACGACCGAGACCAAGCTCGATACCCATCTCGAGTGTGCAAGCAAAACTCTTAAGGTGTGGTTTGCGAATACGACGGAGCTCATAGTTGATGCGACCGACATCAAACTTCGCATTATGAGCCACCAAGATCTTCCCCTGAAGTGACTTTGTAAGGCCGCTCGCGATTTTGGCGAATTTGGGTGCATCTTGTAAGTCGACATCACGGATACCGTGAACTCGCTTCGCTGACCAAGTGCCACTACTCCCGCCGGCGCTAAGCAGGGTGCTGAACGAGTGACCGATCACCCCCCGTAAAGAGACATGTACCCAGGCAATCTCAACAATCCTGGAATTAGGGTTTAGACCAGTCGTCTCAACATCAACTACCAAAAAGCCGCTGGTAGGCAGCTTTGGCACTGAAACTGAACACGTACGGTTCAGAGTTCTTTGAACGCTCACCTAAATCGAAGTGATTTCTTGAAAGCTGGTTGAAACGCCGCTTTCGGCCTTGAGAAAGCTTCGCCGTCCTGCTCCTGGGTGACCCCGCTTGCCACCAACTTCTCTGCAACTTTGACTCGCAGTAGAGCACGTTTTGCGCTGGATGGTGACGAAATTGTGATCCCAGTTGGAAGGTTTCGCCACTTATAGTTCTTGTCGACCGCGTCAAACATCTGTTTATCGTCCTTGTCAAACGGCATCGCAAGCACAATGTCAATCTCGGTCTTGTAGGGATAGATGGCAGCAACAATTCCATTTTTCCCACTGATAGTTGCGTAATCACCGCGAATCTGAACCGAGCATTTCTTGGTTTTTATCAGATATGAATAGATCGGTTGGAACAGCTTTCTGATTGAGCTTGGAGCAACGGCAAGGAAGACATCGACATCAGGTGGGTAACTGCTCTTGGTCGGCATCGGGAGAATGCTAGTGGTGAGTGATTAGCTTCGCGCTTCATGACTACCATCCCACGATGTCCGCGAATGGCGTCAGGTCACCGGCCCGACACCACATGTTTGGTATGCGTGTGGTGAATACTCGAACGCCATCAACGTGAAAGGTCTTTGCTGGAACACTTGAGAATTTCCCCCACTCGAACTGGCTAGCAACGCCCGTTATCGCCATCACCGGCATCGAGTCGATTTTGGTTGACAGCTCGTTGAACCTGGGAAAATGGTCGAGGTACCAGTCAGATTTGAAAGGCTCGCTCAGAGCTTCGCGCTCTCCAAACTCTCGACACATATCAGCCACGAAGGTCGACTGGTCTCTGTCAAGCTCAAGAGACAGATTTAGTGTGCTGAGAAACACAAAGACGCTTGCGGGCGGATCAGTAAGGTCGGGAAGATAACGACTTGCGCGCGTCGACCACTGATCTCCTGGGAATCTGTTTGGAATGAGAGCTGGGCATTCATCAAAGGCCGACTTTGGGGGTAGCTGATGCAAGAAGAGGCTTTTGACATCCCACTCTCTATTGTGCAGCACAAAGTCGCGCAGATCTCGCTTCCAGAAAGGAGTTGTGCAACGATCGACTTCCAGCACGATACCCTTCTCTCTACACGCTTCACGGAAGAGATACTCAACGAGTTTCCCTTTCGCGATGTTTATGAGACTTCTGTCAATCGACAGCCGCATCCGATTCACGGTAAATGGTTTTGAAAGAACCGCGTACTGAAGCGCGTCATCCAAAGCTTGGGATACAACATCCGCATCAAAGGAGTCAAAGACCACCGAGCGACTGTTCAAAGGGCTACTCCGTTGTGCATCCATTCCATCGGGCACCCCTTAAGTAGTGTGGCGGCGCGTATGGAGAACAGATTTAATCTACTTACGTCCAAAGAGTGGCTTCCATTCCAGAAGTCGTGGTCTGTCCCCGATTCATCTGATCATCTTTATCTTGAGAATCTCAGGTTTTTTACCCTGCCCAGTATCGAACCAAAAATGGTTTATTACTACGGGCCAAAGATTGAGAGCTTTAGGAGTGCAGCCAGCTCAATTGGTATCAAAGTGTCTGACCAAGCGGTCGAGCCGATTCAGTTCGGGATGATCGACATCAGGTCAGAGATACGCACAGCAGCAAAGCAAGAGGACCTACTAAGGGTTCACTCTCTTGTGGATGATCTGATCTCAGCAACAAAGCAACATCTGATTGATCGACGCTTTCTCTGTGTGTTGGCACAGAACGTCGAGATCAATGGTGCTTTAATCCCGGTTGCTTGGGACATTGGAAAACTGCTTGCGAAACATCTTTCGCTGAAGGATGAGAAGATACTCTGTGGTGAACGAGATGCCAGTAGCAAACTATTTGGCTCCGAAGTCGAGTATGCGCTCTATGCGCGCAGAGACGACGCGGAATCTCACTCAACTGAGGCAACCTGGCTACTCAAAAGCTTCCTTGGTCGCAGTGTAAAGCCAAATCGTTCAGCAGAGATTTCGAAGTGGTTTGTACTCAAGCCACCGCCTCGCAAAAAGGGCGAAGTACTGCACCCTGCCAAATACCCGGAGTCGCTGGCCGAAGCATTTATACGCGCATACTCCGAGCCTGGGTCCAATGTCATCGATCCAATGTCTGGTACTGGCTCCACTCAACTCGCTGCAGTTGCTTCCGGACGAAATGGCTACGGAACTGAATTGAGCCCCTTCTTTGCAGAGCTGGCAGTTGGTCGACTAACCGAATACTCTGATCCAGCGCAAGCCACACTCTTCCCGACTGAAAATACCAGTGGCACGTTCCGTATCGTCAATGCTGATGCGAGAGACATCCCGATCTTGGATTTTCCCAGTATTGATTATGCATGTACGTCACCCCCGTATTGGGACATGTTGAACATGAAGGGAGCCGAGAATCAGGCACGTCGAATTGAGCAAGGTTTACAAACGAATTACTCAACCGATGGCGCTGACCTTGGCAATATCGCTGACTACTCGCGATTCCTCGATGAGCTCACCGATGTGTATCTAGCTATGTTCAAGATTATGAAGCCTGAAAGTTACTTCACCTTTGTAGTCAAGAATATAAAGAAGCAGGGAGCCGCATACCCCTTGGCTTGGGATCTCACTCACCGATTACTCCCCTATGCAACGCCAGTGGCTGAGCACTTCTGGCTTCAAGACGATCTTTCAATCGCGCCTTACGGCTATGGAAACACCTGGGTCAGCAACACCTTCCATCAGTACTGCATTACCGTTCAGCTCAAGACTTAGATTTACGTTTTCTTGTTGTGCTGAACTCACAGATTGCGGAATACGCGCAGTCGGAGCAGTGTTTACCGGCTGTTGCATCAAATTCCCGTCCAACGATCTTTCGAGAAATAGTTTCGACTCGGTCAATCTGAGTTTCAAGATTGTCGGGTGCTATCGAAACCTTCGATCCAGTTTTTAGGTAATACACCATGGTCATCGTCGGTGCCTTGCCATTCAGGACGTTGAGGCAAGCCGCATAGAACTGCAGCTGACTGCTGTAATCGTCTGGGTCCCCGGTCTTAAAATCGACGATTTCTGATCCCCCATCCCGACTAATTCTTAAGTCGAAACGTCCAGTGATACGAGTCTCGGCGATTGACAGAGAGAATGGTTCTTCCACGCCAAGTATCTCGTCAGACCGCACGTCTGATAAGAACTTCTCAACAAATTGCTCCAACTGCTCCTTGCCCGCAGTACGAAATTTGACGTTCTCGCTATCGGGGCGAGTTGGAAGGTCTCTCCAATACTTCTGGATCAGTCGCTTGATGTCGCTTTTGTCGGTCTTCTCACCCATTTGCTTCTTGCGGAGCAAAAGCTCAACAATTCGATGCATATTCGTGCCGAACTGCATTCCACCGATTCGAACTGTTTCAAGCCGGTCAATATGAGCGAATCGGTATTGCAGCGGACAGATCTCGTAGAGGCGAATGGCGTTATAGCTGAGTACCGGCTGAAGAGCATTGACCTTGCTGAAGTCCGTGAACTCATCGGGGGGCAATGAAGGAATCACTTCGTTCTGGGAAGTATCAGCGTGTCGAATCATCTTGCCCGCCGATTGCGTCCAGGAATAGGTCTTTTTATTGCCCACAATCGCACTCGAAGATGTCACTGCGAGGACGTTTCTTGCGCGCGTCATTGCTACATAGAGCACTCGGTCCTTCTCGTCAAGATCCCGATCTTGACGACCTGCAAGTGTGGAAAACCTAGTGAAAAGAGTTGGGGATGGTTTGTTTCTCTCATTCTGTGAAACTACGAAGACGACGTCAAACTCCAAGCCTTTTGAGCGGTGAACAGTCAGAATTTGTACCGCATCACGATCTTCTCGATCAACGTAGTCAATATCCGCTTGCTTCCGCAGAAACGTCAGATAAGAAAACAGGCCATATGGGTTGTACCGCTTGCTACAAACATCAAAGTTATGAACCAGTGTTGTCAGTGTTCCAAGATTTCCTGAATGCTCGGCGTGACGCTTAATGAAGTCAGTTGTCTGAAACAGCTCATACATAAGTGCTAATGAAGATCCAAAGAATGGTTTAGCATCACGAAGCTCGCAGAGCTTTTCAATGTAATGTGCCTTCGCATACTCATCTCTAGTTGACAAGTCAAGCTCTCCGAGAAGACGTTCCCGACAGGCCGCGATCGTCAGCTCTTTCTCAATCCAAAATTTAAGGAGAGCCAGAAATTCCCTGAAAAAGCCTTCGTCGAGTAAACCGCCAGAACCAAATGATTGAAATGGAATTCCGGCCAACTTCAGCTGTTGTTGAACCGGCTGGGAGTGATTTTTAACGCTGCTACAGAGAATGCCTACCGAACGAAAAGATGAGATTTGACCAGATTTTCGTAAAGAGCTAACGCTTTTCGCGATCCACTCGGCTTCGGTGACGTCGGAGTCAAACTGAACAGCGATGACTTTTGGCCCTTCGATACTGCGATGTGCAACCAGTGATTTCTTCAACCGCTCGTATTGTTGGGAGCTGATAAAAGCAGAAGTTGCGCGAACGATACTCTTCGAAGATCGATAGTTGGTTTCGAGTTTTGAGACCGTGGTGAAGATTGACTTGCTCCGTAGGTTCTTCTCGAAATTTACAAGATGTTCAACCTTGCCCCCACGAAATCCATAAATGCTCTGGTCATCGTCGCCTACCACCGTAAGGCGAGCTCCCGCGGCACAGAGAGTTATGAAGATATCGTTCTGAACATCGTTGACATCCTGATACTCATCTACGTAGATGTGAGGGAACTTTGTGACCAATTCCTCGGCGAAGCCAACCTTCGTGCGAAGCAAATTTAGAATTGTCCGCTGAATGGTGGCAAAATCAAAAAGGCCATCTTGCTTGAGACCGTCAACATAGAGCTGATAGCTCTCGATTACTCGTATCACCAGATCGCCGCCAAACTCATCTAAGGCGGTTGGCTGCGACTTCTGCATCTTGGCTAAGAGCGCATCAGTGTCCAACCCTTCATCGGTAATCGTGGTGAAGATCTGACCAATCTGCCGAGCTAGTTCCCAGGAGTCCTGACCGCGAGTTTCCGACTCCGAAAACCCAAAAGCCGCAAGTTTGGAATGCACGTAAGGCACTTGAGACTCTTCACTCATGACATCCCAGTCGATGTACTCTTCGGGAACCGCATCACGCAGCAAAGTCAGGCAGATCGAGTGGATGGTACCGACGAGTAGTTTCCCGCTGTTTATTGCAGTCGGGCCCACTTTCTTTTCAAGTCTTTGTAAGAGTTCTTCCGTCGCCTTTCGAGTGAAAGTACAGGCGATGATTCCACCTTCAACATCTTGGACTTCAACCAGATTCTTGGCGATACGGCTAATCAGCTCAGTAGTTTTTCCCGCCCCTGGCCCTGCGACAATCTGAAACGCTGATCCGACTTGTGTCGGCATATCTAAAGATTTCCCAAGTCAGCCCAAGGCGTGAGTTTCTCTACAGAGATACCCCAGTTGTTTATCAGCGTGTCCGAGTACTGAAGGACATCCTTGGAATACCTCGGATAAGGCTTTCCGTTCAATCTCAGATAGTTATCCGTTGCAAATCCAGCCACGTACACGGAACCGTTAGCGATACCGACCGGCGACCAGTCGTTCTGAACTGGCTTATCGGCATTCGGCTCAATCACGAACCCGAGACGGGCATGAATCTTTTCAGTGACTCGACAGTGAGGAGATTTCACTGTCAGGTCAATCGGCTTGTGACCGAGCAGCTCGATCGAAAAGAGTTGCCAGAACTCATTCTTCGATTGGCGAGCAGACGTTCCAGCTTGAACATCTTCAACCACCAGCTTGTTCTTTTCCGACGTTCCAATCAAGCGAACTTTGCCACCTGTCTTCGATGACACTTCTAGGCGACCCAAGTGTGCTGAGTTCTTTCCATCTCCCTTCTTGAGCCAACGATAATCCCACATCAGATGGCATAAGCGACCTGTCGAACTTGAGACTTCCGAATTCGCATCAACAATCGGAAAGACATAAATCTTCTCACGGCCAGCACGTTTCTTTGCTGCGGCTGAGTTGAATTGATCTTCAGGGACCAGAGCTGTGAATCTCAGGATCCCAGTTTGTAGATCCGCGAGCACACCAGCTTTGTTGAGTTTCTTCATCTGAGAATTGTTGTCGCGGTCTAAAAAGATTGCCTTAATATCAATCGACTGGCCGTTAACTCCCATGTCGTATCGATCTACCGCATACCACTCTGTTGCGCCCTTTGAGTCGAAGTCAATCTTGTACTTCTCAAGAGCTGCACGCGTAGCGTGCTCCGCTACGACACCCACAACAATCTTTGATAAGCGCGAGTAAATGTTCTTTTTGCCTAGTCGATTAAAGGTAACAGCCCACGAACGGAGGGCGTAGTCGACTCCAGCATCAATCCACTTTTTTTGAACCGTTAACGCCTCAACATCATCAGGCAAGAGCATGAGTTGCACACTACTGCCGAAAGACGCAGCCGAAGCTGGGTCGAAGTTCTACACGATGCTGCACAACTTGCGCACGTCATCGGTGGCATGGACCACAGGCTGAGATTTCAGGACACGTATCCAGGGCTGGTGGGGCGGTTTGTGTCGATGGATATGCGAAACGCGTTCTCAACACAACTCAAAGTCAATCACAGACCATGCCTGCGGTAATCTTCCAAGATGCTCGCCTACCTCGCTACAAAAGAGCAGTTCCTAACCGATGCGCCAAATGTCGCCCAGAAGGTTCATGATCTCGTCTTGCAAAACCTCGGAATAGAGGTATCAGATCGCGAGAAGCAAGCTTGGCGAAATTCCATTGACGGACCGATGTTTTTCATTGTCCGCGACCCACGATTTCCAGACAATTCTGCGATAGCCATTGAATATCGCATCAACCGCACCAAGAATCGCATCGACTTCCTGATTGCCGGAACGGACTCCAGCGGCAAAGAGGCGCTCTTGGTAATTGAACTTAAGCAATGGTCAAACATCGACGAATCAAAGCTCGACGACTGCGTAAAGACCTGGCTTGGCGGCCGAAAGACTGACGAAGAGCACCCATCGTCTCAGGCTCGCGGCTACATGAAACGCCTCCAGAACATGAACTCTTACATCCAGCAGCGAAGTGTTGGCATCTCAGCATGTTCTTACCTGCACAATTGCGAGACCGATGCTGTACTGCGAAGCGAAAAGTTTTCGGATCTTTGCGATAAACATCCGGTCTTCATCGCGGGCGAGTCAGACAATCTTCTTAACTTTGTGCATAGCCGAATCTCCCAGGGCGTAGGGGTTGAGCTTCTAAGGCGAATCGATGAGTCGCCATCATTGCCCGCCACACCACTGGCAAACGCGGTCGGGGGCATGCTGAAGGGTCAATCGGAATTCGTTTTAATGGACGAGCAGAAGATTGCATTCGAATCGATTGTCGCTGCTGGAATGCACAAGAATGACAAGAAACAGGTGTTGATCATCCAAGGGGGCCCGGGCACAGGGAAGTCGGTCGTTGCTATCAATGCCTTGGCGCGACTGATGTCGAAACAAAAGAATGTTCAATATGTAACCGCAAACAAGGCCCCGCGCGACGTGTTCAAGGAGAAACTTAAAGATTCTCTTGATCGCGACTTCTTGAAGCTTCTGTTCACCACTTCAGCTGGTTTTGGCACGGCCGAAGAGAACTGCTACGACATGCTGCTCGTTGATGAGGCCCACCGCTTGAAGGAGAGAGCGTTTACTGAGCCCAGCGGAACTAACCAAATACGTGCAATCATCCGGGCATCACAGACCACCGTCTTCTTTGTAGATGACTCGCAACAGGTCACCTGGCAAGATGCCGGCTCTACTGAGGCAATTCGCGCCATCGCCAGAGAGTTTGATGCTGAAATCCAGGAGTTCACCCTTCAGGCTCAGTTTCGATGTAACGGCTCTGACGAGTATCTCGACTGGCTCGACAATCTGCTGAAGGTCAGGGAGAATGAACAGCGCCGCCTAACTTCAAAAGAGTTTGACTTTCAGGTGTTTGATGACCCGCGAGAGCTCCACGAGGCAATTAAGCAAAAAAACCTTGAGAACAATCGCTCTCGCATGGTGGCTGGCTACTGCTGGGACTGGGTGAGCAAACGCGATTCATCGATCTACGACATCCGCATGCCGCAATACAAATACGAGGCACGCTGGAACCTCGAGGACTACGGCGGAACATTCGTCATTGACCCAGAGTCAGTGGCCGAGGTTGGCTGCATTCATACTTGCCAGGGCCTTGAGCTCGATTATGTCGGAGTAATCGTTGGGCCCGACTTGACACTCAACTCAGGTGAACTAGTGACGAATCCCGAAGCTCGAGCGTCGACCGATAAATCACTTCACGGATATAAGACGGCACTCAAATCGCAACCCTCAGCAGCACGGGCTAGGGCCGACCGAATCGTTCG
>Ga0214917_10007475_pt1 | contig 11030 bp, 11 predicted proteins | sample LL_1208_BB_MetaG_FD_177983 | JGI IMG/M metagenome (GOLD analysis project Ga0214917, IMG submission 177983) | Freshwater microbial communities from Lake Lanier, Atlanta, Georgia, United States - LL_1208_BB | ecosystem: Environmental > Aquatic > Freshwater > Lake | place: USA: Georgia | collected...
GTGGCCAGCGCGCAGAAATTCACGGTGGAGCCGGTGACGCCTGTGAGCGCCACAACGGGTGGAGGTTCGGCGGCGGTGTCTACAGCGGCGTCGGAGGGCGAAGGGTGTTTGATGTGTTCTTCATGAATTAAAAACGAAATGCTAAATATAGTAATGGGTGACAAACCTGCAAATGAATATAAAAAAGCACCAATAATACGAGTACACAATGAAGGTTCAATACTAAAATCCAAAATGGAAGTTGAAAAACATCTTGTGAAATCTGGTGTAAATCAGAGAGAAGGGGTAACGGGAAAACATACGGCAGGTATTTTTTTGCTTCCTAATAGCCCACCATCACGCCTTGGTCATCGTCGTGGGTTATTTTTAAGTCTAGGTAATAATAATTCGTCTAAAAAGAATTCTGCGAACAAAAAATCGGTAGCCCCTCAAACTGCTGCTCCTGCGCCTGCGCCTGCTCCTGTTCCTGCGCCTGCTCCTGCTCCTGCTCCTGCGCCTGCTCCTGTTCCTGCTCCTGCACAGGAAATGAACCCTGAAATCATGCCCTATAGTTTTCAACCTCTTCCAAGCATCTCTTTTTGTAATTTTATTAGCACTATTTTTCTTAACCCAGCATTTGAAAAAAAACGAGTTGGTAAAGGTGCGAGTTCAGAAGTTCATTTAATAAATTATGTACTTGATAAATATTTAGTTCGCGAAACAACTATTCCGACGTCTGAAAACTTCATTAATGAATGCACTATTTTACAGGCCCTTCAAGGATCTCCTTATGTTATGAAATTGTATGGTGCTTGTATTGTGAAGGGTAAAGGGTATATGTTATTAGAGTATATTCCTGGACGAACTATGGATGTATGGTTAACCGAACCTTTCACAAAACTCGATCCGGATGAAAGAATACGGGTTTACGTAGAATTGTTAAAAGGTCTAAAATACATACATAGTAAAGGCTATGCACATTTAGATATAAAACCATCGAATATATGGATTCCCCGTGATACTTCGATTCCCCCATACTTTATTGATTTTGATATCGCCAGGCCTATTGGTGAAACTATTACACCAGTAATAAAACAAATAGGAACAAAAGAATATTTACCCGAAGTGAATACATTCGAGACATTAAAAGAACGTAATTACTGGGCGATTGGACGTGTTATTGGTGAATTTGATGGTATTTCATATCCGAGTGGAAAAACAGGTATAGATTATGGCAAGATAACTTATATTTCTCCTTCTGAAAATGTAACCCCACCCATTGGCACTGTTGTAAAAATGCTTCAAGAACCTCCAACTAGACCAGCATCAAATAATGCCAGTGAATTTAATTTAGATAGTTTGGTAAGTGTATTAAAACCAAATAGAAATGTTGGTCGAGCAGGAGGCGGCGCTGCTGGAGGAGCAGGTGCCACCCGCCGTACCCATCGCCGCACCGGCAAAAAAATGACACGCAGGGCACGCCGTCGCGCTTAAAGACACCCACAACAATAGAGTAAGCAAAATGCGTCTGTGTCCCAAGTGCCGCAATTCAACGGTTATGGCCATTCCGGATTCTTCATCTGAACCTGTTCGGAATGTCTGCAATACCTGTGGATTCTCCGAACCCTTTGTGCCGAAAAACAAGGATGAGGCGCTTTTGTTGGAAACCACATTTCGTACAGGCAGCAGTGCGAACGGTGCTGCATCAGGTGTTGTTGTCTCAGATTATACATTAATTGATCCAACAATTCCACATGTAAATACACTTCGGTGCCCTAATGGTGGGTGTGTTTCCAACACAGATCCGACAAAGCGTGATGTTGCTTACATTTTAACCGATCCTGTTAATCTAAAGTTTACTTATGTTTGCGCCAAGTGTAAGACGCAGTGGACCAATTAAAGGATACAAAAGAATTGCTTTGGCCGCCCCTACGATTCAGCCGCGGCAGCGGCTGAATAATATGGGAGGGTTAAAGGGGCACCCATCTTTTCGCTTTGCGAAAAGATGGGTTATAGCCTCGCCTAAAGATTAGGCGAGGGCGAACCCTTTAGGGTTCCTTCTGTAGGAAATGGCGTTACCAACACCAACTCTTACAATTCCGAAATTAATGCCCGGTGGCTTTGGCGACCGAGGGCCCGTCGGCGAAATGAAGCGTATTGTTACACTTGTGGATCGCGGGGCGTTTGAAGAATATGTCTACCCACGAACGGAAACGGCCACCAAATTTCAACCCATGAGCGGCCAAACCTACCACAATTTCACACAGGATGTTGCAGTGTGGCCTTTTAGTGGTTCACCCGCCTGGGGACAGCGCATTACATTCAGTGTGCCCTGGCCGTGGCAGGCCGATTTTTTGAACTGGATCGCCCTGCGACTCAAACCGCTTTCCTGGATGCCGCCTAGCGCCCAGTCCCACATTGGGCCCGAGGTGGCCGATTGGGAACCGACCGACTCCGCAAATTTCTGGGTGTGGGCGGCGAGCCTTGGAACCGCCGCCATTGCCCGCGCCGAAATGGAGGTAGACGGCGTTATCATCGAAAGTTTCAGCGGCGATTGGCTCAATGTTTGGAACAAGACGCTCCATGGATGTACCGAGGCAGTCGCCTATGATGATGCGGTGTATGGATCTGCGGACCCTGCGACACAGCCAAAATACGGATTTCAAGTCGGTGACGACGGCTACGTGTATTGCTACTTGCCTTTCTGGTTTTCCAAGCATCCAAACACCGCCTTCCCCCTTGTTTCCTGTAGCGGTCCCGATACTGTGCGATTTCATATTACGTTGCGCCCGTTTCACGAAGTTGTTGCTAAACTGGCTACACCGGCTGCGGACTGCCGCGATTCGCCCCTCAATACTAACTTCACGGTTCGCGATTATTCTTTCCCCTTTTTCTATACACGTATTATTCCAAATGCCCGGAGTGTGCCCGGATTTGAAAGTGCTGACCTTGTGTGTGGAATTACGAATATTGATGGGCCGTTGCGCGAAGGATATATCAAGGATGCGCACGAAATTTTAATGGAACCCGTGGTTGAAACCAGTTTTGGTGAGCCGTTAAAATACGTTGTCAACACAGGTGCCGCGGACACGATAAAAGTCCAATTGCCTCTTACAATTGCCAATGGCCCCATTCGGCAACTTGTGTTTTTCTTGCGTCGCAAGGCGGCGACGGAGTTGTGGCGTGACTGGACAAATTATTCGGCAACACTTGCAGCCGAGGCGGATCCTGTGTGGAATCCTGTTCGTCCGATGCTTGTGCGAGCGCAACTTCAGGTCGGCACAGCCGTGTGGGCAGACGAGGACGAGCGCTGGTGGCGCGCAGCGGGCGATGTCATCTTGCCAGGCGGTGTTCGAGCCTACGGAAATTATGTGTATGCCTACAATTTCGCAGACCGGCCTGCGGACTTTTCGCCCTCTGGCTCCCTAAACGCAAGTCGCGCCGACATGCGACTTCTGCTGACTGTCGCGCCGCCTGGAGGCGCTGCCGACGGCGAGTGGAGCGTTCACGTGTTTGTAGTGGGGACGAATTGGATCCGTTTTCAGGCAGGGCTGGCGAATTTGGTGTTCATGGACTAAGGGAACCTACGGTTCCCCTTTAACCCCTCCCTTATATTCCCTTAACGGCTCGCTTTGCGAGCCGTTAAGGGAAAGAAGGAATAGCAAAAGGCAATCATTGCTTTTCTTGAACTCATGCGTTTACAGTCTCGAAAAACATTCTGAGCCCAGATTGGGTGACCTAAAGCCTCCCTGCTTCACCTACAAACAGGCCCGAGCGCCTCCTTGCCGACTCCTCAGTGGCAAGTTGTCCGTCCCGCATCTTTGTGTGCGGGCGGAACAATCGCCTTTTTAGCTCAGTGGTAGAGCGTTTGTCTTGTAAACAAAAGGTCTGTGGTTCAATTCCGCAAAAGGGCATCACCGGTTTCAATTCGTTTTTTATACGTTTCACGTACAAAAAGCGGTTATAGCTCAGTTGGATAGAGCCCCCGCCTTCTAAGCGGGAGGTCCTGGGTTCAAGTCCCAGTAGCCGTATATTATTATGATTTGTAAGAAGTTCTGAATTTCTTACAAATCTTCCCCTATCCCTTTACATCTTTGTGATTATGCGTCCCATACCGCAACAGGCCCAAGGCACACACCGCCACCCTTCATCGCAATCACTTCGCGAACCAAGTCCCAATGAATGCGTTGGACAGCCACATAATACTCCGCGGGATACTCTGTCGCAACCATGGATTTCACGCGCCCGTCCACTTCCACCGCCGATGAAAGCGCGCCAAGGCGAACCAGAGTTGGCAACCCTTGAAGCGCACCCAAAGGCCCCGAAAAGCCCGTTTTCATCAAGCCACCTGTGGGCGCCATCATGTGACGCAGGACGCATGTAGGAAATTTCACATGCATGACCTGCTTTCCCTCATGCGTGCTAACAAAGTGATCAATCTTTGCCGCCAGTTTGGCCCCGTGCTGCTCCTGAAATCGCGCAAGCAGTTTGTCCACGACCGTGGGGTCCGTTTCGTCAATAATGAACGTCGAACAGTGATAGTGACGTGGTGTTTGAATTGCGGCCAACACTGCTTTTGCCAATTCGACGGACGGATCACAGCGCTCAAAGTAAAATCCCCGCTTCCCCGCTGAAAAAAGCACGATTCCGCCACAGGGACTGCGGGAAACATGGACCTCCTCATTTCGGCAGTCGTTGAAAAGCGGTGCATCAGCACCAAGGGCCATGACGGCACGCGTCAAGTCGCGCACGACGGCTGTAGGAAGTTCAGAACAAAAGAGCGGCATATTGAAAAAGTTTTTGTCTTTTTCTTTTTGTGTTTGTGTTTTTTGTGTTTAGATGGTGCCAATGAGGCAAAGAACACGCACTACTCACCCGTCGCCTTAAAATCGGCAATGCGCTGCTCAAGCCGGTCGGCGGCGTCCTCCTTGTCCCATGCCCGCCACTCTTCAATCCAGCCGCTCATGCGAATCGCAAAGGTAATGTTGCAGCCGGCACAGGGCTCCCTGTAATCACCCGTGGCAGGGTCCAGTTCCGGTCCATTGGTGACATAATCAAACCCACAGCAGGGGCAGCGAAGCGAGTCGCCATAGGCGTCCTGAAGTTCAATCAGCAGATCCAGGTCCGCGTCGACGAACTCAAAGACGGCAGCGGAATTTTCACGCAGGCTCTGTTCACCAATCAGTAAATAGGGATCCGACTTGCGGCGCAGGCCGACTGTGTGAGAGACAACAATTGCGAGGTCGGCGTTGGAGGCAATGTGAAGAAGATAGCCGCCCTCGGCGGCAGGAACGCGGCGCCACTCAATATCAGACGGCATGACGTAGGCAACGGTGCCAAGGGCCGATAGGTCAAAGTTGCCCATAATGGGCCGAAGAAGACCTGGCTCGGTATAACGAATCTCCACAAACTCAAGGTAGCCTGTGTCGTCCTCCTCGCAGTCGCGGGTGAACTCCATAAGGGCGGACTTGCGAACATCCGTGCTGAGATAGATGCGTCGGCAACCGTCAATTCCGATGGGTTCGCCAAGGCTGAGCCAGTGGACAGCGCCGTTCAAAACGGTCGAAAGACGAAAGTAGGAAGGTGTTGCGGAGGAGGTCATTTTGAGAAGGAAGGAGGAAGGAAAGAAGGAAAGAGGGAAGAAAAGCGAGTAGGATTCTGTAAAAACCGGACCCCACACTTCCAACACAATCCAAAAGGGCTTTCAATTTTTTCCAAGCCACCCGTTTATTTATAGGAAATAGCGTGTCCAATTGTAGGTATGGCTGCTTCCGTTCCTCAAAATTCCCTTACAACAGATTATATTGAATTTTCTGTTGGAGGCTCCGAACTCCGTGTGTTGAGTGAAATGAATCCTGGGTCTATTAACGCGCTCGTAAGCCCGAAACCGCTGCGACGGCCGCCCTCGCTTTCCGAAAGTTTTGCCTGGAGTGCCGAAAATGTGGAGCGGGCCATGCGCAATGCGCCGAGTAACACAAGCCTTGACCTGCTTGTCGCCACGACCACGTCCACGCAGGGCAGCCCTGAATCACCACGGCGGTTAGTACAACCGCAGCCGCAGCAGCGATGCCGCCGTACTGAAGTGTTTCTGACACAGCAGGCTCTCCGCTTTCTTTTTCACATTGCGCTCATCAGCGTGTTTGAAACCGTGTTTTTCTTTCTCTATGTCAGCACACTTGAAGACAATGGTATTAATCACACCGTGGATGGCTTCCTTGGCGGATTTGAATCATCGTGTAGGAATTTCACGCCCCTTGAACGTAATTTGACAAATGATGCCTTGGCGATTTTCTTGAACGCGACGACGATTGTGGCACAGGGACAGCAAGCGGCGGTGCAACGCGCTGTACAAAATGACACACTTTTCCAACGCGCCTGGATTTATGTGGGCGGTCTTGGGGGACTTTTTGTACTCAGTGTTGCCTACACGTTGCTGCGACGGATTCAGGTCGCATGGGGTACGCTGGTTGCCGAAAATCTGGTTTTTGTAGCCATGTTGGCCGGCTATGAATATATGTTTTTCTCAACGGTCATTTTTCCCTACACGCCAATTACCGCGCCCGAAATTGCGGCGAATACTGTGTTGGAATTACAGACGCAGTGTGGACTTTTTACACTAGGGGTGGGCAAGCCCACCCCTTGAACCCCACCAAGGCAATTTTTGGTTCAGTAAATATGGGAACATACACATTTGAACAACTAATTTACATTAAATTTCAAGGCGTCTTGGGCCTAAAGAAACACCCACCCCTACTTTACACCGATTTCATAAATTTTTCAAAAGAATATGTAGAAATGGCCATACACATCGAGAGCCCGTGGAAGATGCCCGAAGAAATTGAAATTGTCGAGGGCGCAGGAGAGGGCAATGTCCCTTATCCGGATTACTTTAGGATTGATGAAGAAGATGCCCTGAACTGCCGTTTTACGAGTACCGACCATGATAACAACTTTTTAGGTCTTGAAAGTGAATATATTTCTGAAAACAAATTTTCTCAGGACGGTGAAATTTACACAATTCAATTCACTCGGCCTGAGCTTTCAGAACTTACAATGCAATTTATGATTGTTGAAGGAATGCCAACCGTATCCTTGTTTGATGACAACAGTATTGTAAAACTTAACATAAGCGCGGATATGTACGGCAAAATGATTGAATACATTACAGACAATTTAGGCGATCCGGCGGCGGCTCCTGTACCTATGATGGCCCCTGTTCCTGCTGTCCCTCAGGCCCCCGTTGTTCCTGCTGTCCCTGCCGAGCCCGCTCAGAATCCAAACAACTATCCCAATGAACCCATTAATCTTGCTCCACCAGAGTTGAATGAGCATGGAATGCCCGCACCTGGTCCCAACGGGCGGAAAGAGAAGAAACGTAACGGCAAGAGTAAGCGTCGCGGTACCAAGAAACAGCGCAAGACGCGTCGTCATCGGAAATACTGAACATTGCTTTCCCAATAAAAATTGTTTCCAATAAATCCCAATGATTTCCAATGAATTATTGGGATTTAATTTTCTCCGAGCACTCACACACTTTTTCAGACCGCCGGCCAAAATGGGCCGAGGCCAATCCGCGCGGCCGAGTGAAAATGTGTTCGAGTTGCGGGACGGGGTCGGGGGCTTAAAGACCTGAACCGGCTCGAGGGGTTTAAAGACCGATGCCGGCGGCTGGGGCCTAAAGAACCGCGCAAACGCAGCGACGGTCCCACACAACTTCCCGCAAATCGCAAAACGCCCGCACCTTCCGTTTTTGCCCCATAACGGGAAACACCCCATCCGCCGCTCGTGCGCGAACAAATCGCCGCCAGCCAGGAACATAGATTACCCAAGCATCTGTTGGAAGTGCCTTGTACTCACAACAGATTCCCTCTGCCTCCGTTATCGCATCGGTCCGCAATGCCGAAAGGAACCAGACCCGCAATTCGTATTCTTTGACCACCCGTGCTCGTTCATTCAAGTGAAAGGCCAGACTAGCAAAGGACACGGCGGGCGGTGTGCGGAAGTAGCCAAGAAGGTGTTTGAGTGCCCGTTGATTCACCAGGTCCGCGTAGCGGCGCAACGGTGAACTGGCGTGTGCGTAGGCAGCCAATCCCAACCCTGCGTGCCCATGCGCCGCCTCCGCGGACCCCGCCGCCACATAGAAGCCCGCTGCAGCTCCGCGCCACGCCAGCGCCGCGCAGCCCGTCGCCGCCGCCAACGCGGCATTTTCGGCCACCGCAGCCCCCAAATGAATCCTCAGTAAACCAAGTCCTGCTGCGGACAACAACTCCCCTGCGCGCCGGTTGTATTCAATCATTGCCGCCTCAACCCATTCATGGGGATCCGAGCTAACAGGGCAACCAAGGCAACGTGTAAGAAGTGTAGGAAGCATAAGACACACCTCTGAATCTGACAGCACGGATTCGTATGAATGTGGTTTGTTCACGGCAACGACAAGCCGCCGCCATTCGGGCTCGGTTGCACCTGGCGACCAGACAAGTGCCATCACGGGCCTTCGCGATCCGTCCGCCCGCAAAGACGCCGCCCCCGCCGAGAGCCACGCAGGAAACATGGGATCCACCACCTCCGTATTTTCATACACGGAGGTTCCCTTGGTTTGTGCGATCAAATCCAGCGCCGATCCTTCGTCCACAAATGCCGAAACATCTGCAATGCCAATTGCGAAAGTACCATCTGAACGCCAAGCAAAGATGTCATCTACGTCCTCACATCCCGCTGGATCAATATTAGTGACAATATCCCAAGGCCGGTCATCATAAGCGCTCAGGTCTGCCGCTGTCACCACCGCAGGTAATTCACCGACGTCTCCAAAGGGGACGCCGACATTCGCTGCCAACCGAAGTGCCTGCTTTTCAATCCGTTTATCTCCCACGGCTCCCAACACGTGCTGAATCCCGCCACGGGGCCATTTGCCGTCCCAATGTTCATAATTGACCAGCGTCAACATATTTGTCGCCGGCTTGGTCTTGGCCGAAACTAGGAATGGCGGATACCCCGCATTCAGAGGGTAAAACAGATAAAGAGGCACGCCACGGGGCGTAAATCCTTGTCCAGTCCGATTACAGAAATCCACGATTCCTACAATCGACTTATGCGTGCCGCGCGCCACGACTTGACCTGTTGGAAGTACTGTGTCGCCTGGAAGCCATTTATGGGGGACCGCTACATCATACGCGGTTGCTATACCGGTTTCTGGATCAAAGAGTGAATAGGGGCCGCGTAGGAAGTTGCGAATTTGGAGGTTCATTGCTGGTTACCAACACTCTGAAAAAGTGCAATTCATTTTTTCTATGTCAAGGCCGCTAGCATCCATCCAAGTGGCGCTCCACTTAGCCCAACACCCTCAAGGGAAAGCATTGTTTCCAATTTACTTGTCCCATCTAACACCAAAATCTTCGTAGCAAGCGGTCCGCTGAAAAGTTGCCGCATGAGGGTCAGCACACTCTGCATCCAGAAATTCGGTTTCACAAACACAATTCGTTGAAGATCCGTCGCGTGTTCGGTCGCAATGAGGTTGGCAAGACGGCGGACAACTTCGGGCCCAAGCGCATGCCGCATCTCCATTCCCCCACAATCAAAAATCCAGACCCACGCACCTGTCCCTTTCACACCATCCAATGCATGTTTGATTGTCGCAAAGCGAGCATCCGCACTTTCGGTTGGATTGACGGGCACCTTTGCCGGCGCCGTGTAGTAGAAATTCGTTGCGCCGCATCGACCAATGTGTTGGAAACCGGGGTTCATTTTTCGGGTATTCTTCGTTGCCTTACTGGAAACAAAAAACACCATTTCTTAGACCAGCGCCTCGCAGGTCTAAACTCGCCAACGCAAAGACACCGCAAACACGAATGAGTCTCTGGCAAACCCCTTTCCTCATTTCGGCGTATTGCGGCGCCTTTTGCCTGGCGGATCGCGTTTTGACCCTCACGGGTCTCCAAGGCGTCTACTACCTCCTACACGCCCTTCATAATGGTGTCATTGTGTACTTGACTGCCGGCGACGTCTGGTACTCCCTAACAGATTTCACAACGGTGGGTTCCACGGCGAACAACATGGAGGCTCTGCGCTGGGTATTTGCGCTTCATTTTTACCATGTGCTGCTTTACTGGCGCAAGTTCCGTTTTGACGACTGGCTTCATCACGCACTTATGATTGGCGTGGCGTTGCCCCTTGGCGGCCTGTTGCCCGCAGGACGACTTCTTGGTTACAGCCTCTTTTTCACAACGGGTTTGCCTGGCGGTCTTGATTACTTGCTGCTTTTCTTGAATCGCAACAACATCATTGGACGCGAGATTGAAAAATGGGCGAACGGATGGCTAAATGTCTGGGTGCGATCGCCTGGCTGTACCTCGCATGCGGCGCTGACACTGGCGTTCTTGTCAACACAGACCGCGCCGGACGCCATGTACTGGTTTGGTGCTTTCCTTACGGCGGTTCTCAATTATTGGAATGGACAGTATTTCATGTTTCAAGTTGTGTATGATGCGGGAGAACGACACATTTATGGCTCCGCTGGCTCAGGACTTCCAACACAACGTGTTACCTGAATGCGTGGTGCTTTCGCAGAACCGGTCTCCTCAATTTGCGATGTAAGAACGACGACTTGAACGGGTTCCCTTGACTCCGCAGATGAGACAACAACTGAGATTGTGTTTACCTTCTCAAAGACAAAGGAAAAGAGGAGCGGGTGGAAAGTGCCAAAGTTGGCGCGAAAGATGGAGGCAGCGGCCATTTTTGGGGAAAGAGGCAGGAAAGAGGCAGGAAGGAATGTGTAAGAAGTGCTGGGCACCTTTTCCACATTTATACCATTTATTATTCAATTTTTTTGGATATGCTCCTTTTTTCCGCTGCGCCTTTGCGCAGCGGAAATGAAAAGGGAGGGTTATGGGAACCCTTTAGGGTTCCCAACATTGAAAAACCCTTTCGGGTTTCCCGTTTTTTATGGTCTTTTTGTTTTTCGTTACTTACCTGCTGTGCCTTGAGTCTTGTTTACTTACCTTTGCCCGTCGCCCATTTACTCGTCGTCTGCGTCGGAGCCCGCCTCATCGTCG
>Ga0214917_10007476_pt1 | contig 11028 bp, 10 predicted proteins | sample LL_1208_BB_MetaG_FD_177983 | JGI IMG/M metagenome (GOLD analysis project Ga0214917, IMG submission 177983) | Freshwater microbial communities from Lake Lanier, Atlanta, Georgia, United States - LL_1208_BB | ecosystem: Environmental > Aquatic > Freshwater > Lake | place: USA: Georgia | collected...
ACAAAGATCCTTGGGAGACTCGAAGGTTATTACCTCGGGCATTCCACAACCTTATAAACTCCAATTCGCGTCGATAATCCCCGGTGCTATGGTATTTGCTGAGACCGGATCCGATGTTAGTCTTGTACTCAATACAGCTCTCGCTCACAATGTGACCGTCGCTGTTCGGAGCTCTGCGGGTCATTCATATATCGGTCAAAGTACCATTGGCGGTTCAGGTATTGTTTTGAATCTAGCTAGAATGAAGAGTTTCAATGTGGATATCGAATCTGATGGGTCTTTCCGTGCAACCCTCGGGGCGGGTTTGAATAATCTTGAGGTTTACTCGTATTTGGCTATGCATAGTCCTCCTTTAGGAATTGCTAGTGGGACATGTCCCTCTGTAGGTATAAGTGGCCTAATTAGTGGCGGAGGTGAAGGTATGACATCGACCTTTGGGGGGATAACGAGTGACCGTGTCGTTGCCGCAAAAGCAGTCGTTTTTGTTGACGGATTGTATCAAGAAATTGTTGCACCGGAAGATTTACTCTTTGCACTTCGTGGTGGAATGGGAGGTAACTATGGAGTGGTCACAGAGTGGACAGTGGAAGTATTTGTGGCGACCAAGGTTTTGCTGTATAGTCTAAAGACTCGATCTCTTGATCCTGTGATAGATGGACCGAAAATTGCTCTAGCTATTAGAGCGCATGCAAATTGGATGCGTTCTCCAATGATGTCAAAATCCGTCTCTCTTCCGCCCAACAACAGTGTTTGGGGTATGTCGAAATTCAAGTCTGGTCGAACGATACAGCTCGTGGGTCAGTGCCGATGTGAAGAAGTTTCTTGCTCTTCTTGTCAGCGAGCTGTCGAGTACCTGGAAACCCTCGTTGGGGGTTGTGAAGATGGTTCATTGTTCAACAAATGTGGAACCGAAGTTCAAGATCACGGTGAAGCTATGTGGTCTTGGGCTGGATGTACTGATTTTGGTGGTATAGATGCGTACCCATCGGGTGGATTATCTCCATCAACTCCTCTCCCCATTCTCGACTCCGCGATGAAAAAATGCCTTGAATATGATTGGGAAAATTCACGATCATTTGGTAAAAATAAAAGTTTATATTTACCAATTGAATCAGAGTTGGATATGAATTTTGAACAAACAGCAATTTCACTTGTTTCTGCCCCGGAATGTAACGATGGAATCGCATTCTGTTACCTTCAGATGAGTTTTGTTGGAGGACGAATGATTGAAGAAACCGAGGATTCCGCGTTTGTTCATCGAACCCCCGGATGGCATATCCAAATGATTATTTCTTGGGGTGGCGATGTACCAGCTGAAGATGCGAAATATTTTGCATGGGCAGTAGAAGCGAGAGAATTAATGCTTCCAATGTCGATTCGGGAGGCGTATCAAAATTATCCCGATTCGGATTTACCGAGAGAAATTTGGTCGGTTGAATATTTTCCGCGAAATGGGGTTTTTGAAAAATTAATTCAAATTCGCAAAAAATATAATCCGACAGATGTATTGAATGTTCCAGAGGTTTTATCAATGATGATTCCTCTAGTTGACTGAAACAAAGACTAACTGTGTAGCCGAAAATATAATTTGTTTATTTTTTCGTTTTTTGTGTGGTTAATATTTCAGGAGAAATGTCGATTTTTGTAACTATTTTTAGTGGATTTTTTGCCATTTTGTTCCTGTATGGGTGCTCGTGTAATTGCGACTGTGATGGGGCTACGGACGACTCAAGCAGGGGATCGCTGACTGCCATTCGTGAGCGACAGCAAATGAAGGTCCCTAATGCCGATTTAAAGGATAAATTTTATAAATTATTAATGACTATGGATAGCAAGTACCACCCGCCGTTGTGGATCCCGCGGCACGATTTGGGTCGTTATTGGGGGTTGGTCGTAGTATACTACGGTTCAACGTTTGCAGCAGCGAAATATCTTGCTTACAAAAAAGAACCATGTCGACTTGATGGAGTTAGGAAATACAATTTGGAAAAAATGGAAAAATATTTCAAATATAGAGAATCAGATATTTCGGAAAAAACGACTGAAGTTATTGGTACATATATTTTAACACCGGTTAAAATTCCAGGTCAAACGGACATTGATTTTTTTGAAATGAAAATTTTCAGTATTGCGTGGCCACACTTCGAAGATGAAAGTTCGCCGGAATATTCACTTGCAAAAGAAATGGATTCTCAAAATGATCGTGTATGGTTTTTGGAGGATTATTTTCATCGAGTATTTTCAAAACTTTTTCGATGTTTTTTGCGCGAGAGAATATCGAAAATTATCTTCACGGATTTAGGAATTGAAGAGTCAATAAAAGTTGCGAGAGAGAAATTCAATCTTGATTATATCGCTATCATGAATAAAATTTTTCATCATTATTTTCGGCCACCAGCTGCAAATAATTTTTATTCTGTCGGTGAAACTCATCTCCCAGTTGGTGGCCAATTTGACAAATCTTTTATCGATATGGTTTTACAGATGAAAGACTCAGATGAATTGCAAACGACTTTGTTTGTCAATAGCGCAACTGCTGTTGCTTTATTAGGGAACGGAAACGTTATGGATAATAGCTCTAATGGAATGTTTGGTCGAATGACAGCGATCTCAGTTCTCGGATGGGCGGTCACAAATCCAAAAATACAATACGAATTTGTTACACCGGACACCCCGGGACACCAATTTATAAATGAATTAGATTAATTATTGCCAAAATAATAAAGTAAGAAAAGAAGACTTGTTTCTTGTGATTCTTTGGTATATCTTTTCAAGATGTTTTTCGAATGAAATTTGGGATAATTTTTCTAATTTTTTCTTCTCCTCTTATCTGGTGGAACGGTTGTGATTGCAAGTGTGAGCCGTGTCTTGAAAAGGTGGTTGCAGTTTCCAAATCGCTCTCACTTAAACAGAAATTTTATAATTTATTAATGTCAATGGAGAAAGGAACTTATCCCCCCTCTTGGATATCGAAAATTGATCTCAGTACGTATATGGACAGAACAGTGGTTTATTATGATGGGAATTTGGCAGAAGCGATTGGACAAGTGACTAAACGAGTTCCGTGTATTTTGAATGGGCAGCGAAGATACGATATTGAAAAGTTTTATAATTTTTTTGGATATAGAGAATCGGGCTGGAATCGTCAAGGCAGCGTAGCTATATCAACAACAACACCGATGAAATTAGGTGAGAAAGATTTTGTGGATGTGAATATCATGGGCGTTGTTTGGCCGAACTTTGATGTCGCGGAAATCGCTGAACTGGAAAAGCTGGGATCTAAAACCCTACAAATCGATATAATCAGGGAAACGTATCGTAAGATATTTTCAAAAATTAAAATCAAATACTTTTCAGTATCTGACATTAAGGTTGTTATTGTTGGAGACAGTTTGGACTCAGGTATCAAGAACGTCGAAAAGAGATTAGGTATAGATGTAGTCGCAATCATTAATGAGGTTTACCAACTGCGATTCGCGAATAGCTTGATCTACAAAATCGGCGAAACTCACATTCATGGACTCGTTGATGCAGGCTCAACAGCGATGGATGCAATTAGGGACTGCCGGGAAAAGCAAATGCTTGAATTGTGTGTTTTTGTAATCCCGACAAATCCCGAAACTCTTCTTGGTAACGGAAACGAAGCCAATAACTCGGTGGAAGGAATAATTGGAAGAGCCTCAGCTATTTCCGTTCTAGGGTGGGCAATCACGAATCCATCAATTCGTTATGTGTTTGTTCAACCTTCAATCACGAACATTGTAGAAGACATCGACTAATTGGATGCATTTTAATATATCGAGTTATGTTTCATACTGTACTTTTACACGAAAAAATTTCATTCAGTCACATGGAGTCGGCTCGCATGATTTCAGATTCGAACATGAATCCCGAAACGACAGCATTAGACCCGGAATGCTATCGAAAACTTGTATCGTTGCCATGTGGTACATCGGCTGAGCAGTTTTTGTCACCTCAACGAAGCAGTCAATCCGCTGCAACTGTTTCTATTCCCCTGAAGCATAGTCGAAAAAGTGCAAATGGTGGTCGTCCCATATCAAATGAAATTAAATGTATGTCTGCGCGGCCTCCCACTGCATCCACGAAAACTGAATGTTCGAACACTCATGCTGTTCCGTCTGTTCCCGCTCATCCACCGATGGCGTTTCCAGTGTTCGGCCACCCTTATATGTACGCTGCAATGCCGGTTGTTTACGGCCAGGTACATCCCCATTCGATCCCAGGGACTGTAACAATCTTTTTATCAACACCACTACCACCAAGCCTGACTTCAATCGTTCTGGTTGCTCCTACAGTTCCCGTACCATCTCCTGAACCTTCCGAAGATACTTGCAGTTCAATTGCAGGTTCTGTGCCGCTCACAGTACTGATTGAGCGGAACGTCTTCAAGCAGTGGTTGGACCAGAACATCCCCGAAAGTGTGGCCAAGTTCCCCCGACTCAAGCGGTATAAGTCGGTGGAGACATTCATGCATTGGATAACAGCCAAGAAGAAGCAGTGGGACGTTCCTATTACGATACTGATACGTATGACAGAGGTACGAAATCTCTTGTCAGAGTTACGGAAGGAGTTTTCATCATCAGTTATTTCGCAAAAAATTTTGCGGAATATTTTTGCATATGAACATTTATTCAGTTTAAACGGTGGTTCAACTGAGTGCGGAAAATCAACTTTACGGAATTCTGAAGACGGTGTGAATGTAAGCCACTGTTTGGAAGATGCATGCAGATCTGCTCTCAATAATACGACAACGACACACTCCTGAAAAATTTCGTTTACGTTGCGTTAAGCCTATAGAGCCCCTCTCTGTCTAGTTATGCGCTAGGGTCTTCACGTCGCCGAGAAATCGCGTAATCCCGGGTAATTCCTTCTGAAGTCCTTGGTCCGAATTCGGGGACGGACAAGATCATCGTGTCGCATATATTTCTGGTCCATACTCTTTCAAAGTCAAACAAGAAACTGAAGCAACGTGCACGGTTAAAACCCTATCCGGATCGTGTTGGATAGACTGTATCCGGATAACATTCCAAGTTCAGTTCACGTAGGTTGCGTGGAAATACTGTACAATCACATACTGCGCTTCTCGGAACATGCTTGAGCTTTCGGTGCACGCACAACCGCTGATGCAATGCACCGGCGTCGTGTCCATCCCGCGTTCATCCCGTAGGGATTGAGGCAGTACAAAATCTGTTTGAATTAAGTAAGAGTGTATTAAGATTAAACAAATATAAATTCAGCCAAGCTAGTCAAAACAATGATCTGACGAATTCAGTCTTCACCTGACCCCTTTAGGCGGTACTGATGAGTGCCATCGGTCTCAAAATATGAAACGCAATCATTACATCGAGATTTAGAATCAACCCACGAATAAATTGGGAGATCCGCGATTTGCTGTTTCAAATTTTTTCTCATGGAATATACATGAATTTATGGAATGAAGGTAGATAGTGACGTTCAGCTTGACACGTGGCTGGATTGAGAAATTCTATTTCGCGCTAGTATCCAAATTTTCTGTTTCAAAGCGATTTTTCATGCATAACAAGCGCTTCTTGTAGTATAATTGTAATATCGTGAAGTTGAATGTCTAACTGTTCCAGCAACGACTTGACTTTGATCAATCAAGCATCCGACCCCATTGCAACCTGTATGTCAAATGCAGCAGGCACTGCATTTCCCACTGGAGCCATGGCGACAACCTGTTTCGAAGCATCTTCAATCAGCGCCAGTTGCTCTCAATGTATGGGCACCATGGTTAGTGATCTTGGAACATGTATCACCGCATGCGATGCGTGGGGTACTAGTCTCAATGTTCCGACAACATTGTCACCTGCTTGTCAAACTTGTGTTGAAAACTTGAGCACTAAATACGCAGTATCGGACACAATTTGTGGAATTAACATGGATGGAATTGAGGCTTGGAAGAATGTTGAGAAGGAAATAGCAGCTGCTTTACAATCTAACTCTGCCGGGACCAGTCTCCGATCTGTCATGACAGCTGTTGTTGTAGCTGCCATGTTGCTGATTAATGTTTAATGGATACATTGTATACCATCAATTTTTAATTTAAAATGTAGAATAAGTCTACATATGTGAGTTGTGTTTGTGTAGATACAATATTGTAGCAAGCTAACAACACCCTGAGGAAAAGTACCCTACATTAATACCCATCTGCGAGCGTTGGAAACCCCACTCAGAAAAGTTCTGTCCTCCAGCAAATATGTTCCCTCACCATATCGTATTTAACGACCATCTACAATTACAGGGTGTTGGTTCTCAATGCCAATTCATAGATTATTCGGATTCAGCGAAACCGAGGTGAGTGAGACAGAGCAAGGTTGGAAGCGGGTATATGGAATTCATTCCTATGTCTCAAGACGCGCTATGTTGAATTCTATTGAAGATAACGTATATTGTGCAATGATCCTCCATCAAACACGACGCCAACCATCTGCCACCGACCTGTACTGATTTAAACGTATACAATGCCATGTAAAATATTCGCTTGACCCCGTATTCCCTATGAAAGTGTAATCTCTCGATGCGAAGCTTTTCGAAAGATTTGGCCGACGCGAAACCGGTCTCGTTCATCGTCTGATGGATCGTATCGGAATGACCTGACTAAGTTGAATCGCGATATTGTCAGTTTCTATTCTCACAGAAGTTTGCAATTTTTGCAAAAAAAATCCGCGGAATGTTGGAATGGAATTCTGCAGAATCGCCCCACCTAGCCCGAACAACGCCCAGCATCTGATGCAAAACACCCAATGTCGGACGCTCCCACTATCCACCTAGGTTTACTGCCAACATTCGTGGGCCCATACTTCACAGTGTGGAGCCTGCTTGTTTCCATGCAAATCACGCAATTTTCTCACGATCTCGCGTGCTACGCCCACATGAAGATTGAAACTCACAGTCTTATCCACCTGTCTGACTATCGAAGGAAATCATTCGACGACCGTTGCAAAAAGGTTTCAATAAAACCCACTGTCTAAAAATTTGTCAGTAGTATTCTTTTCCTCACTTTTTTCTGCCAATTTATTCCCACAGCAAGCATGAAAATAATGAAAAAACATTTCCATGCAGTTGTTCAAATTGTCACGTCTGTCCCCCCTATAATTATTGGAACAGTTCGTTCTATCACACTTGTGCCACAAGCGGTACTTTCGATCCAACTTTTGCCCTGTTGGTCGTTTTTCCTTCACACAATTGTTCAACTTATGCGTGCATATATTTCGCTACACGTTTGCGAAATCAATAAACTGAGACTGATCACAGACTTTCCGCTCATGCCCACGATCCCCCGGAACGTGGCGTACTGGCAAGAGATGTTGAATGGTGTCCTTTGCGAAATAATTGTGCCCCGAAAAGACTCCACTCACGATATTATTCAAACACTTGAAAAGGGAGCTTTGGGAATATCCCTGTACTTACATGGGGGCGGATTCGCTCTGTGCAACCCAGCAACTCATCGGTCTATCACACACTACTTGTCAGAACAATCCAACTGCGTTGTTGTGGTTCCTGATTATCGGCGATTGCCCGAACACACGCTCAGTGATGCCCTGAGTGACTGTCAGTCCGTTTTCGACTACTTGAGAGAATTCAATGTAAAAATAAGTTTGGTGGGTGACTCGGCCGGTGGGGCTCTTTGTGTCATGCTAGCGGAACAACTGCGGCGAGGAATCGCCGCAGTTGCCCTTATAAGTCCTTGGTGTGACTTTACAGACAATTTTGATGATACAGACGAAAAGATTGGATTGCACGATTACTTGAGTCCATATGCGTTGCAAGTCATTGGGCGGATTGTTGTAGAGGGAATGGGTGGAGTGAAACGGACTCCCTTACAGATAGTTTCTGAAGGGAGATACCCGGAAGAAATTCCAACTCTAGTGCAAGTAGGAGGTGCGGAAACACTGTACAAGCAAATAATGCGGTTTACGAAATTTGTCAAGATATGCGAAATACGGCAGTATGGGAACATGATTCATGTTCCGCAGTTTTTCGCTCTCATGCACGAAGAGGCGCATAGAGCCGCACACGATCTGTGCGAATTCAATCGCAAACAATTAGTATGTAACATAATGGATGATAAATTAGTTCTCTAACCCGTATTCTTCGGGAATGCGATTTTTACGTCATATAAACTTATTTGCAAAGTTATCCACCATTCAGCGACGTTTCCCGGATGTGATACGGGATTTCCTAACTAAAATACAGAAATAAGTATGTTTCCATTTTTTTGTTTACATGTGGAATCTTGGAATTCCTGAATTTCTGGAAACATCATGAGTATCCCAATATCGATCATTTTTAGGACCGATATCTCTCCCAGACCTTTTAAATAGTAAAGTCTCTCCTCGTTTTCTGTTTAAGAGTTTCTCGCCCCTCTCGGGTATCGAAACTCAAGACCGTCCAACAGTATCTATAGTTTACTGCACTTAAATGTCAAAATTGGCAAGTTGTAGGAGCGGTGATCTCTCCTTGATGAATGGAGGTGCAACACTCATAGGTACATGCATCAATAATGCGGCTGGTTCATGGTTTCCCACGGGTAACATGACAGCAACCTGTTTGGAAGCTTCTGGAATCAGAACTTCTTGTGCTCAATGTATGAGTTCAGTTGTTGATGAGTTTGGGTCATGTGTGACTACAGCATGCGATTCATGGAGTTCCGGGTTTGAGCTTCCAACGACGGTCTCTTCAAAGTGTAAAACTTGTGTCTCGAACTTGAATGATAAATACGGTCCAGCCACGAGCATTTGTGGTATTGATCCGAATGGTCTTCCAGGCAATCTCTGGTCATCAACCTGTTCTTATCGTAAACTTATGATTTTTTCTCTCCAAGACGTGGTAACCACTGTTCTCATCTTGAAAACTATTATTTTCATTGTTTGTGTGTGCGTGTGCCACTTAGTCTTCTCCCTATGTTTCTCTCTCGAAGATCTTTCTCTGGTTTGCTCGCCGGTTGTGGTGTTTTTTTGATTGTTCAAAATGGTTGCGAAGATGGTTGCGATGTTTTCATGTAGTAATGGCACATGCGAGGGTAAGGGATCGATTAACAATTTTGAAGAAGTCTGTAGTAAAGAGTGCATCCATTCCGATCAAGCTTTCTATAAATACACGGATTGCACAAAGTGTACCATCTCGACCGTTTATGGAACAGGATGTTCACCGTTTCAGGGGAGTAAATACACTTGCACTTCCCTTTTTCCGTTGATTCCTTATATTCCTGTTGGAACAAATGTTTACAATTGTACACAAAAAGTTTGCGGATCATTGTTCCATGGCACTTATGATTGTACAAAGTTATATGGTAGTTGCACCAACTCGACCGTGTATGGAACAGGATGTTCACCGTATTTAACGACTGATTATTTCAATTGTACCTCTATTGATACAACATATCCTGGTGGGACAAATGATGTTTGGAATTGTACACAATCAGTTTGCGGATCATCGCTCAATGTCACTGTTGATTGTTCCACAGGAGCAACGCCGACAACCTCAACAACAACAACAACAACAGTGCCAGGAACGCGATAAATACAAGTATTATTTCCGAATTAAGAAGCTTAACGAAGTTGAAAAATACGATTGTATGAAGAGCATTATGATATAAAGGATAGCTGATTATACTTATCAGTCTATCTTATGAATTAAAATAATAAGATATATATTTGTGATCTTGTTTTATAAATATTATTATTTTTAGCGATTACGATCTTCACCCAAAACGTTTTGTCAACCTGTCACCGGGATGAACAGATTCTGGATTTGGTCATATCTGTGCCTCTGCAGATACATACATCGATCGACCACTTTGAAAGAGCTTCTAGTATCCGTTGCTCAACGGGCGGAAAGTTTACAAAATTCACAGGTTTTTCAAGATGTAGCGATTCAACAATTCATGGCACAGAATGTTCGATGGTCATAACGCGTGAATTTTTAATTAAATTACCAAGGTAATTTTTCCTTTCTCCACTCGATATATTTTCTTAGTGTTTTCAAATGAAGAAAAATTTGCTCATAATGTTTATGGTCTCGATTCTTCTCGGATGCACCCAAGAGGAAAATCCCAATACCGTGCATATACCTACCAATAATCTATAGCTTGCCTGGAAGAGAGTCCGTGCGTCGACAAATTTCCTCCTGATTCAATTTATATTAAAAAAATGTGAGTGATTTATTTACATTAAAACTATACAGAAGAAATAAATGCTTCTATATCATAACTTTTTTCGTCTCCACATATTTAATGTCCACTCACGTCGTGCCCAGGGGGTTTACTGAGACCGTAATTGCGGCCACCTGCTTGAGCTGGAAGTGCATTGAGCCAAATTCCCGAAATATTCAATCCGTTGAATACAAGAATTGGAGCAACCCACAAAGCGTTTTTCGGGCCGAACCACATTATAAACTCATATGTCTGGCGAAAGAATCCCTTGGAGGATTTCGCCGCCCTATATGTGTTGTATGCTGTCATCCTACGAAAATCAGGCGAGTAAAAGAAATCCGATTTAATTTTTTTTATATTTTTTCCGATTGTAAAATTTTTTCATCTAGGCTGTAGCTTTTGGGAGCACACATCCCAACGCTCTATTCAGCTTTTGAATCACTTGACCGTTAGGGATCGCTTTTCCGGCTTCGTATTCATTAATAACGGTTGATTTCTCATTAATCAATTTCGCCAAATCAGCCTGAGTCAATCCTTTTGCTTGGCGAGCTTTTTGTAATGCGGATTTAAATTCTGAACCAACACGTTTAGTAATAAATACTTCCGATTCCTCTTCAATTTTTGCCGCATTCTGTAGTCCTCCCTTCTTGTTTCCCTGATTGTGAATCTTTCGCTCAATCTCCACACCGTGACCTTTTCTCATTGCTTCATTGACCAATTTATCGTCATGTGCTTTCGCACCCGTTGGCGCTCGCTTTGACCATGTCACTGGTGTCCAGTCTTGCTGCATTCAAATATATACTATAAAGGATTGAATTTGGGTTTTATTTATT
>Ga0214917_10007478_pt1 | contig 11027 bp, 4 predicted proteins | sample LL_1208_BB_MetaG_FD_177983 | JGI IMG/M metagenome (GOLD analysis project Ga0214917, IMG submission 177983) | Freshwater microbial communities from Lake Lanier, Atlanta, Georgia, United States - LL_1208_BB | ecosystem: Environmental > Aquatic > Freshwater > Lake | place: USA: Georgia | collected...
ACGCAGATCATGCCCGGGGAGCTGGACCTGAAGGCCCATTCCAAGGGCGATGAGCTGGCGGTGGGGGGAGGTTTCGCCGAGATCACCGGGAGCCGGGTGACAATCCTGACGGACATGGCGGTGAAGCCCGGGGATATTGATGAGAACGCAGTGGAGCGGGCCTTGGAGAACGCGAAGAAGGCGCTGATGGAGAAGAAGGCCGGCCCCGAAGCGGAGGAGTTAATGGCGTTGATCCAACGGTCGACGGCGCAGTTGCAGCTCAAGCGAAAGAGGAGAGCAGGGTCTTAATTTAAAACTTCCAGCTGGGTGTCTGTTCGCCTGGCGATTTCGGAGGCCCTTGGAAGAGTGGAGGTGACGCAGAGTGCCTCTGCGCACCAAAAATGAATCCCCATCCATCCCGCATTTTTGCCGTTTATCCCCGACCCTTGTCCGTCAGTCACATTTTCAAAAATCCAAGATGACATAAGCGTCTGCCAAGCGCAGACAGACCGCATGAAAACCAACGCGGTCGCATCCATCCTTCGGTTTCCCGTGAGGGCAACCGAAAATCCATATCGTCCCATCCTTCTCCGTTTGAAAGGGGATTCCGAAGGGAAACGAGAAGAATTAAATTCTCAATCTAATGAGGAAATCACCCAAGTCATCCCCTTGGCCAAACATCTTCCAAACCGTGTGATGGTTTCCCTGCTGGCCTTAAGTCTGGTTCTTGGAGGAGATGTTTGGGCGGCAAACCGTTGGGTGAGCCTTGGTGGAAACGATCTGACAGGGGACGGAAGCACCAACCGTCCTTTTGCTACGTTGCAAAAGGGCGTTGATGCTTCTTCCCATGGTGACATGGTAATCGTTGCTCCCGGGACGTACACAGGCAGCGGCAACCGCGCAATCAATCTACGCGGGAAGGCCATCACGGTGACCTCCCAGGAGGGCCCCGAGGCGACAATTCTTGATCTCGGGCGTTGCCAAGGATTCCTGGCCCATTCCACCGAAACGCTTAACACCATCATAGATGGGTTCACTCTCATTAATGGCTATGTGGAAAGTCGGGAGGATTGGAGAGGGGATGGTATTATTTCCATTTTGGGAAATGCTTCGTTGACCATTCGAAACTGCGTATTTCGAGGCAATGAAACCAAGGCGACCTATGTGACCACCACCACCGGGATCATCGTAAAACGGGATCCTGCGGAACTGACCCCGGTCGTGGATAATTGCCTTTTTTACAGCAACAAAATTGGCGGAGGAGGATGGACCCAATATGGAGGTGGCCAAGCCCTGCTGGTCGGGGGGTGCGGGGCAGGGGGAGCCGGATTGGTCGCAAACGTGAAAAGATGTACGATCGTCAGCAACACCCTTTATTCCTCCACTCAGGATTGGGGGCCTTACGGCGGGGGTATTCGAGTGGCCCTCACAGGGAATGACTCCAAGGAGAATCTGGTTTGGGGGAATACGGACACTCATTTTCCCAACGGTTGGCAAGGGTATCCATCGTCCGGGGCGCAGGTGTGGGTCGCGGGATATGCCAGCTACACCCTCTCTTACAAGGGAGTCTCTGGAAACCAGATGACCAATACCATTCTGACCAACGCTCCGGTATTTCTTTCGCCGCAAAGTGGAAACTTCAGATTGGCGTCCGGTTCTCCCGGAGCGGATGCGGGTGACCCCCTTTCGCCCAAAGATCCAGACGGTACCCGTGCGGACATTGGATACCGATCGGATCGTTTTGTGCGACCGCTTTCGTCCGCGACCAACTTTGTCATGTTCGGACTTGATGGGGTGGGCAAAAGGTTGGTCAAGGTGGATCTGGCGCAAGGAACTCTGACCAAGATTGCCGATCTTTCCTTTGCCTCCGGTTGGAGCGGATTTGACTACAATCCAGCCGACGGATTTTTGTACGCCGCTGTGGCCGAGGGCGGACGCAATCAGGCCTTTTATAGGATTCATCCACAAACGGGATCCGTGCAACGCGTGGGGGTGGTGAATTCCCAAGGTGGGGATGGAAGTTTTGAATCCATCGGTTTCCGCAAAGACGGCTCCCTCCTCGCCTATGACGAGCACTACGACATGTATACTGGGCATCTGCTTAGCGTGGATTTGGCCAAGGGAACTTCGCAGGTATTAGGATCCTCAAGGACTCCGAGTTGTCTGGGGGGGGATTATGACACGATTCGCAACACTTTTTGGGTCTCTGACGAATGGATGGGGAAACTTTACCAGCTAAACCCCACCAATGGCTCCATCCTGTGGACTTCCCAAAGCACCTGGTATACGGGGAACGGTCCGGGTGACATGTTTGATGTGGATGTGGCTGAAGACGGCAAAGTATATGTGGCGGTGACGGATCGTGGCGCCCACAAAATTCTTCGTTGTGATCCTTCCAGTGGTATCTGGACCGAACAATGCACGGTGGCTACCGCTGTCCGCCTGGCTTCCGTTCCGGGAAATGTTGGCGGACGGCCTCCCGTTTTTACCGGACCGGTCGTTTTTAGTGGAAAAGTGGGGGTTTCCTTCGCTGCCAACGTGACGGCAGATGGAAGCGCCCCGATCCTATTCTCTCCTTCCGTGCTTCCGGCGGGCCTAAACATGAGTGCAAATGGTGTGATCAGCGGGGTTCCCAACGCCGCCGGAAGTTTTAATACCACCCTGACGGCCTCCAATTTCGCGGGGCAAACACGCCAAATGTTCACTTTCCGCCTCGAAAAAGGGGTGCCAATGGTCAGAGTCTGGCCGACGGCCTCCCCCATCACTTACGGACAAACTTTGAGCAATTCGGTGATTTCCGGTGGCTCGGCAAACGTTCCGGGTGTTTTTCGATGGAAGAACTCTGGTCTGCGGCCGAATGCGGGAGTCGCGCCTCAAACCGTCGTCTTTTATCCCACTCAACCGGATACCTATGGGGAAATTAGCGGGGATATCCAGCTTGAAGTTAGAAAAGGAATGCCGGTGCTAAGTTGGATTCCGAATCCTCTTCCGAATTTGGTTCATCCCAACCCTATCTCTGCGGCGCAACTCAAGGCGACCAGCACTCTTCCGGGTGCCTTTCAATACAATCCTCCTCTGGGTTCCGTCCTGCCCGTGGGCACCCATACCCTGGTAGCCACCTTCTCGCCTGCCGATACGACCAACCATGCCGGCGGAATCACGGTGACCAATCGGGTCGTCGTGACCAAAGGGAGCCAAACCATCACCTTCCTTGACCCACCGGTTTCTTACCTTGACGATGGCAAGGTTGAGCTCCGCGGCACGGCCAGCAGCGGCTTGCCCGTCATTTTTAGTTCGGCGAACACCAATATTGCCACGGTTACGGGATCCACGGTGACCCTCCGAGGGGAGGGAGTGGTCGAAATCACTGCTCTTCAGGCCGGGAGCGCCAACTGGAACGAAGCTCGCCCGGTCCAAAAAAGCCTCATCATCAGGCCGTCGGCCTTTCGAGGTCTAATCGGGTACTATCCTTTTGAAGGAAACGCGGATGACCGAAGCGGTTTTGGGAGGAACTTATCGATCCAGGGGGCTAGCCTAACAAGCGGGCGGCGGGGCACGAATGACGGAGCCTATCAACTCCGGAGTGGTGATTATCTCATCGGTTCAAAAAACGTCGGGATCCAAGGCAATACTTCCCGCACCTTCTCGTGCTGGGTCTGCCTTGATCCCTCCACCCAAACATCGCAACTGATGGGTTTTGGGAGCGACTCAGGCGCCGGAGGCTTGTTTTCCCTCAATTACGACGGTCCAGGAAGTCCCAACGCCGTCACCGCCCTGCGGATGACAGGGAATTACCGGGATACCCTCTTTATGGGTAGGTCGTACTTTTCGGAAGCTACCTGGCAGCACGTGGTTCTAACCTATGAAAATTCAATAGGAAACACGACTCTCTATGTCAACGGGGTCAAGGTTGTCCCGCCGACCTTGGTGAATGGAAATTTACCAACTGACATCTTGGCCACAACCGACGGTCCGCTTTTGCTTGGAAAGGGTCTGGGTAGCAGTCTGACCGGAACCCTTGGATTTTCCGGAAAAATTGATGACGTGAGAATCTACAACCGGGCCTTGTCCGCTCAGGAGGTCTTGGCACTTTTCCGTCTCGAAGGGGGAAGCAGACCTCCGCCGGAATCCTCCTACCCGGGCTTCACCGACGTATCCGACCAGTATCCATCCTGGGCAGAAAACCCGGGAATGGCCGCCGATTTTGATGGGGACGGTTGGACCGATCGGATCCGCAGCACTGAAACTGGACTCACGCTCCACCGAAAAACAAGTGCGGTGGGGTTTGCCTACCAGGACAATCCCCCCACCGCACAGCTGCCGGGATATCGGTTGCATGCGGTGGCTGATTTTGACAAAGACGGGCGCACCGATCTTCTGGTGGAAAAAATTCAAGGGGGTGGTCTGGCCTGGTTGCGCAACGATGGCAATAACCAGTTCTTTGAAATTAGTCTCAGCGCGGTCATGAATGGGGAGTTGGCCAACCGACGGGATCGTCTGCAAATTGCGGATCCGGACGGTGACGGGGATTTGGATATTTTGTATGCCATCACCCGGGACAACGGGAAGGGGGCGGTCGTCATGTTGGTTAATGACTTCACGCCCAGCAGATCCTCTGGACGGGATCTGTTTCCCAGCATCCGATCCCTGGTGGAGGTCAATTGGGCCTCCGCCAAGTTTGATCTGACGGACGCCAATCTTGATGGAAGGGTGGATATTCTGATCATAGAAACCAATGGAAATTGGCCCAACGACACTCATTACGATCATCCCGGGCACCTTTATCTGAATCAAGGGGGAGGGGTCTTTGCCGAACTGCCCAACTGCGGAATCACGGCCGCCAATGAAATGAGCAATCTGACCTCTTGGGACCTGGATAACGACGGGGATCTGGATCTCATCAACGGCTCCAGTGATTGGCGAAATGTTTCGACCCCTCATATATATCTAAACGATGGAAATGGCCGGTACGCCCAAAGGGTATCCCCGATATTTGCCACACAGGAGTATTATCATCACGGGATAACCCTTTTCGATGCTGACTTAGACCAGGATTTGGACGCGGTTTGGAGCTGCCTCCATAATTTCAGCAATCTTTATCCCCGCATGTGGAGAAACGAGGGGGGGGGGAATTTTCAGGATGCAACCTCGGCATGGAAAATCGGAGTGAATATTCCGAATTTTGGAAACCTTGGAATGTGGGGTACCGCCGCGGATTTGGACGGGGACGGGGATGAGGATCTGGTGTTTCATCTTGGAAATGGCTGGGGATCCGAGCGCTACCGGAAAATATACCGCAATGAAGCAGTCGAATCCGGCCGCAATTGGCTAAAGATCCGCCTGGTGGGGGCAGCCTCCCCAAAAGACGGTCGTGGGGCACGGGTGGAAGTCCGGGCGGGCGGAAAAACACTGACCCAATACCTGGGCCACGGTTTATCGGATCTGGACACCACGGAACTTATCTTTGGTTTGGGAAGCTCGGAGCAGGCCGATTGGGTCAAGGTTTATTGGCCGGTGGCCGGGGCCGGAATCTCCCAAGGCATGGTGACTGAGCTGACCAAGGTTAAGGGGAGGCAGACCCTGATCATTCAAGAGATCTCCAAGCAGGAGGGTTTTTCCATGTATGGATTAGACGGGCAGAACCGACAGCTGGTCAGGGTGGACTTAACCAACGGATTAACCACCAAGGTTGCGGATCTTCCATTTTCCTCCGGCTGGTGCGGATTTGATTATAATCCGGCCGATGGATTCCTGTACGTGGCCCTCGCCGAAGGGAATCGCAACCAAGCGTTCTACAAAATTCATCCCCAAACTGGAGCTGTGCAGAGGGTGGGCACAGTCAGTTCGCCTGGTGGGGACGGCAGTTTTGAATCGATCGGCTTTCGTAACGATGGTTCATTGCTGGCCTACGACGAGCATTATGACATGTACACCGGGCATTTACTTTCGGTCGATATGGCGAGGGGAACCTCGCAGATTTTGGGTTCTTCAGGAACGCCGAGTTGTCTAGGGGGGGATTATGACCCACAACGAAACACCTTCTGGGTTTCCGATGAGTGGAATGCGAAACTCTATCAATTAAATCCTTCCAATGGCTCGGTTGTTTGGACCTCGGCCAGCACGTGGATTACGGGCAACGGGCCGGGAGACATGTTTGACGTTGATGTGGCGCCCGACGGGAACGTGTATGTGGCAGTGACGGACCGCGGAACCAACAAAATTCTCAAATGTGATCCCTTGACGGGTGTGTGGAGAGAGCAATGCACGGTATCGGCGGCGTTGCGTTTGGCCTCGGTTCCGGGAAATTCGTCCGAAGGAACGAAAACCGCAAGGCAGTAACCGTGTTTTTCTGCAAATCAGCGGATAATTGGGCAGCTGACAATGCCATGCTTTGACTGGATTCGGCAGGCATGAAAAATTCCCATGAAGAGCTCACCCTTCGCTTGCGATGGGAGGGATCGTAGCCAGAATCGGAGGCAATGCACACTGGGACGTTTTTTTTGTCACTCGCCGAAAAGCTGGTGCGGCATCCCAAGCGGATTGTCTTCCCGGAGGGAACCAACCCGCAGGTGGTGCGGGCCGCCGCGCGGTTCGCCCACTTACGGCTGGGGCCGGTGGTGTTGCTGGGCAAACCGGAGCTGATCAAGCGGCAGGCGAAAATTCAAAAGGTGGATTTAGACCGCGTGATGCTGCTGGATCCGGTGCATGGGCAGGACCGGCAGATGTTCATCGACCATTTGCGGGGCCAGGAAGGGAACGAGAAGGTCAAGCTGAGCGCGATCCAAGACCGTCTCTCGGATCCCATTCTCTACGCCACCCTGATGCTGCGCTTCAACCAAGTGGACGGGCTGGTGGCGGGGGTAGGGGCGTATTCGGGCAGTGTGCTCCGTCCGTTGATCAAAATGATCCCGCGATTGCCGCAGTTCTCGCGCATCTCCAGCGCCACGATCCTGGAATGTCCGGACAAGGCGGTGGGGGACGGGGGACTATTGATCGCCGGGGACGCAGCAGTGGTCCCCACCCCGAAAGCGGAGGAACTGGCGGCGACGGCGGTGGGGTTGGCGGCCTTGAAGTTACAGCTGACGGGTCGTCGGGCCCGGGTGGCCCTGCTTTCCTACTCGACCAAGGGCAGTGCGGCGATGAGCGAAGAGACGAAAAAGATCATCGACGCGACCCGGAAGGCGCAGCAACTGGCGGCCAGGATCGGGATCAAGGCCGATATCGACGGGGAGATGCAGATCGACGCAGCGCTGAATCCGGCCAAAGCCAAGCTGAAGGCGGCAGGCTCCCCGGTGGCCGGGCGAGCGGACTGTCTGGTGTTTCCAGACCTGAATGCGGGCAATATTTCGATCAAGGCGATCCAGCAGTTTGGGAATGTCCGTACCTACGGAAACATCCTGCTGGGGTTGCGTTTGCCGGCTGCGGAGATCAGTCGCGGGGCCGATGAGGAGGAGGTGCTTGGGGTGGCCGCGATCATTGGGCTTTTGGCCGTGGAATATCGAAAACTTTATCCCGAGCCGAGCGCCCCCGATTCCATTAAAAACATCTGATTCCCATGGACTTAAACAAGGTCACGCCGCGGATTTACGTGGCGGCGACGCGCCAGGATGACGGCAAGACGACCTGTTGCTTGGGACTGTACGCCGCTTTGGAAAAGAAATTCCCGCGAATCGGTTACATCAAACCGGTGGGTCAGCGGTTCGTGGAGGTGGCGGGCAAAAAGGTGGACGAGGACTCGGTGCTGGTCAGTGACACGTATGATGTGAATCTGCCGATCGAGGCGATGTCGCCAATCGCCGTGGACCGGATGTTCACGCGGAACTACCTCAAGGAAGGCAATCTGCCGGAAATGAAGGAGACGATCGTCTCCGCCTTCAACCGAGTGGCATGGGAGCACGATTTCGTGATCATTGAGGGCACGGGCCATGCGGGGGTAGGGAGTGTTATTGACCTGTCAAATGCCCAGGTGGCGAAGCTTCTGGGCAGCCAAGTGGTCATCGTGACCACGGGGGGAGTGGGGCGACCGGTGGACGAGGTGAGTCTCAATCTGGCGTTGTTTGAAAAGGAGGGGGTCGAGGTGATCGGGGTGGTGCTGAACAAGGTGTTGCCGTCAAAGATCGAGGCTTTGCGGCCGTGGGCGGAGAGAGCCTTTGCCAGGATGAAGCTGCCGATCCTGGGGGTGATTCCGTATCTCGGGGAATTGCGGCGACCGATCCTGTCGCAGGTAGCAAAGGAGTTGGGCGGGGAGTTTCTGTCCGGGGAGAGTTTTAAACGGCGGCGGGTACGATCGGTCGCGATCGGGGCGATGACGGCGGCGAGGATCAAGGAGCAGTTGGGGGCCGGTAGTCTCCTGATCACCCCCGGGGATCGGGAAGATCTTCTGCTGGCGGTGCTAGAAAACCAAGTCAAGGGAACCACGGATTCCAAACTGGCGGGAATTCTTTTGACGGACGGGCTCAAGCCGCAGGCGGGCCTGCTTCGCATGATGAACGACAAGGGAGTGCCGAGCGTGGCGGTGGCGGCGGACAGTTATTCGGTGACCGCCAAGATTGAGAGAATGACAGTGAAGACGGACCCGGGAGACCAGGAAAAAATCAAAGTGATCCAGAAGACGGTGGCCGACCACCTGGATGTGGGGGCGATCCTGAAGAAGATCGGGGCGGAAAAAGCCCCGGCGAATTCCAAGCGTTAGGATCCGGACGCTTCCGTGGCCGGGCGGGCGACCGGGGCCACGGCGGGACGGGGCATCTCCAAAGGCGCGGCGGTGTAGTGGCGGAGAAACTCTTCCTGAACCCGGTGCCGAGTGGTGCCCGCGGGACAAGCCGGTCGGGTGGAAAGACCGTCGGATCCGAGAAAACGGGCTTTGGTGTTGTCGGCGAGGTAAGAGGGCACAATGGATTCGAGGATGTTGCGCCGAAGGTCCGGATCGAGAATAGGGAAGACCACCTCGACCCGCCGGTGGAGGTTGCGGGGCATGAGGTCGGCGCTGCCGAGGTAGATGAGGGGATCGCCGTCGTTGTGAAACACATAGATGCGGCTGTGCTCAAGGAAGCGGTCGACAATGCTGCGGACGTGGATGTTTTCGCTGAGGCCCGGCACCCCGGGACGGAGGCAGCAGATTCCGCGGATCACCATGTCGATGGAAACGCCCTCCTGGGAGGCGGAGTAGAAAGTGTCGATCATCTCCTGGTCGACGAGGGAGTTGACCTTGATGAAGATGCCGGCCTTGCGCCCTGCCCGGAGGTGGGCCCGTTCGCGGTTGATCATCTCGATGAGGCGGGGGGCCAGATTAAAGGGGGCGACGAGAAGCTCGTCGAAATGGGCGGTTTCGGACATGCCGGTGAGGACGTTGAAAAGTGCCGCCGCCTCCGTGGTGAGGGAAGTGCGGGAGGTGAGCAGACCCAGATCGGTATAAAGACGGGCGGTGCGGGGATGGTAGTTGCCGGTCCCCAGATGCAGGTAGGTGCGGAGATGTTCTCCCTCGCGCCGCACGAACAGAATCGTTTTGCAATGGGTTTTCAGGCCGACGAGACCGTAGACGACATGAATGCCCGCCTCCTCCATCTTCTTGGCCCAGGCGATGTTGTTGGCCTCGTCAAACCGGGCCTTGAGTTCGACCAAAACGGTGACCTGTTTCTCGTTGCGGGCGGCCTGAATGAGGGCGTTGACGACCGGCGAATCCCCGCTCGTGCGGTAGAGCGTCATCTTGATGGCGAGAACGTCGGGATCCTCGGCCGCGTTTTCGAGAAGAGTGACGATCGGAGTGAAGCTTTCGTAAGGGTGATGGAGAAGGATGTCTTTCTGGCGGATGGCCTCAAAATCTCCCGAACCGCCGGGCAGGGCAGCCGGCAGCGCCGGAGTGAAGGCCGGATCCCGGAGGGATGTGTCGTTGCGGTCGGCTTCGGTGAGGGCAAATAGCTGGGTGAGGTTGACGGGGCCGACCACCCGATAGACATCCTCCGGACCAAGGTGGAGGCGGCCAAGAAGATATTTCTCGATCTCGACCGGGCAGTCCTCGGGGATTTCCAGGCGGACGGCGGCTCCCCGGTTCCGCTTCTGCAACTCCTCCTCAATCGTGAGAAGAAGATTCTGGGCTTCTTCCTCGTCGATATAGAGTTCGCTGTTGCGGGTGATACGGGTGGGCCAGGCTCCGTGAATTTTCATTCCGGGGAAAACCTCGCTGACGAAATGGCGAACCAGATCAGAAAGGAGGATAAACTCCTTGGCCCCGCTCTCGGTGGTGGGCAGGGCGATGATCCGGGGGATTCCGCGGGGGACCTGGACAAAAGCGTGGCGGGTGGATTCCTGGGCTCCGGGCTTGGAATAAAGAACGGCCAGATTGACCGATTTGTTGAGAAGTTGGGGGAAGGGGTGGCTGGGATCCACCGCCAAGGGGGTCAGGATCGGCAATATGTCCTTCCGGAAGGTGTTACGGGTCCATTCCAGACGAACCTCTTCCAGTTGGGCCACCGGCCGGAGGAAGATGTTTTTTTTCTCCAAGGCAGGGAGCAGGATTTTGTGGAGAAGTTCGTACTGCTCGAAAATCATGCGCTGGACCCGTTGGCGGATGGCGGCGAGGGTCTCGCCGGCACGGAGACCGTCCGGTCCGTGGGCATCACTGCGGTTTTCCAGCAACTGCTTGAGGGCGGCGACCCGGATTTCGAAGAATTCATCGAGGTTGGAACTGACGATCGTGAGAAACTTCAGGCGTTCGAGCAGGGGCTGGGTGGGATCCTGGGCCTCTTCCAGCACCCGCTGGTTAAACTCCAGCCAGCTGAGTTCCCGGTTGATGTAGTTGGAGGTGGAAAGAAGCATCCAAGTATTATCCATAAAAACATGTAAAAAACGAGCAGTTCGCCATTTCGAACAATTTCGGGCTAGAGCTCGTGCAAACAACTGATGTTTAGTAATTTATAATATAAAAAAATCGGTCCTTGGGGTTAGAGGTCGAAATCGTGGGCATATGCGGGCGGTTAGGGGGCAACCGCCGCTATTAAAATAGAATCCTGGAATGCCTAAGGACCCCAAGAGGTCCGGAGGTCTTTGAG
>Ga0214917_10007479_pt1 | contig 11027 bp, 13 predicted proteins | sample LL_1208_BB_MetaG_FD_177983 | JGI IMG/M metagenome (GOLD analysis project Ga0214917, IMG submission 177983) | Freshwater microbial communities from Lake Lanier, Atlanta, Georgia, United States - LL_1208_BB | ecosystem: Environmental > Aquatic > Freshwater > Lake | place: USA: Georgia | collected...
CTGATTTATTCAATAGATATGATATCCCAACGGCTATTAAAAAATACAACGAAATATTGGAAAAATATTTGTAAAAATATTTGTCCAGGTTTAGAGAAATATATATATTGATAAATATATATTTTTGTAATGACAGTAATCAACGGAATTGAGATAGATTATATTACATATAATGAGAATATTATAAAAACAGCAATCGAAAATAATGAACCGATTGAAGATAAGTTATATGTAATAGTAGTTGTATCCAATCCATGTTTATTTGCAACACGTTATATATTGATGAAGGAATTCATAAATAGAATTGAATTAGAAGAAAAAAACGTTGTTTTGTATATAGTAGAACTCGCATATAAAAATCAAAAATTTATTATAACTGATAAAAATAATAAACGACATTTACAATTACGTACAGATTGTCCATTGTGGCATAAAGAGAATATGATAAATTTGGGTGTTAAATATTTATTACCAAAGAATTACAAAGCATTTGCATGGATTGACGCTGACATTGAATTTGAAAATAATACATGGGCAATGGATACATTGAAAATATTGAATGGTACAAAAGATATTGTTCAGTTATTTAGTCATTGTGTGGATATGGCTAAAAATAAATTAACAATGCGCGTCTTCAATAGTGCGGGTTACCAATATACAAAACAAAATCAATATTGTGGCGCAGGTGATAATTACTGGCATCCGGGTTATGCGTGGGCAATTACGCGTAAAGCTTATGAAAAAATGGGAGGGTTATATGAGCAGGCTATATTAGGTTCGGGTGATAATATAATGTTACATTGTTTGCTAAAAAATGGAATAAATAGCGTGAAGAATAAATACAATGAAGATTATATTGATAGTGTTGTGCAATATGAGAGAAAAATGAAAAATATGAGATTTGGATATACTCCTGGTGTAATTAGACATTATTACCATGGGTCGAAGAAAAATCGTTTTTATCATGAGCGGTGGGAAATTTTAGTGAAACATCAGTTTTCGCCATATACTGATATTACATATGATGATGTGGGCGTTATTATTCCAACACCCCATTTCAGCGAAGAATTCAAGGAAGATATATATAATTATTTCAAAAGCCGTAATGAAGATGAATAATAATAAGAATAAGAAGACCACCTAACATTCATATTCTCTGAAACAATTTGAGTTGTCACTGAAACCACTTCGCTGTTTTCCGATACGTTGTTTGAAACAATACCATGTATCTTTTTCTTGCAATCGTTTCCAAACTTGGTCGTTTGCATATATCCAATGTGAACCAGTGGAGTCTAACAATGGCATTGCCCATTCATATAATCCAATAAGTGTATCGTAATATTTTTCATTAATTATATATGCAGATGCGGTTTCTGCATTACGAACCCTTTTCAAAAAAGGATATTCGACACATTCTTCTTCCCCTTTCAAATTATAAGCTAACATACAAACATCAAAGTCTACTTTTCCTTCAAATAATATACGCAATGATTCGTATAATTCCGTCTTTGAAATCAGAAAATAAAAATCGTCTTCAAAAATAAGAACGTTTCTGTATTTACGTTCTTTTGCAAGTTTAAAAACAGAAAGATGGGAAAGTCCGCATCCTAATATTCCTCTGCCAGGGGTTTCAATTGCGGGGAAACGTTCAAATGGTAATTCCATACTAGTTAGTTCAATTTCAATTTCAGTGCGACGGTCTACTCTTTTGTCCAAATTTATATAGAAAATTCCATCAATATAATCCATTGGTTTGAAATCATCCGACATTTCAGTAAATTATCTATAAACTAGCTTATACATAATTATTTATATTCTTTTGTTTTTGTTTTTGTTTTGTTTTTGTTTTTGTTTTTGTTTTGTTTTGTTTTTGTTTTGTTTTGTTTTTGTTTTGTTTTGTTTTTGTTTTTTCCTTTTTGATTGAATTTTAGAAAGCAGAGCCGAATGCACCTCCTAATAATCCATTGGCAGGCATTGGACCCATCATAGAAGCATAATCAGGTTGTTGTACAGAGCCGCGCATCATATTATCGTATCCCTCGGATACTTTTGGTCGTACATTTGCTACTGGAGCCGGTGGGAAAACGCCCATTTGCACTTGTGAATTATCTAAATAATCAGCTTGGCTTGGCATATGAGCAGATGTATTTTGACTAACTCGTACGTTTTTTTTAACATTTGCCTTTGCATCATCACCCGATGGACCATTCCATAATTCATTAATGCGGTCAACTAAAATATTAACTTTGATACCCAATTTAGTTTGAATACTCAATACAATAATTAAAAATGCTAATATAACATTGGTTAAAACAAGGTTATCATAAGTAAATCCACTGTATGTAGGAATGTATGTAATAATGCGATGAATAACTATGATTCCGCAAAACATGATAATTAATTGTAAAAATACTTCGACTAAAATTTCTAAACTGGATTTTTCTGTATCGGCTTCTGGAATAAAACGTTGAATTAACTTGTTTAAAACAATAATTGGAATAACTCCTAAACCTGCATATTGAATTACGTTGAATATTTCAGCTTTTCCCTCGGCAGTTGTAGAAAATACGTGTGAGAAGAAAGTTTTCCTAGAAACATCTCCTCCAATTTCAGATAAATTCAAATCCATATTTATTCTATATAGCAATCATTAGAAATTAGTTTATACACTTGAAAATTAAAATGAAATAAATAAAATAAATGAAATAAATAAAATAAATGAAATAAATAAAATAAATGAAATAAATAAAATAAATGGCTAAATAGTTGCAAGTAAATCTCGAATCATTGGGAAAATCGGTTCAATTGCTTTTGCACAGGCGACTGCAATTTCACGATGTTCCTTTTGCGTACCATTGTCGCTACGTAATTGTATATAATGAACCCATGAACGTAATGTTCCATTCACATACATTCTTGACACCGTCATACCTTCGGGCAAAACACATCGTGCCTGTTCTTTTGCAATACCATTATCAATTGCCCATTTATACGCATTTTCAGAAGACTCAATTACATTGGATTGCATTTCCTCCCATGTTTTTAATAAATCATTGTTGTTATTTGAAGCATCCATTTCAATACTATTTTGTCTGTTTTTATGGTCTTGTAATCTGGCTTCTCGTTTATTAAATCCCAAATCGGCAACGGCATATCGTTGAGAAAATTCTTGAAATGAAAACGAACGATGACGTAATATTTGACGTGCAATATCGCGGGTTGTTTCAATTTCAATGCATACACTAACCATTTCCAATGGTGACCAATGTTGGTTGTTGATAAGATATTTAATTAGTTTTTCGTTAGTAGCAGTGTTATTTTGGTTTGAAGGATTTGATACTCGCGCGCAGTAAGCGACCAAATCTTGGATTGTTTGTGCACCTTCGTGGGGTTTTGAATAACTAATTAGTTTAGCAGACATTGTATTTTACTAAAATACATCGTTTTTATATATTTTTATACGCTTTATTTTTATCATTCATATTTTTTGTAAAAATAATTGCGTAAATAATGATTTAGAAAAATCACCAACTACTAATATATTATTTTAATATGAGTCAAGGTTTAGCCGCAGCAAGAAAAAGAAGAGCACCAGCGTCACTTACCCCTACAAACATGCCACCACCACCAACTGCCAGTTCACAACAACAACCAAATCCAGCAATGGGTTTAACATTACCCCAGGTAATTGCATTGGTTGACCAAAGATTAGTAATTGTCGAAACCTTTATGAAGAATATGCAATCATCCGAGACACCTGGATTTGTATCTGATGCTAATATTATGTCTCCCGGCGATAATGCTACAAACCCAATTTTAGAAGAAATTAACAGTAGATATGATGTATTGGCAGAGGAAGTAATTAACCTTAAAAATATAGTATTAAGTCTACAATCATATACAATGGAAGTAAACAAGACCTTAATGGAAGAACGTATTCGTATTCTTTCCGATGTAATGGAACCAGTTGAAAACGGTTCAGATGCAGAAAATAATAATTAGTTTATATAATTTAAAAATAAATGTTATATATTATATAAAATATGTCAAGTCAAAATTTAGTAGAACAACTAGAACAATATAAGAATGAATATTACAATGAAAATTCAAAAAACGTGGTGTTTAAGACAAAACAAAAAATGGATTGTGCAGCAAAGATTGCAGCGCAAGTTTCATTAGAAGATTTATTGTCAAAAACAATGTATATAATACCAAATACAAATAAAGTGTTTATTGATTATACTGTATTCAAGATATATGCGCATCCTGGAATATATGATAAAATAATCAATTATATACAAGGCCTTTTTAATATATGTATTGTAAATTATGATGGATTTGAAGCGCATGTCGATTTAAAATCGTTTACGGTATCGGCAGCACATAGATATAAAGATATAATAGATGTATTTTATCAGACCGCTCTTCGTAATGGAACTGTATATTATAAAAAATTAGACGTGATGTATATATATAACACGCCAACTACTATTACTGACATTGCAAAAATATTTTTACACCCGGATGTATTACCAAAAGTGAAAACATTTTCAAAAGACGAATCTCCAACACGAATCGAAGAATTATTCGACAGTTTGTAAAAATAAAATATGATATTGTAGAAAACTACAATATTATAGAATTTGATTGGTTGAAAATCTATACCACTGGATAAGACCCTTGCAATAAAATACCACATTGGCCATCGCCATTATTGTACTTTGAACCGCGACCTAATTTAATATATCCAGCATCTCCCCATGATTCTGCCCATGAATTTTTTACTAAATAGTAATCATTTCCATCAAGGGAACCATATCCTACTACTAAAACACCATGGTCTAACTTTGTTCCACATGCGCCAGTAAAAATGCCGGATTTATATAATTGAAATTCGCGTTGGTCTGCTTCAATTGCAATGGATACAGGTTGTTTGGATATAGCATTCATCATAGCTACATCATCGGATGGTTTCACATCAACAAACTCAACGATTTTACTGCCATGAACTGGTGAACATTTAGTTTCACATGCATCTACTGCACCGTCACCAGAAACATATGGATAATCGTTTTCACTGCATAATCCACCATTACCTTCAATCCATTGAAATGCATTGTCCATAAGTCCTCCATTGCAACCATGGTCATGCCCGCGATTTTCGGCGTTTTTTAGATTGTCACATGAAACGAGTTGTTGTTCAGAAAAACTGGTTAATTCTCCATATTTTTTGAAATATGCTCCTTCTAATGCGCCTGTGGTAGAGAAACTCCAACATGACCCACATTTGCCCTGGTCTTTTACCGGAGTAACTCCGCCCAGTTCAACCCAATTAATCGATTCTGGTAAACTGCCTCGTAGATTATAGGATTCACTTTCAAAATAGATTTTTTCTTCTTTTTCTTCAATACTATTATATCCTAAATAGGTTCTAAAATCATTTTGGTCCATTGCTGAAAATTGATTATGTCCCAATGAGTAGGTTAAATTTTTAGCGTTTGTTTCTTCAATAAACTTATGATTCGATACCCATTTTTCAAATAATTCAACATAGTTCTCATCAATTTCATATTTAAACTCGACTGCCCATTTTTCAAATAATACATTGAGTATGTTTCCAGATACAGTTGCAAACAAACAAAATAATGATAAAGATTTCATTATATAAATAATGCAAATATATTTTTATATGGTTTCGTAATATTTTATTGAAAAATTGAATATTCATGTAATTTTATACATTTCCCGGTAAAAATATATAAACGTTATTCTATCAATCATACAAGAAATGAAGATTTCTATTCAACAAATACAAAAAGCGGAATGTTTTGCAAGCATTTTCCAGCATTTAAAGGCATTTACTGAAAATATAAATATCATGTTTGAAAAGGACAGAATGTATATGCAAACCATGGATAGTGCTCGCGTATCAATTATTGAAATTGCATTACCAAATACATGGTTTGATTCATATGAACATACATCTGCGACCACGATTAATCTGGGTATCAATGCAACCATCTTATACAAAATATTAAATTCACGTGAAAAAACGCAATCAATCAATGTTGTTTATAATGAAGGCGAAGGTGACCATTTGGCAATCTATTTTACCAGTGAAAACAAAGATGAGTTTGACAAACGTTTCGAAGTACCATTGGTGGATATAGAGATGGACTTATTAGGTATTCCAGAAATAGAACACCAAGCCGAATTTACAGTTTCATCTTATCACTTTTCAACTATTGTGAATCAATTGCAAATGTTCGGAGATACAATGGATATATCATGTACCGAAGAAAAAATTATATTATCTTCACATAGTCAAGACCATGGAAAAATGTTTGTTGAAATCAAAATAGATGATTTGTCGTCATTCATTATTGACGAAAATGGGTCAATCGATTTATCATTTAGTCTGAATTATTTACATAATATTTGTTTGTATAATAAAATTGCAAAGGAAATTGAATTAAAAATAGCAGCAAATTATCCAATACAAATTATTTATGATTTGGGGTCTGTGGTGAATGCCGAAAAAGCTGAAATCAAATTTTATTTAGCACCCAAGATTAATGATAACGATGATTAAATGCAAAAATACTACACCTTTGCATAATTCAATCGCCCATTCTGGACAGATTTACAAGTGCTTAACCAAAATGTAAAAAAATAAAAAGAAGAAACATAAAGATTTGTTTGCTTTGTACTATATGAAATTTATTGTATATTTTTTAATCAATTTATGCGTGACTCCAATACATGGGTTGATAACAACGTCGACATCCATCGCTAAATATAATAACATACCAATTTTCAAAAACACTTATATTAGACATGAAATGCGTAAAAATAAATTCAATCCCAAATTTTACGAAACACCTATTTTCCCAACGAATCCAATACAGTCTGTTGAAAATAAAATCAAACAAAAAATGAAAAGTATTGCAAAATTAATGCGCGTGGGAAACACTTTCCCAACATTATTATTATGTTTTTCAGGAGGATGGATTACAAATCCATCATTGTATAGTTTATTAACATCACCCGCGTTTATAATAAGTTCAATAAATACAATACTTGTGATGTATGTTAGTATGATACTAAATGATATTTTTGATTTGGAAGTAGACAAATACAATAACCCAGTGCGTCCGCTGGTGACCGGTGAGATAAAAGTAAAAGAAGCACTTGGATATGCCTCAATACTAATAATTGCGATAGAATATTCGGCATATATGTGGTTACCGCTGGTCCATCAAAAATATTTACATCTTGCATTGTTGAATGTTTTGTTATACACTCCATATTTAAAAAAAATAATGATATTGAAAAACATATCATGTGCATATTTGGTTGCATTTTCATTATATTTTGCAGGTTTAGGTGCAAACAATGGACAAATAATAAACAACATAAATTTATTGGAAATAGCGTCCCGGTTGATATTTTTCGGTTCGTTTATGAATGAATTATTATTAGATATGAGAGACAAATACGGGGATAAAATAAATAAAATAACTACAATACCGGTTAAGTATGGTAACAGAATATCTTGGCGTATTGCATTATCATTATTATTTACGAATGTAATGTGGAATGCATTTGAAATTTTAAAAATATATGGTTTTATAAAATCGGTATTATTTATTATGTTGTGCAGTCCATTTTATACAAATCTATTGAAAATTAAGCAAAATGGTTATTCGAAATCGATGATTTTGCATTTTTTAGAACAAGTGTCCAAGAATTTGTTAGTTATTTTGATTTATCTATGTAGTTTAGTAAATGTGTAAAACTACAAAAACAAAAAATTGATTTTATTTTTAGCATTATGAAAAAATGGTAAAAATAGACGAAAATACAATGTCATTCTTAACAAAATTATTCAATTACGTATTATTAGCATCTGCAAAATATAACATTGACGAATCCCATGGGATAAGTCATAGTATGAACGTTTTGCAGTATGCCACTGAAATTTATAAAAGTGAATTGCCAAAACATTCACATTTAGCAGACCATGAACGCATTATTTACGCATCGGCAGTATTGCATGATATGTGTGATAAGAAATATATGAATGAACTCGTCGGATTACTTGAAATAGAAGATTTTTTGAGACCAGAAATGGAACCATTTGAAATAAATACAACAAAAAAAATTATTTCAACGATGTCATATTCAACAGTGAAGAAAAATGGTTTCCCTAATTTAGGCGTATATCAAAATGCATATAATATTGTACGTGAAGCTGATTTATTAGCAGCGTATGATTTTGATAGAACAATGATATACCAAATCAAGCGAAACAATAACAATTTAGAAGAGGCCTTTGAAAATTCACAACAATTATTTGAAAATCGCGTTTTAAAACATATTGACGATAACTTAATAACAACTGATTATGGAATTACAAAGGCAGTGTTATTACAATTTCAAGCGACGAAAAGAATAGTTGCATGGAAAAATTTACTAAATAAAAAAATGATTTAGTCAAAAAAGAAACAAAAAAAATAAACAAAAAAATAAACAAAAAAATAAACAAAAAAAGAAACAAAAAAAGAAACAAAAAAAGAAACAAAATAGAAACAGAAAAAATATAAACAATCTATATAATGAATTGTCCATTAACTTTACTTTTAGCAGCTGTTCTTTTTTTCCTTTTAACTCCTGGTGTTTTAGTTAGATTACCACCAAAGAGTGGTTTATTGGTTGTCGCCGCATTCCATGCTGTTGTTTTCACAGTAGCATTGTACTTTGGTTCTAAATTACTAAAAAATTTACGTAGAGTAGAAGGTTTAGATGGTGAAGATGAAGAAAAAGAAAAAGAAAAAGACATGTAAACATGTAAATTATGAAATAATATATTGGTCAGATTCAATACATTATTTTTGAACTCCTGAATACAAAATATACAAATTAGTAAATACAATACACAGTGTTCCGATTATTTTTTGTATAGTGATTTTATCATTATTTAGGAAAATACCATAAATATAGGACATTACAATGCCGAAATAAGACAATGGTGCATAAATAGATGCATCTAATCGCGAAATCGCAAAAAAACGCAAATAATATCCTACCAATCCAATAAATGCATTGACTGCCAATGATATTGACGCGCCGCTATATAATTGTATAGAAGCAATATTTTTCCATAAATAACCTGTCAACGCAATTGCACCAAACAAATAAGATAAGAACAAATGATTCCAATTATTAAAGGTTTTCAAATCTTTCACCAAGAAAAATATCATTGCTTCGGTAATGGCGGCCATGAATGCGGCGAAAATGCCTTCATTCCAAAATGCGGGTTTCATTTGTGTATTTGTTTTTATGATATTCTCAGGGCTTTCTTCATTTTTTCCAGTTTTTTCTGTGGGTTCATTATGTTTTCCACGTAAATCATTTGCAATCAAATAAACACCAAATAATGAAATGAAAAATACAGGCGAAATCGCCGTTCCAGAAAACAATAATATTAAAATCGGATAAACATAAAATAGTGTAGTTGCAACACCACTTTCAAGCAATTGGAAACTACGATAGGATGAATATACATGTAAACCAGTAACCGCTGATAATAATAGACCATTCATAGAAAATATTGATTTAGCGATAAATCCCCAATCAACAAAAAACGCCGAAATAATGACATACGTGAAAAATCGGCTCCATATTTGCATGATTAATTCAACATTTATTTTTTTGACAAATATTGAATAAAAACTCAATAACGATTCGCCGAGTAATTTACTGATAATTGCCAAATACATGAATATACTAGTTGTGAGAATTTTTTTCACTAAAAATGAAAAAGAAAAATGAAAAAAGAAAACAATAAAAACAATATACAATTATTCTAATAAGTATTTTAGGAAAATGGAATTTCAAAATTATGAAAAAAATTATAAAAATATCAAAAGAGTAACGAAAATCGCAAAAAAAATGTTAGAAAGTCTTCCAGATAATGCTGAAAAGATTGTAATCAATGGTGAAAATTTGTATTCCTATTTATTTTTGAATGCAAATATTAATATAAACAACATAACTTATAATGATTTTGAATCATTCACAAATGAAATCAATGAAAATTCGAATAATGTCGAATTTGTGAATTCACCTGCATTTTATAAGAAAAGAGAATTCATAGTGGGATGGATAGACTTCTGGTATGCAAATGAGTTGTTTATAGAAGATTATATTAACCTTGATTTAACTCGTTTTACAAATTTGCAAGAATTGAATATGAGTTTTATTTATATAAAAGATGTCGTGAAAATCCCAGAAACATTGACTGTATTGAAAATAATCAGTTGTGAAACCGCTGTTATAGATAATATACCGAATTCATTGGAAATATTGAATTGCAATAATAACTGTATAAGATTATTACCGCAGTTACAAAATTCAAATTTGAAACAATTTTTTTGTTCATCCAATTTTTTGCGAAATATACCGAATCTTCCTAAAACATTGGAAATATTATATTGTTCTCAAAACTACATCAAAATTTTACCGAAACTGCCATCGCAATTAGAATATTTATCATGTAGTGATAATAAACTCGTTTGTATACCAGAATTGCCATCGACAATATATTGCATACAGTGTGCTAATAATAATTTATCGTCCATTCCGACACTGCCAAAATCGTTAAAAATATTAGTATGTAGTAATAACAAAATAATGAAAATTCATGAACTTCCTCCATTTTTAGTAACATTCAATTGTTCAAAAAATCCATTGAAAGAGTATCCAATTTTACCACCATCCGTTGAGAATTATACTATGTAAATGGATATACGGGGTAAAAAACAAAATTCGTTATATAAAATAAAATAATAAAGCAATATATCATATTATTCATTATTATTTATGCATTTTTTTGTTAGTTTTTTGATTTTTTTGATTATACTATTTTTGTACATTCATATTATCCACCAATTGAAAACAAGTGAAGATTTAGAAATATATGAAATGGATTATAGTACAAATTCACAATTGCAAGAAGTATGTGA
>Ga0214917_10007482_pt1 | contig 11023 bp, 9 predicted proteins | sample LL_1208_BB_MetaG_FD_177983 | JGI IMG/M metagenome (GOLD analysis project Ga0214917, IMG submission 177983) | Freshwater microbial communities from Lake Lanier, Atlanta, Georgia, United States - LL_1208_BB | ecosystem: Environmental > Aquatic > Freshwater > Lake | place: USA: Georgia | collected...
GTTTGTTAGTCTCTGGTATTCTAGCACAATCAAATCTGCAAAATACAGAGGCTTTATTTGATGGTTTGACAAATAAATTAAGTTTAAGTCATAGATTAGGTGGCTCTTTAAGAATTACAGGTATTAGAATTAACGGTACACCTAGTGTCACTCCCCTAACCCTGTTAGGATGGGTACCTTATGTTCACTCTACTCCATTGACAACTAACAATAACTTATTTGTTGAAGGTGGACCTAGTTATTCAACAACAACTAATACAGCATTGATAATAAGCAACTGGAAACCTCTAACATACGAGGCAAGACCTAGTGCTCCCGTAACAACGCCTGCTGATGGAACATTATGGTTTAATAATGTAGTTGACCAAGTTGATATAATGGTTAATTCTGGAACAAATTGGGTAAGTTATAGGAATTTTTACCCTGCAACTGATCCAGCAGGTCCTATTATTCAAGCATCCGAGCCTCTAGATGGTGATAGAAGCGATGGTGGTAATTTAGTTTCTAACGATATATGGATTGACACTAGTGATCTAGAAATGTATGGTGTAAATATCTATGTATATGACTCAACCATCACCACTGGATCAAAATGGGTACTACAAGATACCACAGACCAAGCCAGCCCTAGTGGTTGGGTATTCGCTGATGCTAGATGGGCAGCAAGCGGAGCAGCATCTGAAGCGGCAAGTATTACTTCTCTATTAAGTTCAAACTATGTTGATCCAGATGCACCTAATCCAAGATTATATCCACGTGGTATTAAACTTTGGAACACTCGTAGATCGGGCTACAATGTTAAGAAATATATTGTAAATCATATAGACAGAACCACAACTAATTCTAGATATCTAAGTGAGTCTACAGCAGGTTATGAACCAGATCGTTGGGTCAGTCAGTATCCTACAGATGAAAATGGTGCAGGAGTATTTGGTAGAAAGGCACAAAGGCAGTCTATAACAAAATCTCTCAAGTCAATGGTTGATAATAATCTAGCCATAAGAGACACAGACGGATTGAACTTTAACATTATTACAGCACCAGGTTATCCTGAATTAATTGCTAATATGGTGTCTTTAAACAATGATAGAGGATTAACTGCGTTTGTCATAGGCGATACACCGTTTAGATTGCAACCAAATTCTACAACGCTTCAAAATTATGGACTTAACACTGCCGAAGCATTGGATAATGGTGATAACGGAGCAGTTACCTACAATGAATATATGGCAATGTATTATCCAAGCGGTTACACAACAGATAATTCAGGCAATAATATTGTAGTACCTCCTAGCCACATGATGCTAAGAACATATTTGAACAATGACTCAAAAGCCTATCTATGGTTTGCCCCTGCAGGAACAAGAAGAGGTAACATAGACAACGCTACAAATATAGGTTATATTGATACAGAAGGTGAATTTAAATCTCAGACAATTCCTCAAAGTTTAAGAGATGTATTAGATGATGTTAAGATTAACCCTATATCAAATTTAACAGGTGTTGGATTAGTAGCATTTGGACAGAGAACACGAGCAGCAAATGCCAGTGCTTTAGATAGGGTAAATGTTTCTAGATTAGTGGCATATTTGAGACGTCAATTAGATATCTTATCAAGACCATTCTTGTTTGAACCTAATGATGCTCAAACACGTCGTGAAATCAAAGCAGCAGCAGAAAGTCTCATGTTAGAATTAGTAGGACAAAGAGCATTGTATGACTTTATTGTAGTTTGCGATGAAACAAACAATACACCTGCTAGAATTGATCGTAATGAATTATATGTAGATATTGCAGTAGAACCAGTGAAAGCAGTAGAATTTATCTATATTCCATTACGTATCAAAAATAGAGGTGACATAGCAGCAGGTCTATAATAATTAAAGAAGGAGCATTTAAATGCCAATCGCAAGTTTAAGAAATTTCACAGTTCCTATAGCAGGAGCACAGGCCAGTACAACACAAGGCCTGTTAATGCCCAAACTCAAATATAGATTTAGAGTTACTATGGATGGGTTTGGTGTAGCAGGTGCTCCTACCACTGAACTGACAAAACAAGTTATTAATGCAACTAGACCTGATGTGACTTTCCAACAAATAGATTTACCTGTTTACAATAGTACAGTCAAAATTTTAGGTAAACATACATGGGCAGATGCTAAAATTACTTTACGTGATGATGCCAGCGGAGTGGTAAGTAGAAAAGTGGGCGAACAACTTCAGAAACAGTTCGACTTTTTTGAACAGGCCAGTGCTCAAAGTGCAATAGATTATAAGTTCAGAATGAGAGTAGAAGTATTAGACGGAGGTAACGGTGGCTTTGAACCAGTTACATTAGAAAGTTTTGAATTTTTAGGCTGCTTTATTAAACAAGCAACTTATGCGCAGGGTGACTATTCAAGCAATGAAATAATGGATATTGCTTTGACAATTACTTATGATAATGCAATTCAACTAGAAGCACCAGGGGGAGCAGCGAGTGGAGTCGGGGTAAATGTAGGACGTGTGGTTCGTCCTGCCAATGCTCAAGGCTTATCTACAGGAGGATAAGAGTTTTTTATCTTATTACAAAGCCCGATTATATCGGGCTTTTTTGTTTTCATAAATATAAAATATGAGTAAGACAAATAATTTCGTATCATTAGGCAATCAATCTACCGACTTTGTTGACGGATCCAGTCAACCTGGAGTTCCAGTTCTTCTTGACTACAAACATGCTGCAAGACTTTATATTGATGAATTTCAAAGTAGATCACCTAAATATGGATTCCTTTATTATGTAAATTTTATAATCAACAGCGAAGCCAAGGTCGCTGAAGTTGATAAAAATGTAGGTATCTTTGTTAAAAAAATTGATCTACCTAAATTTCAAATAAAAACAGAAGTTTTAAACCAATACAATAGGAAAACACAGGTTCATACTGGATTAAATTACAATCCTATAAGTATAGACTTTCATGATGACACTATAGGTATAACAAACAGTCTTTGGGTTAACTATTTTAAAAATTTAATTGCTGACGGAAATTATGATACAGAGACAACAAATTATCCAAGGCAGTTTGCCAATACAAAATACGGAAAAGATGATTACGAATATGGAATTTATAATAGAGGTGTCAGCAAAAACTTTTTTGAACGAATAGATATATATATTTTAAATCATACGCAACAAAATCATACTTTAATAAGTTTAATAAATCCTAAAATTACAGATTGGAAACATGACAGTTTAAATCAAAGTGAAGGTTCAAAAGTCCTTCAAAACTCTATGACTGTGGTATATGAAAATGTTCTTTATTATAAAGGATCTAAAAATAGCAAAATTGACGGATTTGTAAATGAATTTTATGATGGTACACAAAGTCCATTAAAAGTTGGTGGTATAAATCAAAACGATCCTATTCAAAATACAAATTTTGACAACAGACCTGCTAATGCCGTAATTTATGACAAAGCACAAGCACCACTTCAAACAGGTAATCCTTTATTTGATAAACAAGGTAGAGCAGCAACTTATAGCATACCAGGAAAACAAATTACAAATTTGTTTGATAGACCTGGCAAACCTAGACAATATGGATTAATTAATTCTCCTAATACACTAAACAATCCATTTTTAGACTTTGCTGCTATTTTGGCCAAAGACTACCTAAATCAAAATGGGTTTGGCAGGGTTGGACCAAAAGGTTATAATTTAGCGTCAAGTGCATTGAATACTACGATTAGAAATCCAGCAGGAAAATATTATGACCCTCCAAGCGGTCAAGATGTTCCTGGTGTCTTTAGATTGCCAGGGGGAGTAGGTATAAATGTTTTCAAGGCCTATAATAGAGGGGTAGACGGTAAGGTAAGAGTCAATCCTGCGGCAATTATATTTCCTCCTAAGAGATAACAATGAGAGCAAATTACACAAATTTACCATCACAAAAAACCAATATAAAAACCAAACAAGAATTTCAAGGTTATCAAAATTTAAAGCCTAGTACAGATCCTTCAGTCTATAATGCAATGGTAGGATTTTTTACGTCTCGAGGTTTTGATTCATCTTCTGCCGAGTTAATTACTGAAACTATAATGTTTCAGGCAAGAACTGACGGTTACAGTTCTCAGCAAATTATAGATAGTATGAAATCATTAAACAGTCTAGAGATTTCAAGCATTGTGGCTGAGATTTTAAATTATAACAGATTTAAAAGCAGCAGTCTAGGCTATAGTCCTGAATACCAAAGTAATCCAGAAGTAAGTAGAAACATCATAGCATGAGTTTAAAATTTAGCCAAGGTATCTACCTAATTAAAAATCCTCAAAAATATATAGGTAGAAGAGACCCGAAGTACAGAAGTTCCTGGGAAATGACATTTATGATGTTCTGTGACAATAATCCCAGTATTCAAGAATGGGCCAGTGAGCCTGTTAAAATCCCTTATAGAGATCCTTTAACTGGGAAACAGACTGTTTATGTTCCTGATTTTTTGATACGCTACCTAGATAAAAATATGAAACAACATGCAGAACTTGTTGAAATTAAACCAGCCAATCAAACACTGAAAGAAAAAGTTGGAAAAAATCCCTATAACCAAGCACAGTATGTTAAAAATATGGCAAAATGGAGTGCTGCTAGTGATTGGGCAAAGAATCACGGACTTAATTTTAGAGTAATTAATGAACAGGATATATATCACAATCCTCGAAGTAAAAGATAAGTAAAATTATGACTAAAAAATTAGAACAAATATTAGATCTCGCCCCTAGTGAGGAATCATACATAAACCCAAAGGAAGCACAGCAACTTTTATCAAGTAAAGGTGCTATAGATTTACAAGAAAAATTAGAAGAGTTTGATAAAATTAGTGCTGCCCTACCTAGAGTAAAAGGATTAGGAGATATGGCTGATGGTGAACTAGATGCACTAGCAGCCAAGGCAGAACAGGCTTACGATGATCTCATGGATCTAGGCATGAATGTAGAAGTTAGATATGGCGCAAGAATGTTTGAAGTGGCTGCAAACATGATGAATGCAGCAATACAAGCAAAAAGCGCCAAAATAGATAAGAAATTAAAAATGGTCGAATTACAACTTAAAAAATTGGCCATCGATAAAAAGCATAGTGAAGATGAAAAACCGATAGAGGCAGAGGGTTATATTATAAGTGACAGAAATACTCTGCTTCAAAAACTTAAGAATATGAATAAATAATGCTATGAAAACCTTTACCGAATATCTTACCGAAAGCCAAAAGCGTTATGATTTTAAAATCAAGATCGCTGGCGAAATGACTACGGAACAAGAAACAGCGTTAAAAACTAGCCTAGAAAGATTCGTTACGAATAGTTTTAAAAAATCGGGAAAAACTCCAATTCAAGAATTACCATTAGATTTTCCCACAGCCAAAAATCTAGAAGTAAACATCTATGAAGTTAGTTTAAATTATCCTGCTACACAACATGAATTAACAGAGTTTATAGCACAGGCATTGAAAAAACATACCAGCCATGTTGTTGTAAGACGTCCTGGTGAACCTAGTGAAGAATATCAAACACCTGCTCCAGAACGTAAAGGTGCATTACTAGATGATCCTAATTATAAAGAAGCACCTAATGCTAAGTTTGAAGACTTTTACGGTGACAAATATAATACAGGTTTTGTAAAAGAATTAAATGATATATTAAAATTACAACGCAAAGAGCGCGGTGAGCAAAGACCAACCGAGGGTGATGCTAAATTTAATACAGATTCCCCTGCTGGTACACAAAGTCCAATCAAGGCAACGGACTATAACCCGTTAAGGAAATAATTATGCAGATGCTAGATGTATTAAAAAGATTAGCAGAACTTGATGCTGATAATCCAAGAGTTTATAAAGATACCCCCATTCTTAACAACGAAAGTAAAGAAGTTGGTGAGGAAAAAGCAGACGAAGGTCCAGAAATTCTTAAAATTAAATCTGATCAGGCAAAGGCAAAAGGAGAAAAATCTTTTACAGTTGGAAAGAAAACCTTCCCTGTAAAAGAAGGTGATGATGAACAAGTTGAAGAGTGCGGTATCATGCCCCCAATGGGAAGCATGAATGATCATCACACTCCGGCAAGTATTAATATTTCAGCAGATAGCGGTGAAGAATTAAGTGCCATGCTCAGAGATATTATGACCTTAGCAGGACGTGGTCATGATAGCCATGATAGTGATATGGATATGGCAGAGCCTACAGGAAATATGCCACCACCGGCAGAAGTAGATACAGACGGTGGTGATGACATGGGCATGGACGAACCAACAATGATGCGCAGTATGATCGATAAATTAAACCCGGGCGACGATGAAGGAGGTGACCAAGACGGCGACCAGGAGGACGATGAAACTGACGTAAAAGAATATGATAATACTCCACAACCTGAAATGTCTGGGTATGCAAGTATGACACCTACTGGCAATGATGCTAGCAGTCACGGCGATAATGAGGCCAGTAAGGTGAATGGCGGCGGCAATCCTTACTCAAGAACAATGGAGCAAATTGAGCAACAATTGTTTAACGAGTATAAGAAGTATATAAACGAATAAGGCAAAATTTCGTTTATTCAATAGCCCCTTAGGGGGCTATTTTTTTCATTAAATAATATTATGGCTATAACCAAAGATTATAAATTAGTTAAAAATGCTAATGTTCAACAAAAATGGACACAAGAGCATATTGATGATCTAATTGCCTGCCAAGATCAAAAAACTGGTCCTCATTATTTCCTTAATAATTTTTTCTACATACAACATCCTGTTAGAGGTAAGTTAAAATACGAAGCGTTTGACTATCAACGAAGGCTGGTAGATAGTTATCACGGACATAGGTTCAATATTAACCTACTACCTCGACAAACAGGTAAAACTACTACAGCGGCAGGATATCTTCTTTGGTTTGCTATGTTTATTCCTGATAGCACTATACTGGTAGCAGCACACAAGTATACAGGTGCGCAGGAAATTATGCAACGAATAAGATATTCATATGAGTTATGTCCAGACCATATTCGCTGTGGAGTTACAAGTTATAACAAACAGAGTATAGAGTTTGACAACGGTAGTCGTATTGTAGCACAAACAACAACAGAAACAACTGGCCGTGGTATGAGTATTTCCTTACTCTATGCTGACGAGTTTGCCTTTGTAGAACCAAACATTGCCACAGAATTTTGGACTTCAATTCGTCCTACCTTGGCCACAGGTGGTAAGGCTATACTTACATCTACACCAAACTCAGATGAAGATCAGTTTGCTCTAATTTGGAAGGACGCTAGTTATAGGTTTGACGAACACGGTAATTCTACAGAAGTTGGAAGAAATGGATTTTTTCCATTTAGAGCACACTGGAGTGAGCATCCTGAGCGTGATGAAAAGTGGGCAGAAGTAGAAAGAGCAAGTATAGGTGAAGAACGATTCCGCCGTGAACATGAATGCGAATTTTTAGTATTCGATGAAACACTTATTAACAGTTTAAAACTGGCCACGTTGGAGGGCAAAGAACCATATATGAAAATGGGTCAGTGTCGTTGGTATAAAAAGATTAAAACTAATGCTACCTATATTGTTGCATTAGATCCCAGTTTAGGAACAGGCGGTGATCCTGCGGCTATACAGATCTTAGAAATTCCTAGTTTTGAACAGGCAGGTGAATGGCAACACAACTTGACAACTATACAAGGTCAGGCTCGTATTCTACGTGATATTTGTAATTATATAAATGACGAATGTAGTCGACAAGGCAGTCAGGCCAACCTATACTTTAGCGTAGAAAACAATGCTGTAGGTGAAGCAGCACTTGTGGCCATATCAGAAATAGGTGAAGAAACTATACCCGGTCTATTTTTGAGTGAACCAATAAAGAAAGGGCATATACGTAGATTCCGTAAGGGATTTAATACCACTCATTCAGCAAAAATATCAATCTGCGCCAAGTTAAAACACTTGATTGAAAGTGACAGATTGAAAATTCACAGTAAACCTTTGGTAAGTGAACTTAAAACCTATGTGGCCAAAGGAATTAGTTTTGCTGGCAAAGTAGGCGCAACGGACGATCTTGTAAGCAGTATGTTATTGGCTTTACGAATGATAATGATGCTACAAGAATGGGATCCTGCTATATACGATAAAATGCGTGAAGAACGAGAAGATGAATGGATTATGCCCATGCCCATTTACATAACGCACTAATAAATATACATTATGAAACCTATACAAATTATCAGCCAAGATCTATTTGACAAAGTTCGCTCACGTTTTAGTAATTTAGAAATGGGCGACGAAACCGGTGCTGTGACCATTGATCCAGCAGAAGCACGTTTTTTCGATTTCGACTTTGTGAGAGAAGGTGTAGATCTTGGTCGTGTCAGTATCAGTCTAAATGATCTAGGCAGTCTCAAAGTATACTACAGCCAAGGTATCACAGAAGGTCAGGATATAATCGGCAAGAAATTGTGGTATGATTTTCTAAAAGAAATGCGCTATTTCGCCATGCGCAGACTATTAAGGTTTGATACGAGAGACATAGCAAAGACCAACTTAGACAAAAACGATTTTCAACATTTAGCAGCCACGCAGGGCCCCAAGGAAGAAGATATGGCAAACATAGCAGAAGGACGTTGGAACGGTCGCAGCAGTTCTAAAACCAGTCGTGCTGTCAAGGGACGCACAGAAGTTATCATTAGACACAACAAGCCTGTGGAAGAAACATTCCCAGGTGCTCGCAGCCAACGTAAAAACATCAAGGCAATTTTTATACAGAACAGAGATGGTGAAAGATTTAAATATCCTTTCATTCATCCCGCAGGCGCATTTGCCATGGCTCAGCATGTAGATCATGGTGGAGTTCCGCATGATCCAGCAGGCAAGGCCATTATACGTATGAGCGAAGAAATTGCTCAATTGGCAGAATTTCAAAAAACAGTAAGGGGCGCTACTCTACACGACGACGCATTAGGAATAACAGAAAGGGCCATAGGCCGACTACAAGAATTAAAGGCACAGATTGAAAGTTTGAGCAAGCGCCCACATTATGAATCATGGATGGCAGAATTTACAGCAACAGAAGATGATGGCCTACAGGCAGAATTAGATGCTGTTACAATGGAAGATTATAAGGCAAAATTTACAGAAAAAAATTATCAAGAATCACTTAGTCAATATTTTCCCCTACTACATCGCATAATGAGTGAGGCAAACAAGGTAGATTTAGAATCATATGTCAGTGAGACAGACAGCGAAGAAGACGACGAAATGAGAGAAGAATACGACTTCTCTAACGGTATTAAAGGTCCAATATTACCCCCAGGCAAATTAGATCAGGCATTCACAGAGTGGGCAGAAGACGCCGTCAGTATGGAATTCGATGCGGCAAAATTAGCACAGGCTCTCCAGGAACTTCCACAACCATTGACACTTAGTGACGAAATGGCAGCAGACGAGGTAGTGCGTTTCTTCAGCGAATACGGCGTCGAAAGTCCAGAATTAGCAGACAATCTCAAAGACCAAGCAAGAATCAATCCCGGTGCAGATCCTATTCAGGATGTCATAATGCCCTGGGCAATGAAACCAGAAAATCAAGATAAGTTTCCAGGATTAGCGGACATATTTCAAGCACCTGCTCCGGAACCCTCAGCAGAACCTGCTCCGGAACAACCACAACCTGTGGCAGAAGATCGCGACATGAAGGCCATGATCGGTGAAGTCGCCCGCATTGTAAAAAGTTTTTATAACAGAGACAATCCCAATGTAGGACCATTCCGTTCAGAAGAAGGTATTGCCATTGATGTGGAAAAAGAAATCTCAGAAAAGTTCGGCGATGAGGCTGGCCAACATGCTCGAGTGCTGGCAGAAAAGTTCATGGCCAAACTTACCCAAGAATGGGCACAGCGTCATAAAGGCGATGCCCTAATGGGTGAAAAAGGTATGGCAGAAGGTCCTAATGATGGTAAAGAAGATAACTTTACCATTGACGATATTAAAAGATTAGAACAAATAAAAGACTTTGAAACACTAAAGGCACAGGCAAAAGAATTAATTAAAGGTAAACCTATACGTAGAATGAAACCTGAAAAAATCAGTTGGTTCTACAATCATATAGATACTCTAAAAAATCCAATGGCAGTGATCAAAATGATGTATGATTTAATGTTGGCAGGCGAAGGCAATAGAGTTATTGGTAGTCGCAACAGCATGAATCCAAACTCTTATAGATCAAGATTCGGCGAAGAAGATATGGCTGAAGGATCTGGAGAAGCAATTTTATCAAAGATTGCCGCAAGCGGTGACGATGCCTATGATATGGTCTATGATGGATTAAGCGGTAAATTCGGTGACGAAGTTAGAAATCAACTTCAAAACATGTATGATCAAATCTCCAGCCAATACAGATTACACCCAGACGACGATTTTGAAGAAATACAAAGCCGTATGGTTGATCAGATAGGACAGGAATACGGTATGTCAGAAGATGATGCTGCCTTAGAAGCAATGAGCCGCCATGCCAAAGGTTATGAAAAATATGGCAAGAAAGGTATGGACGCTCTAAGACGAGCAGCACAGAATGGTGCCGGCGAAGAAAAAATGGATCAAATCCGCGATAAACACGACCGGTATGATGAAGAAGTTGATTTGATTCGTAAATTAGCAGGTATGGCAAAATAACCTATTTTCTAAATCAAAATAACTTGACAAACTAAATACAGGTGCGTATTATTGTAATACGCACTTTTTCTTTTTAGTCAGTGGGCTAAGAAGAAGTGGCAAATACAAAGGCATAAACATTAAGGAGAAACATTATGGCAACTTTGGCAGAGATTCGTGCGAAACTTCAACAGGCTTCCCAACAACAAGGCGGAAGCACAGGCGGTGACAACGCTATTTTCCCTCACTGGAATATTCAAGAAGGAACAACTACTACAGTTCGTTTCTTACCCGACGGTGACGCTAACAATACCTTTTTCTGGATTGAACGAGCAATGATTAAATTGCCATTCGCCGGTATCAAAGGTG
>Ga0214917_10007484_pt1 | contig 11017 bp, 13 predicted proteins | sample LL_1208_BB_MetaG_FD_177983 | JGI IMG/M metagenome (GOLD analysis project Ga0214917, IMG submission 177983) | Freshwater microbial communities from Lake Lanier, Atlanta, Georgia, United States - LL_1208_BB | ecosystem: Environmental > Aquatic > Freshwater > Lake | place: USA: Georgia | collected...
GCCATCCTCGAAGAGCACGTTCCCTTTGTCCGGGAAATTTCGGTGTTGGTGGCCCGGGATGCACAGGGTCGCTCCCTCGCCTTCCCCCCCTTTGAAAACCGCCACCACGGCGGCGTTTTGGAGCGTACCGTCTTTCCCGCCCGACTGTCCGATCCGGTGGCCAACCAGGCCCTCGCCCTGGCCCGCCAGATCGCCGAAAAACTGGGGGTGGTCGGCCTTCTGGGGGTGGAAATGTTCGAACTGGCAGACGGCCGTATCCTCGTGAACGAGCTCGCCCCCAGGGTCCACAACTCAGGCCACCTGACCGTCGAGGCTTGTCACACCAGCCAATTCGAGCAACAGATCCGCGCCGTCTGCGGACTGCCATTCGGTCTGGTCACCCCCCTCTGTCCCGCCGCCATGTTTAATTTGCTGGGGGATCTTTGGGACAAGGGGGAACCGGACTGGTTACCGGTTCTCGGCTTGCCGGGAGGCGTTCTCCATCTCTACGGAAAGACCCAGGCTCGACCGGGAAGAAAGATGGGCCACCTCACCGTCCGTGCCTCCACCCCCGAAGAAGCCATCCGCCTTGGCCATGCAGCCCTCAATCCCCTTCGCCTCCGCGCCTCCCTTCCGCCGTTGGCTCCCTAAAACTCTCCTCGAATCTTCCACGGGTTGAATTACAATTTTCCCGATTGCCGGCTGGTGCAATGGTAGCACACCAGACTTTGGATCTGGCTGTTCCTGGTTCGAGTCCAGGGCCGGCAGCTTATCCGGTGGAAAGCAGAAGGATGAGGTGGAAAGAAATTTTCGAGTCGGGAAAATCCGCCTTTTCTCACTACCCGCCTTCCACCTTCCCCTAGATTCGCCTCGGATCCCTCTCCCAAGCGATCTTGCCTGAGGCCAAATCCCTCACCACCTCCGGCAGAAGACGGTGTTCCGCCGTCTGGATCCGGTCATGCAGGGACTCCGCCGTATCCCCGGGCTGAACCGGCATCTTGAGTTGCCGGATCGTGGATCCCCCATCCACCACCTCATTGACCCAGTGCACCGTGCATCCGGTCTCCTTAACCCCCGCCCGCAAAGCCTGCTCCCAAGCCTTCAACCCCGGAAAAGCAGGCAGAAGCGAAGGGTGAATATTGATGATCCGTCCGCCAAAACTCCGCAAAAGCGGTGCTTTCACCACCCGCATGTATCCCGCCAAAACCACCAGTTCGGCACCCGCTCGGCTCAACTCCTCGGCCAGTTCCTCCTCGATCTCCGGCTCCAGCTTGGTTTGAAAAGACCCGGAGCGGCAGACGAAAATCCGCAAACCCATGCCCCGCGCCAGTTCCAAAATTCCCGCTTGGGATTGATCACTGGCCACGCACACCACCTCGGCCGGAACCACCCCTGCTTGGATCGCCCGCGCCAACGCCAAAAAGTTGCTCCCTTTCCCCGAACCCAGAATCCCCAACCGGAGGGGTCTCACTTCTTGATTTTTTGCAAAACCGCCGAGGTGGATCTTCCAGGCGTCAACTTCAGGACCTTGACCGTTCCTCCCCCCGCCTGCACCGCGGCCAACTCCCCTGGGTCCAGTTGCTCGGGCTGATAATCCCCTCCCTTGACGTAAACCTCCGGCCGGACTTCCTCCAGAAAATGGGTCGCCCGCTTTTCCGGGAAGATCACCACGGCATCGACGCACCCCAGCGCGGCAATCACCTCCGCCCTTTCCGCTTCTCCGTTGACCGGGCGCCCGTCCCCCTTCAATTCACGCACGCTGGCATCCCCGTTCACCCCCACCACCAGCACTTCTCCCATTCCTTTCGCCTCTTGCAAAAAACGCACATGCCCGACGTGGAGCAGGTCAAAACAGCCGTTGGTCGCCACCACCTTCCGTCCGGCTTTTTTTTGTTCCTGCCGCCAACGGGCCAGTTTCTCCCAAGAAAGAAGGATTCCCATGACTGCGAATCTTGACCCGCCTCCCAGCACTCGCAACATCAAATCGGAAACCCTATCCTGACTTCCATGGAATTTGACTGGTCCCTCTACTCCACCCCGGAAATTCCCTCCTCCGAGGTGCACGAAAGCTTCGAGGATCCTTTCTGCCTCCGCATCCTGCCTGGGGGAGGCCCGATGGCCGAACACGCCCGCTTTCTCTGCCTCGGCAAGAGCCTGCGGGGCCAATCCCTCTTTTCACTCTATAGCTCCGATGGACGCAGAATGCGCCCCATCGCCACCCGCCCCATGACGGATTCCGAATCCTACTTTTACGAACGAAAAGCGAAGGAATCCCTTTGAACCCAATGGAGAGTATTCGCCAATGGGAGGAAATTCCCTTTTTCCCTAACCCCAAGGAGGAAGCTGCTTACTGGCTCTCCCATCAGCTTGACCCCGCCCTGATGAGAAGCTCGCTTTCCCGCAGCGAGGGACAGGACTCGACCTCCATCACCTTGCGGATGGATCCGCGGATGCTCAGCCGCCTCAAGCGACTGGCCGCCCAGCGCTATCTCAACTACCAGTCCATGATGAAACAGTGGCTGGCCGAACGCCTCGAAAAAGAAATACCGGGAAACTGAATGACGGCTGGCCTCGAAGTCCCGGACTGAAAACTTTGGTAGGCCGGGCTCGATGAGCCCGCCTAGCCCAACTCTCTAGGATTCTTAGTTGGAAATGAAAACCGGAAAGCCTACGGCTTCCTGCCGAGTAGCCCGCCCAAAGATCCGGGTTTTTTCCCCTCATCGGAAGAGGCCGTGGCAGGGGTGGCATGGCCAGATCCGCTCTGATGACGGCGAGCCGCCGCTTTCTCCGGATCAACTTCCATCTCAATGTGGCCCTTCACGCTCGCCCCGTCGTTGATCACCACGCGGGGCGCACGAATATCTCCCACCACATAGCCCCCATTGACGATTTCCACCTTCTCTTTGACGGAAATGTTTCCGATCACCCCGCCGGCGATGTTCAGGTTGCCTGCATCCAAATCGGCCTTCACCAACCCACTATCCCGAATCATCACCGAGGTTTCGATTTGGACTTTGCCCTCCACGGTTCCCTCAATCACCAAGGGCTCCGACCCTTGAATCTCGCCTTTGATGGTGACGGTTTTGCCAATGACAGTCTGGGATGTTTCGTGAATCATTTTTACGTATTTGTCTGTGATTAAGCTTGTTTCTTATATTCGTCGTTCGCTTCGTAAGCGTCAAGAAACCATGCCCAGACTTCGCCCTAAGACGATTTTTTTTTCATCGTTACCCGCCAAGCGTGCGCCCCATCCGGTCGAACCCGATCCTCATATCGGCAACGCACCGACTCCACGACTTCCCAACCCGAACCAAACGCACCTGTGATCTGCGCCAGACTCAAACGCCGGGGACCCGGAGGACGCGTCTCGAGTTCACTGAAACAAAGCAGGTGAAGTCTTCCCCCGGGGGCCAATACCTCGGCCAAGCCCCTGACATACACCGCCTGCTCCTCATCCGAAAAAGTGTGAAACAGGGCACAATCCAGGATCGTCTCCACCTCCAATCCGGAATCTTCCAATCGGAGCGCATCCCCCAGGACGAACTCCGGCGGTTGAGCCAATTTTTCCCTCGCCACCTTGGCCCTGGCCCGTCGCAGGGCCTCCTCCACCGCATCCACCCCCACCACCCGATATCCGGATCGGGACAATGCGATCGCATTGTCCCCTGACCCACAACCGATATCCATCACGGGCGAGACAAAGGCGCCCTGATCGATCAAACGCAAAACTTCCGCCTGGGGACGATCAATCTGCCAGGGAGGAATCCCCTCGGCATACATGGAGGCAAACTCACCCGCGGGAACTCCTCCGGAAAAATCACTCTTGGCCATCCCCTTAATCTAACAGGACGAAACAACCGGGAAATCCCCATTCCCTTCTGTCCGCGAAAACCGGCCGTAAATCTACGTGGCCAATAGACCGGAAAACTCCTCCGCATTCATTTCAAAAAGCAGCTCGTACACCTCGGCCACCCCCTCCGAAAAATGGGCCGCTGCGGATTTTGCCATTTGCCGCACCGCCGCGAACCCCTCCACCTCCCCCGAGGCGTCCCGCAGGGGAATGAAATCAATCCGGTAGGCGGAACAACGTTTTTTTGTCTTGGTCACGGGCAAACGAAACTCCGCACTGCAACCGTTCCCCGAAGAGAGATGACGCAAAACTCCCCCCATTTCCTTCCGGGCGTGATTCAGACCGCGCCATAACTCCTGCACCGGACATCCCACCAGTGATCTTTGCACCCCCGCCGTCCAACGAATCCTCAACTCCCGATCCACCAGTGCCACCGTATGTCCTGAATTTTTCAACGCCTCGATGATCAAACATTGGATGTTTTTCATCTTACGAATATATAATTCGCTTAATGTATTTTGATTGCAATATTTAAATTGAAGTTATTAACACCCTTATGTAACTTATGGTTAATGTTTTATGAATCTTTCTTCCTTAATAAGACCAAGCTCAAACAACCGTATACGGATAATCCAATCTTCCCCCAGAAGACGGTTTCCCGCAGGATGGATCCATGAATAAACTCCCGCTTTTCCCGCGCCTCCCCTCCCTGATCGGGGTTGTCCATCTTCCGGCTCTTCCCGGTTCCCCGCGTTATTCCGGAAAAATCGGGGACGCCCGATCTTTTCTGCGTCGGGATCTTCAGGCCTTGAAATCCGGGGGAGCTCACGGCGTGATTTTGGAAAACTTCGGCGATACCCCCTTCTTGGCCGGAGCCGCCTCACCCTCCACCATCGCGTCTTTGACCGCCCTGGCCGCGGAAGCCCGGCAACTCTTCCCCGGCCCCCTCGGCATCAATCTTCTCCGCAACGATGGCATCGGCGCCATGGCGATCGCTCACGCCGTGGGAGCCGATTTTATCCGTGTCAATGTCCTGGTCGGAGCCCGCATGGCCGATCAGGGCCTGATCACGGGAATCGCGGAGAAGCTTCTGCGCTTTCGGCGGGAAATCGGAGCCGAAAAAATCCGGATCTTCGCCGATGTCGACGTCAAACATTCCGCCCCCCTGGCCGCCGGTTACACCATCGAGGATGAGGCACGGGATGCTTGGGAACGCGGGGGGGCGGATGCGCTTATCCTCAGTGGCTGCGGCACAGGACATGGCACGGATCCCGAACACCTCCGGCGGGCCCACTCGGCCGCCCCCCGCGCCCCTCTGTTAATCGGCAGCGGAACCACCCTCGAAACCCTCGGCAGCTTTTTACCCGAGGCTTCCGGCTTCATCGTCGGAACCGCCCTGAAAAAAGACGGCAAGCTTAACGCCAGCCTCGTTCGCTCCTTCGTTCGCTCTCTTTCCCAGACGAACACCTGACCGGTATGTTCTCTCCCGTCCATGTTCCGGTCGGGATGCTTTTGGCCCACTCCCTCCCCGGAGGCTGGGCGACGGCCTTTGCCGCCGGGGTGGCCAGCCATCTTCTGCTCGATGCGGTCCCCCACGGCGACGCTGGCATCAGCCACTGGCTCGACTCTGCGCCAAACCGCAAAGTTCGCCTCCGGAGAATTCTTCCCATGTCGGTCGCCGACCAGATTTTGACCCTCTGCCTTTTTCTCGTGCTGATTCGCTCCCCTTTTTTTCGTCATGACTCCTTGGCCCAACTTCTTGCCGGGGCCGCCGGTTCGGTGTTTCCGGATTACGTCACCGGAATCCGGGATCTGCTTCCCCGCCCCCCCGCTTGGCTGGAGAAACTCCACCGCCTGCACGACCGCTGCCATTTTCGGGGTCGGGACCCTTTCAACACCATCACCGGTCTGATCCTGCAAACGGCCTTTGTCCTGGCTTTCCTCCTTCTCAGTTTCCGATTCTAAAAATTTCCCCTCTACCGACCGCTTCAGGAGGGACTCGCCTCTTGGGACATTTTACGCTATTTTATTAATATGCCGTTTTCCCCATCCTCCTTCATCAACCGGGAGCTCAGCTGGTTGGAATTCAACCAACGGGTTCTGGAAGAAGCGCAGGATCCCACCCAACCTCTTCTCGAAAGGCTCAAATTCCTCACCATTGTCAGCTCCAACCTCGACGAGTTTTTTGAAATCCGCGTCGCCGCCCTGAAACAACTGTTGGAAAACCGCAGCGACGCCCACGACCCGGACGGCCTCCGCCCCCGAGACTCCCTCCTCGCCATCCATGAACGTGTCCAAAAGATGGTTTCCGACCAGTATACGCTGCTCCATCAAACCATTCTCCCCGCCCTTGCAAAATCCGGCATCCACCTTCGCTCCATCCCGGACCTGACCGAAAACCAGCTGGCTTGGGCTCTGGAAACCTTCCGACGGGACATCCTTCCCATCCTCACCCCCCTCGCCGTTGACCCCAGTCACCCCTTTCCCCAACTCCTCAACAAATCCGTCAACCTCGCCATTCTCTATTCGAAGCCCGGCTCGCAGGAGCCCACCCGCCACGCCTTCGTCCAAGTTCCCCGCGGCATTCCCCGCCTGATCAATCTCCCTCCCACCCACCCCGATCAGCAGGAATACCTGTTGCTCTCGGAACTCGTTCGCCACTTCGTCGGGGAAGTCTTTCCCGGCATGAAAATCCAGGGGGCCTGGCCCATTCGCATCACCCGCAACAGCGAACTCTACATCGACGAGGAAGAAGCCCAGAACCTTCTCCTCACCATTGAGGAAGAGCTCCAGAAACGAAATCGTGGAGCCGCCGTCCGCCTGGAAATTCCGGCTGACTGTCCTTTGGAAATGGAAAACTTCCTACTGAGCCATCTGCACCTTCTTCCGGATGACACCTACCGCGTCACCGGCCCCGTCAACCTCACCCAGATTTTCGCCCTCACCGAGGCGGGTCGCAATCAAACCGGATTGCGTGATCCCTCCCTCACCCCGGCCCTGCCTTGCTCCCTCCCCGGCGGGGCGGCCGATTTCGAGGCCATCCGCCAGCGGGACATCCTCCTCCACCACCCCTACGAAAGTTTTACCCCCATCGTTTCACTCCTGGAGCACGCCGCCACCGACCCCTCCGTGCTCGCCATCAAAATGACCCTCTACCGCACCAGCGGCGACTCCCCGGTCCTCAACGCCCTCATCGCCGCCGCCCATAACGAAAAACAGGTCACCGTTCTGGTCGAACTCAAGGCCCGTTTTGATGAGGCCAACAACATCGCCTGGGCCAAAAAGATGGAGGAGGCCGGCATCCACGTGGTCTACGGCCTCGTGGGCCTCAAAACCCACTGCAAAATGCTTCTCCTGGTTCGCCGCGAGGAAGGCCACCTCCGCTCCTATCTGCACCTCGGAACCGGGAACTACCACCCCCGCACCGCCCGCCTCTACACCGACTTCAGCCTTCTCACCTCCCGCCCCGCCCTGACCGCCGAAGCCGCCTCGCTCTTCAACGTTCTGACCGGCATGTCGGAAACGGCCCACTTCGACGAATTTCTCGTGGCCCCTTTTAACCTCGCCCCCCGCCTTCTGGAACTCATCAATCGCGAACGCGCCAACCGTCGCGCCGGTCGCCCTTCCGGCATTTTCATCAAAGCCAACGGCCTCGTGGATCAGGAAATCATCGAATCCCTCTATTCCGCCTCCCGCGAGGGGGTGCCCATCGATCTTTTGATCCGCGGCATCTGCTGTCTGCGCCCCGGGCTTGGCGGAATCAGCGAAAGCATCCGCGTCCGTAGCATTGTCGACCGCTTCCTGGAACACAGCCGGATCTATCTCTTCACCAACGGCGGCGATCCTCTCATCTTTCTCGGCAGTGCCGATCTCATGCCCCGCAACCTGCACCGGCGCGTCGAGGTGGTGTTCCCCATTCTCGATCCCGAACTTCGCCGTCAGTTCATCGAAGCGATTGTCCCCGCCTACCTGGCCGACAACGTCAAAACCCGGTTCCTCGGCCCCGACGGCCTCTATGCCCGTGAGGTCGGACCGGAAGGAAAACCCCGCCGCCGGGTGCAGGAGGAATTTCTTCTGCGATATAACCCTGAATCCGCGGAGATCCCCCGCATCCAGTCCCCCCTTCGCCCGGACCACTCCGCCACTTCCGCCACCGCCTAACCCGTCCCTACCCTTTTTTTGTTCCCACGATCTTGGGGGCAATCGCCTTCAGATCCACATGCTTCGCCACCACCTGCTGGATCACCTTGATCTTCTCCTCATCTCCCGGATCCGTCTTCACCGTCATTCGCTCAATTTTGGCTGTCACCGCGTAGCTGTCCCCCGTGGCCGCAATGACCGGTAAACCGCGTTCCCCCATCAGACGCAAAAGCCCGGCCTGGGGTCGCAAACCGTCCGTCAGCACGATCCCCGTTAATTTCAGTTCCGTTCCCCCCTGATTCTGGATCTCCATCGCCGCCAGCAAAAGATCCTCCCGGTCTCCCGGCGTGATCAACAGGGCTCCGGTCATCAACTGCTCCTTGAGCCGCGCCGCGGTCATGGCGCCCACCGCCACCGAACGGACCCTCCGCCGCCTCAGGTTCTCTCCGCACAAAAACTCGCCCCCTAGTTCCTCCGACACTTGGGACAGCGTCGGCCGACGCAACTCCCCCAAATAGGGAATCATGCCCAAAACCGGCAACCCCATCCGACTGAACGCCTTCTCTGCCCAGGGCTTCAAGGCCTCCATCTTCGAGGGCAAAACCTTGTTCATGATCACCCCAATCACCTCCACCCCGTGCTTTTGAAACAGGGCCAGATTCAAACTCACCTCATCCACGGGTCGCCCCACGCCCCCGGTGGTCACAATCACCACCTTGCTCCCCAGCAACTTCGCCACCTGGGCGTTTGAGAGATCCAACACGCTGCCCACCCCGGCGTGGCCCGTCCCCTCGATCAGAACAAAATCGTGCTCCCAAGCCACCCGGTTGAAGGCTGAGACGATCGTCTCTTTCATCGCCGGCAGATCCCCCTTCTGCAGATAGTCCCGGGTGAACATCCGGTCCACCGCGATCGGCGACATCGCCTCGATCGGGAGATCCACGTCGTACGTGTTGCTCACCAACACCGAATCCTCGTCCACTTTTTTTCCGGCCACCTCGACAAACCGTTGCCCCACCGGCTTGGTGTAGCCGATCTTGGGAAAGCGGGAGCGCAATGCGGCATAGAGTCCCACGCAGCAGGTGGTTTTTCCGTCGTCCTGGCGTGTCGCCGCCACGTAGATCCGTGGCGTGACCAGATTCAGTTCCATTCGGGCTATCTCCCGCGGGCCACCGCCGGCGAAACCGGCTCGGGATAAAGGTTCCGGTATTCCACCGCCAATAGGCCGATGATGGCCGCCACGCCCAGCACCTCCTCCTCATCGGCGCCTCGGCTGATTTCCGCCGCCGGCAAACGCAAACCCAGCAGGATGTTTCCGTACGTTTTGACCGAACCAAACCGCTGGATGCTTTTGATCGCGATGTTTCCGGAATTCAGGTCCGGAAAAACCAGACAGTCGGCCCGGCCGGCCACCGTCGAACCCGGCGCCTTTAATTTCGCCTTCAGGGGATCCAACGCCGCGTCGATCTGCATCTCCCCGTCGAAATCCGCCCTCAATCCGATCCTCTCGGCCAGAGCTTGGGCTTTCTTCACTGCCTGAATCACTTTCCCCGTCTCCTCGTTCAACGCCGCACTGCCTTTGGTGGAATAGGAAAGGAGCCCCACCCGCGCCCGCCGGCCCGTAAGCTGCATCTTCAGTCTCGCCAACCCCACCGCCGTGGAGGCCAACTCGTCCACCTCGGGACTGGGCACCACCGCCGCATCCCCGGCCACCAACAGCCCCCCGTCGCCCACGGTTTTATCCGGACACTCCAGAATCGTGGCGCTGGAAATTCGCGAGATGTGGGGCAGACGGGGAATCATCCGGATCAGGGGCCGGAGCACGCTGCCGGAATAAGCCCCCACCCCGGCCACCAAACCGTCCACCTGCCCAAACCGCAACATCAGGGTCCCATAGACGATCGGATCGGAGATATAATCGTCGATCGCACTGAGCTTCAGCTTGGCCCCGCCCGGCTCGCTCCGGAGGTGATCCTTGAACATCTGCCGGTCTTGTCCCTCCACCGGATCCAGCACCATGACGCGGTCGAGATCCACTTTTTGGGTTTTGGCCTGACGCCGGATCAGATCCGGCTGCCCCAACAACACCACCGGCCCAAGCCGTAGATGGGCGTACCGGGCCGCCGCCCGCACCACTTGGGGATTGGTTCCCTCGGGAAACACGATTCGCTTGGGATGGCGGACCAGTTTTTCCGCAACGGATAGGAAAAGGGAACTCGTGGCCATGCCCCATAGTTTCGCCCCTTCTCCCACCCGTGCAAGGCCAACCACCGGTCCCCGCTTTGCTTGCCTCGAAAACTTAGCGTTAACTCCTCAGCATCCCCATATGCAATATCCCATATCCAATATTCATTCCGCTTTTCATCTTCATCCTAATCCTCATCTTCATCTGAATCTCCACCCCCATCCTCCCTCACCGAAATGGATTCACCACCAGAACCCCGTCATAGTTCTGCCCGTGACTGAAATCTTCAGAAATTAATTCACTGGCGCCACAACTCCTGGCCGCCGCTAAAATCATTGCATCCCAAAAAGACAACTGCCACCGGACCTGTTCGTTTAGGGCCATCTTGAGGGTCATGAGGGTGTTGTCGACCACCGGCCAAAGGGACAGGTCATAGATCAGTTGATGAATCTCTCCCCGGGAGACTTTTCTTCTCTCCAGATTAACGTGCAACTCTTGCAGAACCTGCACGCTGATCGCCGACTCCCCCAACGACTCCCAGCCCTTTTCCACCATCTCTCTGGCCTGAACCCTCTTTTTCGGACTTTCCAGATCGTAGGCGTACAAGAGGACGTTGGTATCGATAAACCGCCTCGGACTACCTGCGGGCATGAATCTCCTCCCGCGAAAGAAACTTACCCCCCAAAGGAATCCCCTTCTCCAATCGCGCCATGGCGCCCGCCGTGCTGACCTTCTCCTCTTTTCCGCCCAGCACCTGATCCAATCCTTTCAACACCAACTCCCGAAGCGTGGTTCTTCTTAGTGCCGCCACCACTTTCGCCCGATGCAAAACATCCTCCGGCACATCAATGGTCGTCTTCATA
>Ga0214917_10007485_pt1 | contig 11017 bp, 10 predicted proteins | sample LL_1208_BB_MetaG_FD_177983 | JGI IMG/M metagenome (GOLD analysis project Ga0214917, IMG submission 177983) | Freshwater microbial communities from Lake Lanier, Atlanta, Georgia, United States - LL_1208_BB | ecosystem: Environmental > Aquatic > Freshwater > Lake | place: USA: Georgia | collected...
TTGTTCTAAAAAATTAAATAGCCAGATTTAAAGATTATTTCGAATTAAATATAATTATTTCAATAAGTTACTGGCACTTGTTAATTTTTGGGAAATGGTTAGGGATCAGGTTGTCTGAATTTTGTTCCAGACATCCGGCCCCATATCAGTGATCATCGGCTGAAAGGTTAATTTTTTTCATGTAAAGTCTCCTAGTATTTAAGTAGGCACCATAATTTCACTAGCCTCTAAATCACTTAATCGCCAGTTAGAACCATCAATTTTTATCGGTACTTTTTCATGAGGTGGCTCATCGTCTAACATGATAAAAGAGTCGGTATTAACAAAATTTTTTGGATATACTACCAAACATAATTGGCCGGTGAATTTTGAAGGATACAGGATCCCTTCAATACCAGCCGAATATACAAGATGACCCAGAATTTGTGAGTTTGCAGGAATATCATATTGACTGGGAGATGCGCGCCAACTTGGATCTAAGAAATTTTCGAGAAGTGCCTCTGGCGTTTTGATGATTTTAGAGTTTTGTAGCTTTAACTTTTTGGTGGCAGCCTTTAATTCTTTTGATAATTTAAAATTTTTAATCAAATTGATGAAGGGAATAAGTGAATCAGGATGGGTTAAATCGAACACTTTATCCAGCTTCCCACTGACAGAAACAATGGTTTCTGAGGATGGGTTCGTGAGAGCGATTTCCCGGGGAGTGAGTTGTTCATTGGGTATTTGACCTAGATGCTCTTGTAATGCAGTGTCTTTATTCTGTGCCAATTACAACCCAGGGAAAAAAGGGAGTTCGGAGTTAACACCTTTACCAGTATTAAATCGACCGCCGATAAAGCTTAAACTTCCAACAGTTGAAAGGGGATGTAGTCCATATTTGTATTTTACTGCTCGTTGCCAACGAGATATTTCGTATGGAATAGCCGTTTGAATCAATGCTTGTTGAATCTGATCTTGAATTGCATTTCTTTGACGAGCGAGCTCGGAATAGTGCTGCCAATAATATTTCAATAAATCGGCGGTTTTCTTTCTGCTGGCTTGTATTCGCTGAGGACTATCAAGCTCAACTAAATAAGCGGTTGACTTTTTATGAGAGGCATTCATGGATACATATCATCGTTGATTTTCGTTTAAAGCAGTTTGAACAAAATTGAGTAACTTCTTGAAACGACCTACACGTATCATATCTCTGGGTGACATATCGCCTAAAAGAGGATTCGGAATAGAAAACCAAAGAATAGTTTTTTTCTGATCTTGAAAAAAACCTTCAACTAAATTTAACGCGATTGCCCATTCAGTGAGCCTTTCTCTGAGTTCGGTAGGCATTTTTTGTGGTTCATAGCGCACAGAAGATAAAGGTACGTTTGCGGCGCTGGCAACGTCAGTTTTTTTGTACTTTAAAATATCAACTACTTTTTGACCATCGACAAAGTCCTCATCAAAAAAATGAAAGTAATCTTTATCTGGCACAGTATTAAATAATGCGGCTTGTGACATAGGCAGAGATCTCCCAATTAAAAAAACATGAATCAACCTTATTTATACCATAAATATACCATACTTTTTTGCTCTTTGCTGATGAACGCGTAATATTTCGCATCTTTTCGTAATCGTTCGAATCAGTTATCATACTCAAAGTAGGGCAAGATTTTGGGTAAGTTTCGAGTCCATATTATTTTAGTTAATTAAAATCAATAAGTTATATGTCAGTTCGATTCCGGCCCTGGGCGCCATATTCAGATTTTGTAATGTTTCGCAAGTGGCCGTAATGCTGAAGGCATTAAGCTTATTGTTAGCGAAACACACTAATAATACTAAACTTAATCACTTGGATTTATAGTTATACTGATTATGCCGATAATCAGACATAGGGTAGTGCCCCAAAGTTTCTGTAAATTCAAGAAATCCAACCGTTAAACTTCATGTACATTGTCGTAATAAACAACGCCCATTAAACTATGAAATTCTAGCTGCTATCAAGTCATAATGACAAATAATTGACATAATGCGCATTTATTGGTAGAATGTCTCTTTTGTTGTGAAGCGTAGTCTTATGAATTATACCATATGTGATAAGTGGCATTTACCGAAATGCATTATTGTATCATTCTTAGTCCTCTATTTTTCCGCATGTTTTGCAATGGAAGTACCCATTTATGATTTTCCTGTCACATATTCTCAAAATGCAAATGACTATTTGCCCCCAGATGGAGAGGATTATAATAAAAATTTATTAAGCCCTAAATATCAACAATTACAGTTAAAGCAATTTTACAATCATTATTACTCAAGTGATGCTCAAGGATTATCACCTTGGAGCGCGCAAATGGCAATGTCTGCCTTACCGTTTATGAAAAAAGTTGAGCCAGAAATATTAGAAGATTTTAACAATCAAAACCAATCGAATGAAGATAAACATTATGCGGAAAATTTCAAGGAGCATGACCAAACTTGGTTGAGCAGAATAAGAGATAACATGGATTTAAATGCGATCGCCTCGATTGAGTTCAAAGAAGAAAATAGAGCTATTTCAGTTGCAAATACCCATGCGCGTGCTTTGCCTGATAATGCCCCTGATTTTTTTCATGCGAGCCTCCCTGGCCAAGGATTCCCTTTTGATAATTTGCAGGAATCAGCAATTTGGGCAGGTACTCCACTCTATGTCTTTAGTGTGTCAAAGGACAAAGCTTGGTCATTGGTCTTAACACCTGATGGTTATTTTTCCTGGGTTAAAAGTAATGATATCGCCTATGTTTCATCGGGGTTTATTAACCAATGGCAAACAGCAGCACAACAGGGCTTGATTGCAGTTACTCAAACAGAGACAAGCATTGTTGATGAGCAACAACAATTCCAATTCACAGGCTTTATTGGGTCTGTATTTCCAATGATTCAACGTACTAGCCAGCAAACATCCATCTTAATACCCGTTAAGAATAGCCATAATCAAGCTATGATAAAAACTGGCATTATCAATACAAACGCGGCGAATATAATGCCTTTAATTGCCTCGCCCAAAAACTTGGTCAAAATTATTAACCAATTAAAAAATCGGCCTTATGGTTGGGGGGGAGCATTCTTCTTTAATGATTGCTCTCAAGAGATGAAAAGTATATTTACGCCATTTGGTATTTGGCTCCCTAGAAATTCAGCTCAACAAGGCCAATTAGGCTCAACACTGGATTTATCAGAAAATAATATTGATGAACGCATAAGTTTGTTAAAAGAAAAAGGCCATCCATTGATGACTATTATTTATATTGGCGGCCATGTAATGTTGTATGTAGGTAATAAAGACCTTGATAATAGGGTTACTGCTATTATTTATCAAAATGTCTGGGGGATGGCTTCTGAGAGTCATGATAAACGCTATGTTATTGGTCAATCGCTGTTTTTCCCTCTGCTTAAGAATTACCCAGAAAATCCAGGTGTTATCTCACTTGCGGGCAAGTCTAATTTTAAGTTGGTTTATCTTGATGAGCTTAATTTAAAAACAGATTCTCCCCGCAGCTTTGCGAATAGATTTTTAGCACACCAGTAATACTGCCAAAATTTATAAAAAGTATCACATTTTATTAAAGATATAGTCGTGGGAATACATCATAATTTTTTGCTATAGAAATTTGATGCGTAAGATTAGTTCTATGCTATAATTTTTTCTTTTGAGTACTATTGAGGTTACAAATGTCTTTTGTCGTTACTGAGCAATGTATTAGATGTAAATTCTCTGATTGTGTAGAAGTATGTCCGGTGGATTGTTTTTATGAAGGACCAAACTTTTTAGTTATAAATCCAGATGAGTGTATAGATTGTGCTTTGTGTGAGCCAGAATGCCCGGTAAATGCAATTATGTCTGAGGATGATTTGGCTGGTGATGCAAAAAAATTTATTGAGTTGAATAAAGAGCTCTCCCAGAAATGGCCAAATATTACTACCAAAAAATCTGCACCAGAAGATGCCAAACAATGGCAAAATGTAGAAAATAAATTACAGTATTTAGAAAAAGATTGGCCTAGTGAGTAAGACTGATTTAAGTAATATTTTTGGACATGGCGGGTTGCTAGAAAAAAAATTAAGCTATTATCATCCGCGTCCAGAACAGTTAGACATGGCTTGTGCAGTAAGTGATGCAATTAATAGCGTTGCAGTCTTAGTTGCTGAGGCTGCAACCGGAACGGGAAAGACTTTTGCGTATTTAATTCCTGCTTTGTTAAGTGGAAAAAAAATATTAATTTCTACGGCAACCAAAAATCTACAAGATCAGCTAGTGCAGCATGATATTCCAAAAATATTAGCAATTCTTGGTATTGCACGTACGGTTGTAAATTTGAAAGGTCGTGATAATTATTTATGCAAATATAAAATAGAGCAAATAAGTCAGCATAGTAACGCAATTAGCTCTGAATACGTGCAGGAAATTACCAAAATATATGAGCAAATCCCCTTTGTCAGTATTGGTGAAAAAGCAGATATTTTAAATGTCACACATGATGCTCCTTTATGGCATGGTGTAACTGCTCATGTTGATAATTGTATAGCGAGCAAATGCCCAGTGCAATCAGAATGTTTTATGTACAAAATAAGACAAAAAGCTTTAGATGCTGATTGTGTAGTAGTAAATCATCATCTTTTTTTTGCCGATTCGCGTCTTAAACAAGATGGGTTTGGAGCTTTGTTACCAAAGTTTGAGATATTCATTTTTGATGAAGCCCACCAATTACCAAACACTGCGTTGCATTTTTATAGTAAAAGTTTCTCAACCACGCAATTCTTACATTTGTTAAATGAAATTGATTCGCAAACTTTGTTGGATAGTACAGTACATTTGCAATTAAAAAGACAAGTTCATGCGTTAGAAACTCATATAAAAACTTTTGATGAAGATTTTCAAAAAAATCCGCAAGTAACAAAAATTTATGGTTCAGAATTCATAGTATCTTTAAATACGTGGTTAAATGATATAGTTGCGTTAATTAATATCCTCAATGATTTAGCCACAAAAGTAGATGAGCGCTGGCTAGACCGCTTATCGGTTATTGCAGAAAGTATTAGGCACTGTTTGAATTTTGATGACAAAGGAGTTGCTTGGATTAAAGCTTTGAAAAAACACGTTAAATTTCAATGGTCACCTTTTGATGTCTCAAGTCAGGTAAAAGAATTACTGGCTTCATTGGAAGCAAGTTTAATTTTCACCTCGGCAACTCTAAGTACAGCTGGATCTTTTACTTGGTTTTTAAAGGATATGGGGATTGAAGGCGCAAAGGTCCGCGTATGGAATAGTCCTTTCGATTGGCACAAGCAGTCGCTGTTATATATCCCGCGCGGCATTCCCGATGTCTATGCTGCAAATTATCACCAAATCTTTTTAGAAAAGGTGTGGCCAGTTATTGAACGATTGGGAGGCAAAACCTTTATTTTATTTACCAGTCATCATTCGTTAAATTGGGCAGCAGAATATTTACAGCGTAGGTCGATTAATATGCCGATACTTGTTCAAGGCAGCGCAGATAAAACGATACTCCTAAATAATTTTAAACAGCATGGACAGGCAATTTTATTGGGAACTGGTAGTTTTTGGGAGGGAGTAGATGTGCAGGGACAAGCGTTGTCGTGCGTGGTAATTGACAAATTACCATTTGCGAATGTAAAAGAGCCATTAATGGCCGGAAAAATTAATTATATAAAAAAACAGGGCAATGACGCTTTTATAGACTTGCAACTGCCGCAAGCTATAATTACCTTAAAACAGGGAGTAGGGCGTTTGATAAGAACTGAGTTAGATTATGGTGTTTTAATTATCGGTGATCCACGTCTGATTGCTAAGCGCTATGGCGCTGAAATAAAACGCAGCCTCCCACCCATGCCTTGGACCCGTAATTTAGATAAGGTTTTAACTTTTATTAACCAGCATATTTTATCTATTGGATAGATTTTTTTCGAAAAATAGGGCAAAATTAGACTTTTTAAAGAGGATCTGGATATGGTTTGGTTAGCAATCGATACCTCTTCGCAGATCGCAACTTATGCATTAAAAGTTGGCGAGCAAATTTATACCAGAGAGCAGCACGGTGTTGCAACTCATGCCCAAACTATTTTAACCTTGATAAATGATTTATTAAAAGAAGCAGGTATTGAGTTAAAAGACATTTCAAACATTGTAGTTGGTCGCGGACCTGGAAGCTTTACTGGTTTAAGAGTGGCCTGTGCAGTAGTGAAAGGGCTGGCATTTGTTAATCATGTGGCAATATATCCAGTAAGTAATTTAGCACTTATTGCTTGGATAGCAAGGAAAAAATATCCTAAAAAAACTATTCTTAGCGTTATTGATGCACGCATGCAGCAAGTGTATTGGGCGCTGTATACCCCTAGTAATTATGCGGCATTAGAATACGTCGACAGCATTGCCCATATCAATGCTCCCGAGCATGCATTTGTGCTCGCCGGTTATAACTTTCATGAGTATAGCTATCTTATTCCACCGCATTGGCCTATAATTGCTCAAGAACAGATTAATACTTATGCTGTAGCAATGATTGAGATGTGTGAGAATAACTTGATTACGCCAGTGACTGTGGCGCAGTTAGAGCCGGTGTATGTTAGAGAACAAGTTACCCAAGGTTAAAGTATGGGAGCGCCAAGTTTTAGCAATAAGTTAAGTTGGGGTGACTAAACTGTTCATAACCCTAAAGCGGAGTTTGTTGCGGTTGAATATATTGCGCCCCACAGCCTGGGCATTAAAGTCCTGGCAAACACTTTTAAAATACACAGTGTCTGCCTTTTCTCATATCAATATTATTGTTTAAGTTCAATAGATCAAGTAAGATAGTCTCATTATGAAGAGAATGCCAGCCTATCAATTTCAACTATTACCAAAGAATAAATACCCTCAGCATGGGGTGCGAATCGTTTTGTATGGAATAAGCTGTTAGTGATGAATCTGTATCTCTTAAAACAGAAGCAGCCAATATTCTTGAATGTTTTTTTGAGGACAATGCCGATAGCGTTGCCTCACAAAACATTTTAAGTAAAAACTAAATAAATATAAGGAGGCATCAATGCCTACTCGACATAAAAGATTATTGAGTATCTTAGTTTGCCCAGTATGTAAAGGACATTTAGAACAAAATAAACAAGAGTTGTGGTGTTATTTTGATAAGCTTGCCTACCCTATATTAGATGAAATACCCGTGATGATTGCTGACGAGGCACGCTCGCTAACTTTAGACGAGTGGGAAAGAAAGTGAGTACTGATTTTCACATTATTATTCCAGCTCGTATGGCATCAAGTCGCTTGCCAGGTAAATTATTACTAGAATTTTCAGGTAAAACTATTTTGGAGCATGTTTTTCTTAAAGCTTTGCAAGTACCAGCAAAGTCAGTCACTATAGCAACTGATGATGAGCAAATTTTTGCCGTAGCTAATGGTTTTGGAGCTGCGGTTTTGATGACCGATAAAAATCATCAAAGTGGCACAGAACGAGTTGCAGAGGCATCGAGATTGTTAGGTATCAAGTCTACAGATATTATTGTTAACCTACAGGCAGATGAGCCGCAAATGCCGCCAGAATTATTAGTACAAGTTGCAAGTATGTTGCAAGCAGAAGATAATGATTGGGCAACATTATACTGGCCTATTGATAACTTTGCTGACTGGCAAAATCCTAATGTAGTAAAAGTGGTCATGACTGATAATAATCAAGCCCTGTATTTTTCTAGAAGTCCAATACCGTACTTTCGAGATTATCCTTTACAACTCCCCAAGCTTATCGCCATATAGGCGTCTACGCTTATAGCAATCATAGTCTGCAAAAATTTGTACAGTCGCCATCTAACCATTTAGAGCAATTTGAGTGTTTAGAGCAGCTAAGAGCTTTAAGTCTCGGTATGCGGATAAAGCTGCAAAAAGCGCGCTCTCTGCCTGGTCAGGATATTAATACCGCAGCTGATTTTGCACGCTTACTGCAAATTACTTAATTTTAAATAAAATTTCTCCACCCTTCAAAATAGTTGTCACTACGCACTTAGGGGGGATTTTACCGGCTAGCAGTTGTGTGGCAAGAGGATTAATTAGCTTCTGTTCAATAACCCTTTTTAGAGGGCGGGCACCGTAAATGGCATCAAAACCAATCTCTGCTACATAGTCCATCACGTCATTACTTACGCAGAGCTCGATTTCCTGCTGCGCCAATCTTGCTGTAAGTTTTTGAATTTGAATTTCAGCAATTTGTTTGATTTGTGCAGCAGTTAATGCATGAAAAACTACTGACTCATCAATACGATTAATAAATTCTGGTCGAAAATGTTTGGCAACCAATTGCATTACCTGATTTTTTATTTGCAGATAACTTTCTTTACCACTCATTTCTTGAATTAGATGTGAGCCTAAATTTGAAGTCATAACCACCACAGTATTACGAAAATCGACCGTTCTGCCTTGGCTGTCAGTTAAACGACCATCATCAAGTACTTGTAATAATATATTAAATACATCTGGGTGGGCTTTTTCTATTTCGTCAAATAAAATTACTGAGTATGGCCTACGGCGAATAGCCTCGGTTAAATAACCTCCCTCTTCATAACCAACGTAACCCGGAGGAGCTCCAACTAATCTGGCAACAGCATGTTTTTCCATGTACTCCGACATATCAATTCTCACCATCGCTTCTTCAGTATCAAATAAAAAGCTAGCTAGTGCTTTACATAATTCAGTTTTACCGACGCCAGTTGGTCCTAAAAATAAAAATGAACCTATAGGTTTATGCGGATCTGCAAGCCCCGCTCTTGAGCGGCGAATAGCATTGGCTACGGCATCAACAGCTTCATCTTGACCAATCAGTTTATTATGAATAATTTTTTCCATGTGGAGTAACTTTTCTTTTTCGCCCTCTAGCATTTTAGTAACTGGAATCCCAGTCCACTTTGAAACTATTTCAGCTATTTCTTCTTCTGTTACTTTATTGCGCACCAACTTATTTTCTTGTTGTTTATGTTCGGCAACTTGTATCAATTGTTTCTCTAGTTCTGGAATTTTACCATATTGTAATTCAGACATTTTTGATAAATCACCGGCACGTCGGGCAACATCTAATTCATTTTTAGCCTTTTCTAAAGACTCTTTAATATGCGTGGCTCCCTGTAAATAAGCTTTTTCACTTTTCCAAATTTCTGACAAATCAGCATATTGCTTTTCTAAATCATTTATTACATGTTCTAGGTCCTGAAAACGTTTTTTAGACGCACCATCCGATTCTTTTTTTAGTGCCTCACGCTCAATTTTTAATTGAATTAAGCGCCGTTCTAATTTATCTAAACTTTCCGGCTTGGAATCAATTTCCATTCTAATTTGACTAGCCGCCTCATCAATCAAATCAATGGCTTTATCTGGTAGTTGTCTGTCACTGATATAACGATGCGATAATGTTGCTGCCGCCACAATGGCCGGATCTGTGACGTCCACCCCATGATGAACTTCGTATTTTTCTTTTAAGCCGCGTAGTATGGCAATAGTGTCTTCAACGTTAGGCTCTTGCACAAATATTTTTTGAAATCTACGCTCTAGTGCAGCATCTTTTTCCACATACTGCCTATATTCATCCAGGGTAGTTGCACCGATGCAATGCAATTCTCCTCTAGCTAAAGCAGGCTTCAACATATTCCCAGCATCCATTGCGCCCTCAGCTTTTCCGGCACCAACCATAGTATGTAATTCATCGATAAATAAAATAATTTGGCCTTCTTGTTTCGACAAATCATTTAAAACCGCTTTTAAGCGTTCCTCGAATTCACCACGAAATTTTGCACCGGCTATTAAAGCGCCCATATCTAGTGACAGTAATTTTTTCCCTTTGAGTCCTTCAGGAACCTCACCGTTAATGATTCTTTGCGCCAAACCTTCCACAATAGCAGTTTTACCTACTCCAGGCTCGCCGATAAGCACCGGATTGTTTTTAGTTCTGCGCTGCAAAACTTGAATAGTGCGCCGTATCTCATCATCACGACCAATTACAGGGTCGAGTTTACTCATTTCAGCACGCTCAGTCATATCAATGGTATATTTTTTTAATGCTTGGCGTTGCTCTTCTGAGCTTGGATCATTGACTGTTTCACCGGCACGTAATGCTCTAATATTTTTCTCAATAAGGCTAGATTTTGCCCCACAATTTTTTAGCATATCGCCATAGAGACTTGAGTCTTCAGTTGATGCAAGGATAAACCATTCGCTAGGAATATACTGGTCGTTGTTTTTCTGAGACAATTTCTCCGCATGATTGAGTAAGCGCATCAAATGATTTGAAATATGAATTTCATTTTGGTTACTAACTTTAGCAAAACCAAGTAGTCTTTTTTGCAAATTAGAGTTTAATTCGGCAATATTTACTCCTGATTGCGCTAGCAAAGGGCGACAGGTACCATTGGGCTCATTTAACAGTGCTTGTAAAAGATGTTCTGGTTCAATAAAATTATTTTCGTAGCTCAATGCCTGTGACTGAGCTTCCGCAATAGCTTGCTGAAATGAAGTGGTTAATTTATCGAAACGCATTATTCCCTCTAGATTAGTTACTTATAATATAGTTATGGAGGATATTTTGAAAATTTCAAGGAAAATTTTAAAAAATGCTAAACTTTTACAGATGAGGTAGTTAGCAGTAGGGCTAAAACCGGACCAAAATTAAGATATAATCCTTGTTAAAAAAATCTGAGATAAGATGAGAGAACAGCGCAAAATATTTATACGGAAAAAGCAAAATTGCATGATGACTTTAGGATGCTAAATTATTATAAAAAAATCTAGAGTTATCAATTAACCTAAAACTTGGGGGTATACTCTGCCAAAAATTGCGTACATGCCCTGGAGGGCAAGCACAACTACGTGACAGTCATTATCTTTCTAGGCTGTTCAGGGGCATAACGTTATATAGGCTCTCCCGGAATTGCCGTGGTATGACTAAATTTAGGTCATGCGAATCGCTCATATCCAGTCAAATCTAATGTTATTCTTTGAAACAATCTGGTTAAA
>Ga0214917_10007487_pt1 | contig 11016 bp, 11 predicted proteins | sample LL_1208_BB_MetaG_FD_177983 | JGI IMG/M metagenome (GOLD analysis project Ga0214917, IMG submission 177983) | Freshwater microbial communities from Lake Lanier, Atlanta, Georgia, United States - LL_1208_BB | ecosystem: Environmental > Aquatic > Freshwater > Lake | place: USA: Georgia | collected...
GTATAAACGTCAATTAAGAGGCTTTTTGACGCAATTGTGCTGACCTCCTCATATTTAGAGGGGCGGTCAATGGGAAAGGGCTAATGGATTTTGGCTACTCATTGATCAACCACCCCCACCACCCCCACCCAGAGCTTGGCTGGTTAGAGCCATAGAAACGCCGCTGAGAGGCTTCCTGAGAGGTGCGCTTGGTACAACCTTGTCTGGATAAGGCTCCGCCCTTCGATGCCTCACCTAGGGCCCTGATGCAGCATGAGCCGTTCACGCCCTGAGCTATGGAGCGACAGCTCACGGCGCACATAGGCCCGCAGTCTACTTCCAATCATGGATTGGCCGTCATGATGGCAAAAGCCAATGAAGAGCACACAAGGAGCATGCAGAAGAAGGCGAATAGATATCGATCTAACATGACGGCCAAGCCTCCGCTTACTATTGGGAAGCTGGAGCGTTCTTTAAATTGGCCCTTTCAACAATCTGGAATTGAGTAAGCGCGCCCATTTTACGTATTTTTCGCGTCAATTAAGAGGTTTTCGAGAGCAATTGTTCTGAGGTTCTCATGGTTTGAGGCGTGAACACGGAGGTTCCAGTGGCGCGGAACCTCAATCCCGCCTCAACTTAAAAGGCATCCTCTTACCTATCCAAAACTGCTTCTAAGTCTCGGAAGGTAAAAATGTTTTGATATGCTGATGCCTACGAGCCTGGCGTCAGTGATCCAATGCTTAGTTCGGCAATCACTTCTGCCTGCTCAGGTGACATGACCGAAACCTGCGCCTCTGTAAGCGCTGCGATCTGTTCAGGTGTCATTGCCCTTAGCTGATCGAGCTCGAGGCTCTCGATTTGAGAAGGCGTGAAGGCTGCAATTTGTTCCGGTGTAAAGAATTGGAATTGCTCAGAAGAGAAGATTGTCAGCTGAGCTTCTGTAAAGCCCAAGAGAGCCTTTAGAGGGATTGCTTCAATATCTGTCTGCTCCATGGCATTGATTTGATCAGGCGTTAGCGCGCCAACCTGACGCGCAGTCAAGTTTTCGATTTGTGTATCAGTAAGTTTATCGAAAATATCAAAGCCAATGGCACGAATTTGAGCTTCAGAAAGACCTTTAATTGCAGAATTTGCAATAGCTTGTACCTGATCAGTTTCAAGGGCCCCAATCTGTTCTTCAGTAAAGCCTATGATCTGTTTGTCGGACATCGCAGCTATTTGCGAGGCAGTAAGAGTAGTGACCTGACTTGTAGTAAGACCCTCGATTTGTAGAGCGCTAAGCGATTTTATTTGTGCCACTGTCAAAGCAGCAATGTCGTCAGCCTCAAAGTCATCCATGCGGCTAGAAGCAATAGAGGAAAGTGTCTTTTCAGCGATATTTGCGACTTGTGTTGTGCTCAGAGAGGCAATTTCTTCTGCTGTAAAGGACATGATTTGTGCAGCAGACATGGCATTGATTTGGCTATTTGTAAGGCCATCAATTGATTGTTCCGTTAGGGCTTTTGTTTGCGATACAGTGAGAGCTTTAATGGCTACAATCGAAATAGCGCTAACCTGGCCTGCATCAAAAAGAGCAATTTGAGCTGGCGATAAACCAACAATTTGCTTTGCAGTCATTGCGCTAATTTGCACGTTTGTTAGACCTGCGATCTGTGCTGATGTCATCGCTCGCATTTGTGCTGGTGTCATTTGTGCAAGCTGCGATACGGTAAGTGAGCTAATTTGTGAATCGCTCATATTACTTATAAAAGAGATAGGGAGGCCGCTGATGGCCTTTGGATCAATAGCTTCAATAAAGTCCTCTGGTGCATCCGCTGCTGATGCTATTTGATCCTTTGACATACCAGAGAGCTGTGAAGCGCTGAGAGCTGTAACAAAGCTATTTGGTGCAGCAAAGAGGATAGCCTTATCAATCATGCTGATTTGTGAACGCGACATGCCCTTAACAGCGTTTGCATTAATTGCGTAAAGCTGTGTGTCACTTAGGAAACCTATCTGGTTCTTTGTGAGCCCGCTTACCTGTGTCGCCGTTAGTCCACCAATCTGGTTTGTACTGAATTGGTTAATCTGTGTCTCTGTGAAAGAGGTCATCTGCGCTTTCGAAAGGCCTGCGAGTTGGCCTACTGAAAGGTTCCCTATTGCATCTGGCGCGATGGAAGAGATTTGTGCATGCGTTAAACCCTTCATAGCTTTGACCGATATCGCAGCGAGCTGTGTTGGTGTAACGAGTTCAAACTGCGTCTCGGTAATGCTAGGCACTTGCTTATCTGTCAAAGCGGCAATCTGAAGAGCTGACAGGTTTGAAAACGCTGTCGGCGTGATAGCCGTAATCTGAGACGATGAGAGGCCTGGCATGGCTGACGGCTGAATAGCTGCCCATTGGTCCTCAGACAGGTTTGTGATGAGGCTCGCCTTTAGGCCTGCAATCTGTGCCGAATTGAGCGAACCAATTTTCGAAGCGCTGATGAAAGGAAGCTGTGTCAGGGTAAAGGCATTAATCTGAGACGGTTTTAAAACTGAGAACTGCAGATCAGACATCGCACCAATCTGATCAGGTGTCAGTCTGGAAATGGAGGCCGGCGATAAACCCATCACTGCATTGAGCTGCTGGGCCGCTGGAGAGATGGAAAGAATGGTGCTGGGCCCAGTGACAGAACTAATAGACGAAGTAGGTGCCACAAAGCTGGTGGTGGTCGAAGGCGTATAAGCAATGCTTGTTGTATTCGTAATCGACGTCACCATCGGAGGCCCCCTTAACATAAGCAGCTTCCATTGATGCAGCAAAAGATATGCCAAATGCATAATTTTTGCCGAAAATCAGAAATATACAATAAAAAACAATGAGATAGTTCACGGTTTGAGTAATAATTTTGGGTGTACTCTTTTGGCTATTTACTGACTTTTATTTTAACCGTCTCATCTTTTCTTTCATATTAAATGGCTAGAAGCGCCAAAAAACCTTGATTTCGTGGAACTCTTTCCAAAATTATGCAATTAGCATATAATTGTGCTTTAAAATACAAAATTGAGCTTACGTCACGGATTTGTTAAAAATGGAAACCCTCTGAAATGAGAAACGCCACAAACGAGGGCTAACTACTCGGGTTTAGTATCCTTTGTCCGTTTCTGAACGTCTTCGTAAGGCACGCATTGATGCTGGTTTTCGCTCGGCAAAGGCCGCAGCAGAAGCCATGGGTATCCCCTATCCGACTTATGCGGGCCACGAAAATGGAGCCCGCGGGATCAAAACGAACGAACTGTGCCTTTACGCTACAAAGTTTGGAGTTCCAGAAAGTTGGCTTCTTTTTGGGGCTCTTCCGCAACAGAGAGAAGTTCAGATCCTAGGAAGCATCCAAAAGGCGACTTTTGAAATTTCTGCGGAAAAAGATAGCCTTTCACTAGAACTTCCTATTGAAAGCCCCCCCGATACCCGCGCTATTACTTGCCTCGATGAAAGTCTATCCCCGATCTACATGAAGGGTGACGTGCTTCTGATCCAAGAAAGCGTTATGAAGACGGGTCAGAACTTCCGTGCTGTTGCTGAATTAAACCATCATGGCTTTGTTGTTGGTCGCCTTCTGGAATTCAAGTCAGATCATCTCTGCCATTTCCAATTGACGACTGGGCAGGTCGTTCTGGATGCAGAATTCAAATGGGTAAAGAAGATTATAGGCATCGCTACAGCCCCAACGACCTTGCTAACTGCCAACCCCAAAGCGTCTAGCAAGCTCAAGCGGCAGGTCGGGACGAAGTAGCCAGCTTTGTCACTCGGATACGGCCCTTATTTTATAATAGACCTTTTCAATATAATTTGAGCCTTGACCTAAGCACTCAGGATGAAACTTCAGGGGCAGTTCAGCGCGATTATTTCTAGCACCTATCGTTAACTCATATTTATGGTGAATGTGGAATCGTCTATCCTCGACAACGCCGTTTTGTCTTAAGTTTTTAAGCAGCCGATGACCAATTACGCCTTGCAACCTCAAGATCGTAACTCGTCTGTAGGTTCATCCAAAATTCAGCTGAAACACCAAAATATTTGGAGAGGCGAAGAGCAGTATCAGCCGTTACAGCTCTTTTTCCGTTAATAATTTCTGTCACACGATTGGTCGGAACATTCAATGCCTTTGCGAGTGAGCGCGCTGAGATTGATAAAGGCATCATAAATTCATGCTTCAATATTTCGCCAGGCGACACATTATCTAATTGATGACGAACCACATCACCTAGATCAAAAGAGGCGTCCATAATTTCTTCACGTGTAAAGCTTATATGTTTCGTGCCCATTTTAACCTCTCAGTGATAGTCCACGATTTCGACGTCTGATGCAGATCCTTCTCTCCAGACAAAGCAAATTCGCCATTGATCATTGATGCGGATGCTCCACTGACCAATTCGATCACCTTTAAGCGTCTCCAGGCGATTGCCTGGAGGGACTTTGAGATCATCTAACCTCAATGCAGCATCAAGCATGCGAAGTTTGCGGCGCGCAGTCCCAAGAATGTCCGTTGGAAAGTCCTTTGGAGCATGTCCTAAAAAGACGGATGCAGTTGCCTTACACCGGAAACTTTCGATCATGGCGTTATGTATCGCATAACGCCTGTTATGTCAAGCATAACAAATGGTCATCTAGCCTTTATTTCCTTGCTCTCTCAACGTCATTACCACGTCCATTCGCATTCATCCGGGTACGCCTTCGGTTAAGACCGTCAAAAAATAGTTCCAGTGGGGAGTTTTATGTCGAACGGATGTTGTGAGCGCTTCAACGGAATGCTCCGCGTCGAACTTCTAAAAGCCGAATGTTTGGGACAACCCGCCAGGCTCAAACCGTGATCAAGCAATAGCTCAAACAACATAACAGATCAGGTCTCATCAGCACTCATCAGGCCTGCTCAGCGCTCATTAGGCCCCACTCACGCGCCCGCCATTCCATAAAAAATCTTAGAAAACCAAAAAATACGTGCACATAATAAGGCGTGTGTGCAAGCTGACATTATGAAACATCAGCTTGCTTGTTTTTCTCGTCAATTTTTCTGTTTGACGATACCTAGAGCTTTTTCCTTGGCAGACAAAGTCTGCCACTTATTAAAGTCTTCATGAATGAATTTTCTATATTGCTCTGTAGTCCCACCCAATGGAACCATACCCATATCAGCTAATTTTTGCTTCACGTCTGCTTGTTCCAGAATATCGTTGACGTCCTTATTGAGGCGGCTAACGATTTCTTTTGGCAGATGAGCTGGGCCAGCCAAACCAAACCAAGCATAAACTTCGGTATTGAGATATCCAAACTCGCCCAGGCAAGGAACATCAGGCAAAAGAGCTGAACGTGATGATCCAAAGACTGCTATAGCTCTCAGCTTTCCAGATTTAATATCTGGTAGAGCAGAAATAATGGGGTGAATACCAGCATCAACATTTCCCGCCTTCATATCATTTAAGGCCGGAACATCTCCAAGGTAAGGAGCTTGATTGATTTCGGTTTTAGTGACGCTTTTGAAGACCATTAATGCGAGATGAGGCCCACCACCCGTACCTGTTGTTGAAATTTTCAAAGAAGAGGGCTGCTTCGCCGCAGCAGCCATGAGATCGCTAACAGACTTAATGGGAGAATTAGCTGGAACCAATAAAAACAGTGGAACTTTCACCACTTGAACGATTGGCGTAAATTCAGTCAGTGTTTCATAAGGTAATTTTTCGTAAAAATGATAATTAGCAGTATGAGGCGATGCAAGCATTACAAAGTTTGATCCGTCCGGCTTAGATTTTGCCACGATCTCAGATGCTATAACACCATCTTTTCCTGGAACATTTTCGACCGTAATCGTCTGCTTCAGTGTTGGTGATAGCCTATCAGAGATCAGCCTTGTAACGCTATCATTAGAGCCACCTGCTGGATAAGGAGAGATAATTTTAATTGCAGTTTTGGGCCAATCTGCATTTTGCGCTAGCGCTGAAATAGAAAAACAAAGCCCCGCCAATAATGCAATCCATCCATTTTTCATGGCCGTCCCCCAGGTTCATTTATTTTGAAGATTTTTTATTGCGTCGAAATACAGCAGTAACATGTGTAATTATTATGTCAATTTAACTCCATGATACTTGATATCGTGCGGACATGTGTTGTCCCCCGTCAAGTTACGCCATAATTGCTTTAGGAATGGCCGTAGCGGCGATGGCACGCAATCGGAATTTAAATGAGGTTTGCATAAAGATTATGCAGTATTTGGATTTGGAGATTTCGCGCGGCATGCACTTATTGGCTTAAAGGAGTTATCAAGCAGATAAATGGAGATAGCGATGCGAGACGGTAAGGGCATCATTTAGTGCATCATATTGCGCAAAACATCAGGGAATGGGAGCTCCCCGAATACTACCGAGCTGATCAATGATTTGAATGCGAGGATCCAATGAAAGCGTTCCAGGGTTCGATCCTGGCACACCTTCGGGAACCTCAACACCAAAGCGGCTGTAATATTGAATCCAAAACGGCAATGTTTCGCCTGTCTCCGGACTTTTGAAGGTCATCGGCTGTTTGGGGAATACGGCATGACCGCTATTGGCGACACGAAATCCCTCTACAATCAACTCACTGCAATAGAAATTATTCTCACCCGGCATAAAGAGCGGATCATATCGGAGCCCGGCTTTTCCAACACAAAATTCGACAGCAGCAGGAACTAAATTATAAATTTCTTTCGTGACGCGCCCCACCATAACAGCTGGCCTTTTTCGCTCGTCAACGTGGCGGTTCAAGAACACGTCGAGGGGAACAGCTTGCACCTTAGGCGATATGGCTTCGACAACGACAAGGCTGCCCTGCGTAACGCGAATGATCCCGCAATGATTGATTTCAGCGTCTCCATAACCGGGCGTGACACCGTTGATGGCATCAGAGACAGGACCACATCCCAAATCTTGAAATAGGATGTCGCCATTTTGAAAATTCATACTGATCCTCGCGAAACGCCGCGTCGATTTGAGCAAATTCTTGTCGCGCGGATGCGCTTTGACAAGGCTTAGATTTGAGCCACGCCGAGCAAAAGAAAGCCCAAGGCGCTCCGGAGGCCAAGGACTCAGAAGAACAAGATAAGAATTGGGAGGCTATAGGCCGGGCATTCCGTTACAAGAGCGGCCCCATGCTATGGAGCTGGAACGTTCCATTCAATGCAATTTGAGCCTTGGCCTGATCACCTGGTTCACATGGCCGATGCTGATGAGGGCCAGCCCCTTCAGCCATCCATGAATACCAATCAGGTGCATGCGGTAGAGGGACATGTAGACAAGGCGCGCGAGGCGCCCCTCAATCGCCATCCTGCCGCCCACGAGATTGCCCATGAGGCTTCCAACAGTCGTATAGCGCGAAAGCGATACGAGAGATCCCTTGTCACGATAGACAAAGGCTTCGAGCGGCTCTTCGCCCTTGATGAGGCGCTTGATGTTTGTGAAGACCGTAGCGGCCATTTGATGCGCTGCCTGAGCGCGCGGGGGCACAGGTCGCGTTTCGCCTTCAGCTATGAAATTGGCGCAATCGCCCATCGCAAAAACGCGATCATCGCGCGTCGTTTGCAGGGTCGGCTTCACCACCAATTGGCAATTACGCGTCGTCTCCAAGCCCCCAATATCGCGCAGAAATTCAGATCCCCTCACGCCTGCTGCCCACACGGTAATGTTCGCTTGGATTGTCTCGCCTGTTGAGGTCTCAATGCCATTCTGTGTGGCCTTGACGATATTGGTGTTGGTGAGAACGCGCACGCCGAGAGCTTCAAGCTCACCGCGCGCGGCCTCAGCCAATGTTTCAGGCAAGGCAGGCAGAAGGCGCGGTCCAGCTTCAACAAGCGTCACACGCAAACGGCTTTCATCGAAGGTCTCGAGGCCATAATGGCGCAGGCCAGCTGCCGCATTATAGAGCTCTGCCGCCAACTCAACACCCGTCGCACCGCCGCCCACAATTGCGATTTCAACGCGCAAATCGGCATTAGCATCATTCACTTGCCCGCGGGATACACGCAGACATTGATCGAGGAGGCGCTGCCGGAAGCGATCGGCCTGATTACGATCATCCAAGAACAAGCAATGCTCGCGCACGCCCTCAATGCCGAAATCATTCGCAACAGCGCCCACAGCGAGAACGAGGTAATCGTAACGGATTTCATGGGCATTGATCAGAACCTGACCGCGCTCATCATAGATGGGCGCAATGGTCACGCGCCTTTTTTCGCGATCCACGGATTGCAAGCTTCCGAGAAAAAATCGATAGCCCCAGCGATGGCCGTGGCTCCTATAGCCAACCTCGTCGAGATTGGCATCGAGAGAACCTGCTGCCACTTCATGCAAGAGCGGCTTCCATACATGGGTGTGGTTGCGTTCGACCAAGATGATGTCGAAGGCTTCACGCCCAAAATGATTGCCAAGCCGTCTGACCAATTCGAGGCCGCCAGCACCGCCCCCAACAACAACGATTTGTGTCTTGGGCTTTTTAACAGGCTGGCTGCCTACCATCGCGGAACCATTCATGCGTATCGCTCCCTTACCAAAAGGAAAACGTCCCACAGAAGGCCCGATGCCCGCCGCGCTTCCACATAATTCTAAGGTGGAATTTTTGATTTCAAGCTCACTGCATTCGCTGTTCTTTAATCCGCCGATGGGAAGTCAGCTCTAAATTCTTAAGTCATTGATTTAAAAAGTTAATTCATATTTATTCAATGGGCTTTTGTCCCCATCATGTCATATTAATTTTGATGCCTTCACAACGGTCGATGGATCTTACGCTACGGAATTATGATCTTTATCCATGCTATACGAAGCGGTTCAAATATGTTGTTTGGATCCACTCGCTTCTAAAGGGCAGTTTTTTCTTTTGGACGCTCCTCCCTGCGAGCAACTGCCTGCGAGCACCTTTTGAGCCCCACAAGCCCCCTCGGTTGTGGGGTTTTTCTTTTGGAAGGTAGCCTTGGATGCACGAGCCTTTCCTCTTTCATCAGCGAATGATCGTCACAAATGCCGATGATGTCACCCCTTAGTGCAGGAGACTTTCTTACGTGAACTTACCTCATAAAGTCACTTATCAGAGGGCATCACCAGGTACATGGTCTGGCTTGAAGGCGATCAGCTTTTCCAGGATAACAGGTGTAGGTCACTGACCTTCCATCAATTGTGGCTGTTCCGGTCGAGATCAAACCATTGTTCAGTGTACCAGACGGTTGATTGGCAAAACTCGCCTTGCATATCGGATGGTCAGTTGTTGGTATGCAAGTTATCTCGCCACTGGTGCGAGCAGAACTTGGTGCTGTCTTAGTGGGGTTAGGAGAAACGCATCCTGCGCCTGAAATCATCAAGAAAAAAGCTGCGATTGCTTTAACCCGAAAGCTTGCTTTTACCAAACTGACCTCCTCTTTCTCTATTGGTCAGGTTCCATCCTAGCACCTTATCAGAAATCGATGCTACAATTGCTCTTGAGGACACTCGAAAGACACTTTGCTCTTTTCGATAGGATATTTCTTGAGGTTTCCGAGCTTTAAATAAAGGGCATGTTTCGAGCAGGTCAATGTCATCCTTGAATGTCTACCAAGGTTGAAGTGGTACAGCACTTATGAAATAGCTAGCAACCATCCCGCCAATAGCTAGGACGACAAGAATGAACGTTATGATTTCTATGAGAATGGGATGAACCTTCATGCCCTCATTACAGCACAGCTTTGGGTCTTTAAGAGCTATGCATTATGGGCATTCTGGCCGTATTAGGGCTTAGCCGCACAATTGATTTCAAGCTTCGAGACCACAATGGGTTATATACTCATTTTAGGCACCACAATCAGCTAAATACAAGCTTTAAAATACTCAAATCTGCGCTTTGCTCATATTATATAAATCTATGCATTCATTTATCAGGAGCTTCCTCAGTGTTTTTGGTTTTAACGACTTTTGTGAGTGTTATCGCTGGCGCACTTGCTTTCACTGCTTCAGGATCTTTAACAGCAGCAATTGTGGCAGCTAGCTTCCTAGGCAGCATGTTTTTTTATATCAACAACGTTCGGTGACCATTGTGTCCTGCACCTTAAAGTTGAGACATTATTAGTGTTCTCATATGGGTTGTTACGATGGCTCGAAAGCAGAATTCTGAAGAGGGATTTTTGAAGGGCTGTCCAGCCCCCTTGTTATGTACCGGTGATCTGACGGTTTTCGAAGATTATTTCAGGCGCGGGCGGGCGCATACGCAGGGCCTGATGCGGCCTGATTTGATTGTATTGTTTGAGCCATTGGTTGATGACGGTTTGAGCCTGACGTGTTGTGCCAAACCATTCAGCGTTGAGAACTTCTCGGCGAAGCGTTCCATTGAAGCGTTCGTTATATCCGTTCGACCTAAAATAGCTCCACTGGAGCTATTTTTCCACGGCCTCACCCCAAGGTGATCCGGGGTAGATCTGGATTGGCTTGATGCCGACTTGGGTTAGCCATTCTTTGAAGGGCTCTGACGAGAACTCAGGACCATTGTCAGAGCGGAGGTATTCGGGCTTTCCCCGTTTGAGCAGAAGTGGATAAAGCGCTTCCAAGACCTCTGATGAGCCCATGGTGTTGGCGACTGTAACGCTCAGAGCTTCACGCGTGTATTCATCAATCACCGTGAGCATCTTGTATGGCCGATGATTGCTCAGCTTGTCGTGAACAAAGTCGATCGACCAGATGTGGTTTGGGGAATGAGGCCGGAGCCGGATGATAGAGGCATCGTGATGATAAAGCCTCTTACGGCGTATATGGCGTTTGGGAAGTTGTAGTCATTCTTCCCGCCAAATCCGCTCGACCTTCTTGTGGTTGACGCACCAGCCCTCCATCCGCAGGAGCTGTCCAATCTTCCGATAGCCATACCGACCATACTGCTTGGCCAGTCGGATCAGGGCGAGGCGTAGATCGTCCTCGTTCTGCTCCCTCATCTCATAGCGCAGGGTGCTGCGCGCTACCCCAAGAACCTGGCATGTCCGTCGCTCGGACGTTCCGAGCTTCTGACGGGCCTGGATAACCGCACCCCGCAGGTCATCC
>Ga0214917_10007488_pt1 | contig 11016 bp, 12 predicted proteins | sample LL_1208_BB_MetaG_FD_177983 | JGI IMG/M metagenome (GOLD analysis project Ga0214917, IMG submission 177983) | Freshwater microbial communities from Lake Lanier, Atlanta, Georgia, United States - LL_1208_BB | ecosystem: Environmental > Aquatic > Freshwater > Lake | place: USA: Georgia | collected...
TTCGAGCTGCATCCGAACCAGATCATCCAGTTTCGGCAGCACGCACTTGAGAACATGGCTGAGCTTTTTGAGAAAGACAAGGCTCCCAAGCCTTCGGGGATCTCGGACGATGATTTGAAGGACTTAAACGCCAAGATCGGACAGCTCACCTTGGAGCGCGATTTTTTGGAAGGAGCGCTCAGGACACGTGTACACCATGAATAATCCTTAACCATCTCATTTATTAAATCTAAAACACATGAATATCACCGATGTGCTTGAAAAAACCAAAATCGCCAAGCAGGTGTGTTGCCGATACGCATACACTTGATCTCCGGGAGGCATCCATATAAGCGTTTCCCTAGTTTCTCATCAGCCTTCGGATTTCCGATGAAAATATTCCTCAATTATGGGTCGGGCCTGGAATTAATTAATCACTTCATACTATTAAAAATAGATCATTACTGCAGAGAATGCGGCATACAAAACCTTGAAGTCGTGCTCTTTCCATCGGACCCCAAGTCGGAGACGATGGCTCACGCTCGGTACGGCCAACTGCGATGGGTACATGTCGCCTCTTTCACAGAACCAACGAAGCCCTGCGAACTTTCAGTGGGGGTTGGATCGTATGTAGCATCAATGGGTAATCTTTTATCCTTTGCGGATCGAAACATTAGTTCGGATCATTTCTATGGTGGGCTAGCCACTTGGGAAGTTATTACTCGATTTGCCCAATTTGCCTCGTGGATTGAATCTGAGGGAGGGGTATACATCTCTGAGCCTTTAACCGATATTCTTTCGGTTTTGGTGCGAGAAGTCTCATTCCGGTCCCCTAACACGTCCGTGATTTTCTACCATAGCCCAAGACTTTTTCCTTTGCCGGGTCGTCGTCCATTCGTTTTATCAACTGGCAAGGACGAAACAGACTTAATTTTACCCGTTCCGAGGTCGACTCAAGAGGCGGAGCTTTCTGAGCTAGCACTTAAACACACAGTCAAGTGCCTTGAAGAGGGAGCAACTTCACATTCAATCTATGCCGATTTGGGAGCAAGAGTCTCGACCAATTCAAGCCTTCGGTTCCAAAAGCGTGGGTTCACAGTTCTTTATCCGTTACATTATTTTCCAGAAAGTTCGTCCCTGGGTTCGGGCCTTGGTTGTTGGAATAATCTGTGGATTATTGAGATGATTTCTCGATCCATTCCATCTAGGGTAGAGTTGATCGTAAAGCCTCATTTCATGAAAGATGACGTACAGTCGGATGTTTTGAAAGTTGTTTCGCGGCTTCCTGGAGTACGGATAATCCCTGCAGAAGCGAAACTAACGAATGCCCTGGAAATAACAGATTGCCTGATTACATGGTCGAGTTCGGCGGGAATGGAAGCAATTTTCCGAAATATTAATGTCATATATTTTTCGAATTTCTCCATTTACAATAAAATAGATGGATGCTTTCACTTCGATCCAACAAAATTATCCATAACCCAACTAACGGAAATCCTATCTTATTTTATGATGGATCAACAACGTCCAGCGGATTTTATATGTCAGCGAGGAGTCGACCGTAAGGAGAGTTTGATGGTTGAACTAAGAAAACAGAGTGATTATTCATATTTTATAAATGAAGATGAAAGATTTCCTTTTTCTTTTCGGATTGCCGACGCCGTCGTAGCATCAGCGTTCTCGCGCTAGATAGAAGTTTCCCCTGCGATTCATTATTCTTTCAGAGGCCCACACCATAAATCATGGTAGCGATACCTATATGAATGAAGATTCATCCATCCTAATTACCGGCGGCACCGGTTCATTCGGTAAAGCTTTTCTAAAGGAAATTTTAGGTCGATATCCAAAAATTAGAAGACTCGTTGTATTCAGTCGTGACGAGCTTAAACAAGTTGAACTTGAGCAGTCCTATTCGGTGAGCAAGTACAGAGGACTTCGCTATTTTATCGGAGATGTCAGAGACGATTCTCGACTAAGGCGGGCTGTGGAAGGCATTGACCTTTTGGTGCATGCAGCAGCTTTAAAGCAGGTGGTTGCTGCCGAAAATAACCCCTTTGAAGTTATCAAAACTAACGTCTTTGGCGCACAGAACGTTATTGAGGCCTGTCTTGACGCTGGGGTAAAGAGGGTTGTTGCGCTTTCCACCGACAAGGCAGCAGCGCCGGTGAACCTTTATGGCGCGACAAAGTTGTGTTCGGATAAGTTGTTTACAGCAGCAAATAATATTCGTGGAAGTCGCGACATTAAGTTTAGCGTTGTGCGGTACGGAAATGTCATGGGTAGCCGTGGCTCGGTGATACCGTTTTTTATGGACCGTGCTAAGACCGGCGTGCTGCCAATTACCGACACAGCTATGACGCGATTTAACATCACCCTGCAAGAGGGAGTGGAGATGGTGATGTGGGCGCTCGAACATGCGATTGGAGGGGAGATCTTTGTGCCGAAGATTCCGAGCTACCGCATCACCGATGTAGCAGAAGCGGTTGCGCCGAACTGCCGGCATGAAGTCGTTGGTGTTCGTCCTGGCGAAAAGATTCATGAGGAAATGATAACGGTCAGCGACAGTTTTTACACGGTGGACCTCGGGCGCTGTTATGCAATTCTTCCCCCGGCTGGTGAGCACTCGGTAGAAGCCTACTGCAAGGCACGCGGAGGCCTGCCAGTGCCGCTCGGGTATGCTTATGACAGCGGCACAAATCCGGACTTTTTGACCGTGGAACAATTGCGAACAATGATCGCCCAGCACGTTGGGCCGCTACCCAAGATATGACTCCGTACGGTCGCCAAGACATCACAGAAGCCGATATCGATGCGGTTGCAGAGATACTGCGCGGGGACTTTCTGACCCAGGGGCCAGCCTTACCTCGTTTCGAATGCGTGGTAGCGGATTACTGTGGCGCACAACATGGCGTGGCGGTAAACAGCGCGACCAGCGCCTTGCACATCGCATGCCTTGCGCTTGAGCTTGGTCCTGGCGACTGGCTTTGGACCTCGCCCAACACCTTCGTGGCTAGCGCAAATGCCGCGTTGTATTGCGGAGCTAAGGTCGATTTCGTCGATATCGATAGCCGTACTTATAACCTCTGTCCCCAAAGGCTTGAACTCAAGTTGCAACAGGCAGAAAAATTAGGAACGCTACCAAAGGTTCTAATGCCGGTTCATTTTGCCGGTCAGCCCTGTGATATGCCGAAGATAAAAGCCTTGAGTGGAAAATACGGCTTCAGGATAGTCGAAGACGCTTCGCATGCGATAGGCGCGTCGTACCAAGGAATCAAAGTGGGCTCATGCTCACACAGCGATATCACTGTTTTCAGCTTTCATCCTGTGAAGATCATAACCACCGGTGAGGGTGGAATGGCGATGACTAATGAAGAAACCTTGGCCGGCCGTCTTCGGTGCCTGCGCACGCACGGCATCACGAACAATAAGGACTTAATGCAGCCGCGACCCGACGACGAAATCTGGAATTACCAACAAATTGAACTGGGCTACAACTACCGCATGACCGACATACAGGCTGCACTGGGCCTTAGCCAGATCGCGCGCCTAGATTCATATGTCAGTCGTAGGCATGAAATCGCTGAGCGATACGATGAGGATTTCAGGTCATTACCGATAACTACGCCTTACCAAGCCTCTAGAACACACTCTTGTTATCACCTTTACCCAATTCGTGTCAACGAAGCACAAAGCGGGAAAACCCAGCGCACGGTCTACGATGCGCTTTTGAGAAACCACGTGGGGGCAAATCTGCATTACATTCCCGTCCATAGACATCCTTATTACGAGAAGTTAGGGTTCAAGGTGGGTGATTTTCCGGAGTCTGAACAGTTTCATCGCGAAGTGATCAGTTTGCCGATGTATCCGACGCTTTCGTCAAATCAGCAAAAGCATGTGATTTCAGCGCTTGCCTCGATGTTTAGTTTATGAGACTCTGTGTTATTCCTGCCAGAGGCGGTAGCAAGAGGATACCTCGAAAAAATATCAAGGAGTTTTGTGGTAAGCCAATAATTGCTTACGCTATCGAGGCGGCTAAGTCGTCAAATCTGTTCGACAGCATTATTGTTAGTACCGACGATGGAGAGATCGCTTCTATCGGAAAATATTATGGCGCGGAGGTGCCATTTAAGAGACCAGACAGCCTTTCGGATGATTATGCGGGTACCGTTGAGGTAGTAGCGCATGCAATTGGTGAATGTGAAAAGATAAATCCGATTGCAGAGTGGGTCTGCTGTATTTACCCATGCGTGCCGATGATTCAACCTGAGGATCTTGTAAACTCGCTCACCCTCCTTGAATCCAACTCGCCTGCTCGCTATGTGTTCCCAGTCACAGAGTTTCCATCGGCTATACAGCGCGGACTAAAACGCAATGCGAAAGGAGTAATGTCCCCTTTCTTTCCTGAGTACGAAATAATGCGTACTCAGGATCTTGAGTCTGCTTTTTACGATGCAGGACAGTTTTACTGGGGCTTTAAAGACAGCTGGATTAAGAATACAACGATACACAATGACGGAATTGGTTACCTAATCCCGAATTGGCGTGTTGTTGACATAGACACGCCCGATGACTGGGCAAGAGCCGAGATATTTTATAGAATCCTTCGCTTACAGGAGTCCTAGCAGGCTGCTGAAATACTTCCTGTTTGGTGTCAAACTCGGCCGAAAACATTCGTCTTGGTCGGCGCATCATCATGCTCCTTGGCGCTTGGTGCCTTCATGAACAACGACCTATTATCAATCATCGACCTGTCTCAAAAATTAGGGCCTGCTCTAGCCTTGATGGTCAAACCCCAACCCGGGTTTGGCTCGACAGCTTGATACCTTTGAAGGTGGCTGCTTAAAATGGAGCTATCGATGCGCCCCGCGTTGACCACCGCGCCGGTCGTTCGAGGTCTTGATACAGACCACGACCTCCGCCGTGGACAACGCTGCATCTTTTTAAACCGACCCGTATCACTTATCAATCGGGGAAAACCTGTTCAGATAAACCGAGCCACTTCTCACCAACAGACTCGGACTATCATCAAACATCAAAGAGTCAATAACGGTAATGAGCGGATAATTACACTACAGCTACTTGATTACGGTTTTGTGTACCACCGTGATCCAAATTTCTCGCAGGATGACACTAAATGGTTTTTGTTAGAACAAAAGAATGGCGGATAAGTGTTAAAAATCGCATTCCGAGTGGATTCCTCATCGCAAATCGGAACCGGCCATGTCATACGCTGCTTAACGCTGGCAGATGCGTTGCGTGAAAGTGGCGCAGAATGTCAGTTTGTCTGCCGAGAGCATGAGGGGCATTTAATGGATCTCATCCGGGGTCGCGGCTATGCGGTGTGCTCATTACCCAAGACTCGGGTAGAGGTATCAGTTGAGCCAGATCTAGCGCATTCGCATTGGTTGGGGGTTGATTGGCAGACGGATGCGCTACAAACTCGCCACGAGGTAGGCACAGAAATGCTGGATTGGATTATTGCGGATCATTACGCGCTCGATTATCGCTGGGAAACTGCCTTGCGCCCGGCTTGCAAGCGCATTATGGTGATTGACGATTTGGCCGATCGGCAACACGATTGCGATCTTTTGCTCGATCAAACCCATGGGAGATCAGCAGAGGCTTATCTCGGCTTGGTTCCGGCGTATTGCAAGCTATACCTTGGGCCTGAGTTCGCATTGTTGAAGCCGGTTTATTCTGAGTGGCGTGCGCAACTGCAGGCACGAGATGGGCTAGTGCGCCGAGTTTTGATTTATTTCGGTGGAAGTGCCGACGTCGCAAATTTGACCAGTATGGCGGTGCAGGCGTTTCTAGCGCCCGAGTTGGTTCATATCGAACTCGATATCGTCGTCGGCGCGCATGAATCTTCACTCGAGGAACTAGTCGCGCACCGCGGGAACGCAAAACTCCACCGGCAGTTGCCGGATCTCGTCAATTTAATGGCAACTGCGGATCTTGCAATCGGCGCGGGCGGCGCGACAACTTGGGAACGTTGTTGTCTTGGCCTTCCTTCGATTTTAGTCGTTTGCGCAGTCAACCAAGCAGAAATAGGGAAAGCAATTGGTGAGTTGGGGGCAGGGATTGTTCTTTATCCAAACGCGAACCTTACCTCTATAATCCGAGAGCAGACTATCCTGTTACTCAATGACACTGAGAAATATTTGCGAATGAGTCGCAGAGCTCAGCAAATTTGTGATGGGTTGGGTGTCTCGCGTGTCTCTAAGGAAATTATTTCTATGTCAAACGCCTTTGCATATGCTCGATAAGTCCGAATTTGGGAAACAGGTATTCATTGTTGCTGAAGTTGGGATTAACCACAACGGTGATATGAGGTTGGCGCGGGATGCAATCTTTGCTGCTGCTGATGCTGGTGCAGACTCTGTAAAGTTTCAGAATTACAAAACCGAGGATTTCATTACGAATCGTGACCTTGTTTTGGAATATAAATCACAAGGTAAGTCAGTCAAACAGCCGCAATATGATTTATTTAAGCGCTGCGAGTTGACGCGTGATCAATTAGGTTATCTGAAGGAACAGTGTGATTCGGCAGGAGTTTTGTTTCACAGTACACCGACTAGTCTAGAGGGGATTGAGGATCTGCGCGCGATTGGCTGCCAACTTTTAAAAAACGGTTCCGATTATCTGACTAATTTGAAGTTGGTCCGCGCCATGGGGGAAACAGGCCTTAAGACGGTTCTCTCCACAGGCATGGCCACTCTTTCCGAGATTGATGATGCTGTGCGTGCGTTTCGCGAAACGGGAAATGAAAACCTGATGCTGCTGCATTGCACCTCTTCATATCCAACCCCAGCAGAGGATGTAAATCTAGCTCGCATTTCAACCCTGCGCCAGGCCTTTAATGTTGAAGTGGGGTTGAGTGATCACACTAATGGTACGACCGCAGCAGTAGGTGCGACGGTTCTCGGAGCGCGATGGATCGAGAAGCACTTTACTTTAAGCAAGGACTTGCCTGGCCCTGATCATTGGTTTTCAATGGATGCCCCGGAATTGCGTCAGCTGGTGGCTTCAGTTCGAGAAGCAGAGAAGATGCTGGGTTCCTCAGCTGTGGGGCCGACTCCAAGCGAGGCACTCGGTAGAAGAGATTTTCGTCTATCTTGCGTTGCGGCAAGGGATATTGGGAAGGGTGAGTCTATTAGGCCTTCTGACATTGCTTTTCAACGTCCCGGGGATGGTTTCCCGCCAATTTATGAGGTTATGTTGGTGGGACTTAAACTTGTTAAAAATATCAAAAAAGGCCAGAAATTCGAGAGCGGAAACTTTGGACGACCAATCTAAGACATTTGATCCGGTTTGGGAGGAAAAATACGCTGCCGGTCATGTACAGTATTATCCTTGGGACACAGTAGTTTCATTTGTCTTTCGAAATGCTCCTCGAGATCGCCCACGGTCGGAAATACAAATTATGGAAGTTGGGTTTGGGTCAGCCGCCAACCTTTGGTTTGCAGCTAGAGAAGGCTTTAAGGTTTCTGGGGTAGAAGCAAGCTCCAGCGCAGTCGATTTTGCAGTATCTCGATTTAAACGTGAGGGGCTTTCCGGAGATCTCCTCGTTGGGGACTTTACTTGTCTGCCCTTTGATGATTGTTCCATCGACTTGGTCATTGATCGAGGTTCCCTTGTTTGCGTTGGTGCAAAAGCTCAGAAGCAGGCCGTTGCTGAAGTTCACCGTTGCCTTCGTAAGGGAGGACGTTTCCTCCATAACGCCTACGGCGACAGCCATTCCAGCATGCACACTGGTGAGCTAGGGGCAGACGGTCTTATCAACAACATTACGGGTGGCACCCTCTTTGGAGTTGGGCAACTTCATTTCACTTCTCGTTCCGAACTCAATTCCCGCTTTGCAGATGGATGGAAACTGCTGCAGGTACAGCGAAGAGAGTGGGTCGATATGCTTGGCTTGAGTAGCCATATTCATGCTGAATGGGTTGTAGTAGCTGAAAAGATATGAGGGTAGTTTTTTTCGGTAACCACGATGTCGGCATCGCCACGCTTGATGCTTTAGCTCAGCATGCAGATGTTGTAGGTGTCGTCGCTCATCCAATCGATCCCGAAGAGGGAATTAGATATGCCTCACTTTTTGATTTTGCAACGATAAATAATTTGAACGTTACCCGAGGTAAAGGTAAAGATACTGCAGTTATGAAATTTGTAAAAGGACTCGATCCTGACCTAGTTTGGGTGACCGACTATCGTTACATACTTCCTAGTCATTTGCTTTCTATAGCAAAGTTTGGAGCGATTAATTTGCACCCAAGTTTGTTGCCACAGTATCGCGGACGCGCATCGATAAACTGGGCCATCTTAAACGGAGAAACTGAGATTGGGCTAACAGCCCACTTCATCGATGAAGGGGTAGATACAGGAGATATCATCACACAGCTAAAGATAACGATAGATAGTGATCAAGACGTCGGCAATGCAATAACCGCGTTACTTCCGAAGTATTGTTCGATAACTAGGGACGTATTGTCTTTTTTTGCGTCTGGTGTGATTCCCCGTCGGGCTCAAGAACATACAAAAAGTTCGTACTTTCCGGCTCGTCGGCCAGAGGATGGGCGTATAGATTGGTGTCAGTCTGCCGGAAAGATTCTCAACCTAGTTCGTGCAGTTGCTCATCCATATCCTGGCGCATTCTGTGAAAGTCAATACGGCAAGATCTTTATATGGAAAGCTTGTACCTCCTGTACTATGGGGATTGTAGTCGGGCAACCCGGCGCGCTTGTTGGATTCAGCGAGAAAGATAACCCGGTGATCCAATGCGGCGATGGTTTTCTTGAAATCTTAGATTGTGCTCGAGAAGACGGATCTAAAGTGCATTTGATTGCAGGGGATTTTCTATTATGAAAATAGACAAGCATCCAGACGACGTAAGGACAATTTGTCATTATCAATCCTTGCTTGCCCAACATGGTGAAAGCCATCGTTCACTCGGTTGGGGCAGTCGTGAATCGCAGCAAAAGCGCTTTGAGATTCTCGCTGGCATTGGAATGGCCGCTGGCGATAGAGTCCTTGACGTTGGCTGTGGGCTCGCTGATTTAAATGCATGGCTTATTGAGCATAGGCCTGGTGTTGGGTATTCGGGCATAGATTTTACCCCTGGCATGATCGAAAAAGCGCAGGCTCGATTTCCGAATGCAAAGATACTTAATAAAACAGTTTTTGATCTGGATTTATCGATAGCGAGTTTTGATTACTTAGTCGCGAGTGGTATTTTTTTCCTCTTAAGGGAGAAGCCAAGGCAGTGCATGGAGTCCGCGATCGTGCAGATGTTTAACTTTGCAACTAAAGGAATAGCGTTTAATTCACTCAGCGCCTGGGCTAAAGATAAAGTTCAAGGAGAATTTTACGCAGAGCCAACTGATGTGATAACGTTCTGTAAAAAATTGTCACCTTATGTTGTGTTCCGTCATGACTATCATCCAGCTGACTTTACAGTATATGTGTATCGTTCTTTGCCGATTTAACGCGGCTTAATGGTCCTAAAATGATTGTCTCAATTGCGCAGCCCGCCTATATTCCTTGGTTGGGTTATTTCGACAGGATTTCGAAAAGTGATATCCATATCGTCTTAGATAACGTTATGATGGATGGGAGCAGTAAAACTAAATTTGCAAACAGAAATAAAATTCGTACACCAAACGGTTGGTCTTGGCTTACAGTTCCCTTACGGGCAGTTTCTCGATCGGATGAAAAGGCAATCAGCGATCTTGAAATTACTTCTGGCATGAATTGGCCAGAAAAACATTGGAAAACCATGCAGTCAAATTATTCACGCTCTGCTTACTACTCCAATTATTCTGATTATTTTAAGAGTTTTTACCAGCAGACTTGGATATATCTTGCCCCGATGCTAGAGGAGAGCACGCGTTTTTTATTGCAGGAGCTAGGAATTCAAACTCAGCAACTCAAGAGCTCTAAATTATCGCCGCGGTCGAAGAAATCTGATCTCATCTTGGAACTGTGCCTTATAGTCGGAGCAACAACCTATCTTTCCGGCCCATTAGGCCGGGATTATTTGGACGTAGATGCATTCGAAAAAGCTGGGATTGACCTGAAGTATCATGACTATATCCATCCTAGTTACGATCAATGCTTTGACGGTTTTGTGCCGTATATGAGCGTTGTGGATTTGCTTTTCAATCATGGGGAGAAAAGTTTGGAGATTCTAACTTCATGAGTAAGAGCGTTCTTGTGGTTGTTGCACATCCTGACGATGAGGTACTCGGTTGCGGTGGTACCATCGCGCGCCATTCTGCTGAAGGAGATACTGTACATGTGGTGTTTATGGCTGACGGTTCTACTTCGAGGCAAAACGTGGTTACAGCGGAATTGCAGCAACGCGAGAATGCCCGAGCCGCAGCTCTGGATATCCTTGGAGTTTCTAAGTTATACGATTTGAACTTTCCGGATAACCGTATGGATAGCGTGCCCTTGCTTGATGTCGTGAAAAGGCTCGAGAGTATCATCGAACCGATGCGGCCAACGCGAGTTTATACACATCACAATGGTGACTTAAATATAGACCACCGCGTTACCCACCAAGCCGTGATGACTGCTTGCCGTCCAGTCCCTAGCTGCAGCGTTCGCGAAATCCTGGCCTTTGAGGTGATGTCTAGCACCGAGTGGAGCACACCAGGTGCCGCTACGTTTTCGCCTAATGCATTTGTGGACATCAGCGCCTTTTTATCGAAGAAGCTTGAAGCGCTAGCTGCGTATCACATTGAAATGCGACCATCGCCCCATTCAAGAAGCGTCGCGAATATAGAGATGCTGGCGCGGCATCGGGGGAATTCCATGGGGATTGCTGCCGCTGAGGCGTTTGGGGTGGTGAGGATGTTGGAGTGAACGGGTGCCTTCTACTTCTAAATAAACACTGATTTAGTGGGTTCTACCTGGTAATCCTCCCCTAGAACCAAGGGGATTAGAAGTAGAATTTTTTCCAAAGGAAGAGGTTCTACATGAGAAAGTCAAGATTTACCGATAGTCAGATCATGGACGCGCTCAGGCGCGTTGAGGCTG
>Ga0214917_10007489_pt1 | contig 11014 bp, 8 predicted proteins | sample LL_1208_BB_MetaG_FD_177983 | JGI IMG/M metagenome (GOLD analysis project Ga0214917, IMG submission 177983) | Freshwater microbial communities from Lake Lanier, Atlanta, Georgia, United States - LL_1208_BB | ecosystem: Environmental > Aquatic > Freshwater > Lake | place: USA: Georgia | collected...
GACCACCAGCCCCATTTTTCGCGCCGCCCAAAAGTGGCCGAACTCGTGTGCCGCTACGGTCAGGCCGAAGAGAATCAATGCCACAACGACGGTTCCGGCGATCGTCACCACCTCCCCCCAGGGAGCGGGAAGGATGGCGATCATTTGGATGCCCCCACGCCTTTGCGGGCCTCCGCCCGGGCCCAACCGTCGGCCGCGACGATGGCCGGGAGATCGGGTTCAGGGATATTCCGGTGGGAGGTCATGACGTTTTCCACAAGCTCCCAGATCCTCGGGAAAGGAATTTTCTCGTCGAGAAAAGCCTCCACCGCCACCTCGTTGGCCGCGTTAAAGACCCCGGGAAGGGTTCCGCCCGCCTCCCCGGCTTCCCGGGCCAGACGCAGGGCCGGGAACCTTTTTTCATCCGGCTTCTCAAAAGTGAGCGCGCCCAGCTTGGGCAGATCCAGGGGCGGGAGCCCGCTGGGCCGGCGTTCCGGATACGTGATCGCATATTGGATGGGAAAGCACATGTCCGTGACGCTGAGCTGGGCCAGGACCGACCCGTCCACAAATTCGACCATGGAGTGAACGATGCTCTGCGGATGGACGACCACATCGACCTGGGCCATCGGCAAACCAAACAGCCAGTGGGCCTCGATCATCTCCAGCCCCTTGTTGAACATCGTGGCGGAATCGATGGTGATCTTTTTCCCCATCGACCAGGTGGGATGCTTCAGGGCCTGGGCCACCGTGACCTTGGCCATCTCCTTGGCCGGCATCTGGCGAAAGGGCCCCCCCGAGGCGGTGAGGATGATTTTTCTCACTTCCTTGCCGTTGGCACCCTGCAGGCACTGGAAAATGGCATTGTGCTCGCTGTCAACCGGAAGGACCTGCCTTTTCCTTTTTCTCGCCTCCCCCATCACCGCCGATCCGGCCAAGACCAGGATCTCCTTGCTGGCCACGGCCAGATCCTTGCCGGTACGCAGGGCGGCCAGCGCCGGCGCCAGGCCGGCCGTGCCCACGATCGCCACCAAGACCATGTCGGCCTCGGTCTCCTCGACCATGCGCTCCAAACCTTCGGGCCCCTCGAAAAGACGGGCCCCCTTGGGAAGGTGAAGGCGGGCTTTTTCCGCCGCCTTGGGATCCGAAACCGCCAGGGCGGAAACGCCGAACTCCTTGGCCTGTTCCAACATGCGGGGGGTGCTTTTGGCAACCCCGAGACCAACGATTTTCATTTTATCGGGAAGGGCGCGGGCAACCTTGCAGGTGCTTTCCCCGATCGAACCGCTTGAGCCGAGTAGAATGACGCGCTTCATACCCTGCCCGCCAAAATCAGGTATCCGTAGAAAACCGGAAGGCTAAAGAGAAGGCTATCCACCAAATCCAGCGCCCCGCCGATCCCGGGAATAAATTTTCCCGAATCCTTGACGTGGGCATCCCGCTTTACGACCGATTCCCCCAAGTCTCCAACCACGCTGGCACCCGCCAGCAGCAGGCCGAGAACCCAGGCGTGGATCCCGGCTAAATTACCCAAGGCCCCGGGGAACAGGCGGACAAGGCCAACGCTGGTCAGCAGGGCCAGAACCACCCCGCCAGCCAGTCCTTCCCAGGTTTTCTTGGGGCTGATCAGCGGACTAAGCTTATGACGCCCCAGAAGAGAGCCGGCCACGTAGGCGCCCACGTCCGTCAACTTGGTGATGGCCACGGCATAGGCCAACAGCGGGATGCCGCCCCCGTCCGGCGCACAGAAGAGGATCTTGGTGGCATAGTTGAGAAGATAAGGAACGTAGAAAAACCCAAAAAGGGTCAAGGCCATGGCAACGGCGGCACCCTCGATCTTGACGTCGAACACCCGGCGGGTCAGGGCCCCGAGGATAACCAACAGAACCAGGATCGCCTCCCCCGTGAAGGTCTCAGGCAACCGCCCATAGGGTGAAACCACCGAGAAGTAGGTGGCGGCGTAAAGCAACGCACCAGCAAGCAGGCCGGTTTTCAAAAAGACCGGCCGGCCGGCGGCGATTTGGGAAAGGTAAAATTCCCTCTGGGCGGCCAGACCCGTGACGGCGATCAGGACAAACACGCCGTTGGTGTAGCGAAGGGCCACCAGGGCGATCACCAATCCCCAAAGCAAAAGGGACGAAAGAAGGCGCCAACCGAACATCTCAGATCCCCCCAAAGCGTCGCTCCCGGCGGGCATAATCGGCCAGGGCGGCGGCGAACTGTTCCTTCCCGAAATCCGGCCAAAGCACCGGGGTCACGTGAATTTCGGCGTAGGAAATCTGCCAAAGCATAAAATTGCTGACCCGCATTTCTCCGCTGGTGCGGATGAGCAGATCAGGATCGGGAAGATCCCGCGTGTAGAGGTGATCTGCCAAGGTTTTTTCACGGATGTTTTCGGGCTCGATGTTTCCGGATTTCACCTCACGGGCGATCGCCTTGACCGCCTCGGTGATTTCCACCCGCGAACCGTAACTGAGGGCCAGAACGAGGTCTAACTTGGAGTTCGTCCTGGTCTTTTCGATGGCCGACTCCAACTCGCCCCGCACGGCCTCGGGAAGATCCTCCAGCCGCCCGATGGCGCGCAGACGCACCCCCTCCCTGCCCATTTCAGCCAACTCTTCCCGCAAGACCAGGCGGAGCAGTCCCATCAGTCCCTGCACCTCCTCGCGGGGGCGCTGCCAGTTTTCGACGGAAAATGCGTAGAGGGTGAGATAGCGGACGCCATGCGCGATGGCGGCTTGAACCACCTTTTTCACCGATTTTCGTCCGGCTTCATGCCCGCTTAGCCGGGGAAGCCGGTGCTGCTTCGCCCAACGGCCGTTGCCATCCATGATGATGGCCACATGCAACGGAACCTTGGCGGGGTCTGGTTTGATCTCAGCCATGGCGGAAAGTCTGCTCCCGACCGGCCCCCACCGAGAGAATTCCAAGCGGGGCGCCGACCAGCTTGGAAAGGGCCAGGAGGTAAGCCCGTGCTTTTGGAGGCAAATCCCGCCAGCGGCGCGCCTCGGTGGTGGGCTCGCACCAGCCGGAAAACATGCGGTAGACCGGCCGGCAATGTTCCCAATCAGAAGCCTCCACCGGGGGTTCCCGCAGGATTTTTCCCCTGAACCGATAGCCCACACAGACCGGAATCTTTTCAAGGCCGTCCAGGCCGTCGAGATTGGTCATCGCCAACTCCGTCACCCCGTTGAGGCGCACCGCCCGGCGAACGAGGACAGCATCGAACCAACCGCAACGCCGGGCCCGGCCGGTGGTGGAGCCGAATTCCCGGCCCATGCCATGGAGAAGATGGCCCAAAGAACTGTCCTCCGTCACAAACGGCCCGCTCCCGACCCGGGTCGTATAGGCTTTGAGCACACCCATGACTTTCCGGATCGCCGTGGGAGGAATTCCGGTTCCGGTGCAGGCTCCTCCCGCCGTGCAATGGGAACTGGTCACGTAAGGATACGTGCCGTGGTCGACATCCAGAAAAGTTCCCTGCGCCCCTTCGATCAGGATTTTTTCTCCTGATTCCATCACCTGATGTGCCAGGGCCACACCGTCGCATAGGTAAGGCCGGAGAGTTTTGGCGGCCTGTTGGATCTGCCGGAGCGTGGGGCCCGGGGAAACCTTCTCCCAACCTTGGGCGCGGGCAGCGGTGTTATGAATCCGGATCCTTTCCCGAATTCGGCGGGAAAGCTCCCGCCCGGGAAGGGCCAACTCCGCCGCTCTCAGCCCAACCCGCCCGGCTTTGTCGGCATACGCGGGTCCGATGCCCCGCCCCGTGGTGCCGATCTTTCCCTTTCCGCGTTTTTTTTCCGCACCCCGATCCGCCGCGCGATGGTGAGGCAGCACCAGATGCGCTTGGGAAGCAAGATGGAGCCGACCCCGGGTGCGGATGCCCCGCTCGTGGAGACCGTGGATTTCCGTGACCAGACTGGCGGGATCGACCACCGCGCCGCCGGCAATCAGGCAGGATACCCCCGCCCGAAGGATGCCGGAGGGAACCAGGTGGAGGACATACTTCTCGCCGGCGATTTCCACGGTGTGCCCGGCATTGTTGCCCCCCTGGGCGCGGAAGACCCAGTCGGCTTCCCCTGCCATGACATCAAGGATTTTCCCTTTTCCCTCGTCCCCCCACTGAAGACCAAGCACGATCGTGATCCGGGCTTTCAAGAGATGCGCATCTTTCGGAAAAAGACCGTTTCGCCTACCAACCCTGACCCTGTCCCGCAATACCAACTCCACCGCTGTTGGGAGTCTGATTGAACCCGAGGGGCATCTCGGGAAACGCCTTGAGCGTCAGGGTCGCCAACGCCACAAAGTCGGAAGGCGTGCCCTGATTCTGCCGGTTGGCCACCGAAGCGCCGAGAACCCAGGCCCCGATATCCCGGTAAATTCCAAACCCCACCTGCTGGAGAAGTCCAGGATTCATCGAATAGGTCACCCCGGCATTGAAAAACCAGCTTTCATTCAGCCGGTAATTGGCATTTCCGTTGATGACTTGGGTTTGCGTGTTGGTGAGGACCTGGTTGTTGAGCGCATCGACATAGGCAAACTGCTCCAAAAAGGAATATCCCAAACCCAGTTCCAGGGCCGGAAGAATCTGCCAGCGGCTCCCAAGGTTGAGGGAGTTGAAACCATTGCCGCTGATTGCGGTCGACGCCCCCAGGGTGGCTGTCCACCAAGGCACCGGCATCAGACTCAGCTCGTTGTAAAGTTGGGGAAAATCGGAATTCACCGTTTCCGGGAGTTGCGCGAAGGCGGTGTTTAGCCCCGGCAGGGTGGGACGAACCGGTTGGTAATCCCCATAAATCTTCCAGTTGGCGAGCTCGTAGGGTTGCCCGTCCCGTTTCGTCAAAACCCTGTTCATCAGCCCGGGGCGCACCACCAGAAGCTGATCGATGGAATCAATGGAATTGTAGAGCGTCGGGTTCAGCGGCTGAGCCAGCGGCGAGTTGACGCGGTTGTCAAATCCGGCGAAGTCCGTCGCGCGCACGTTGGGGCGCGGCACATAGGTGAACTGCACAAAAGGCTCCAGGACGTGTCGTAATCCATCGATCGCCCATGCCTTGTTCTTGACCTCGTTCCAAGTGGCGTACGTCTTGTACGAAAGATCCGTGCCGAGATTAAAAACGTACCGGAAGAGGGAGGTGTCGGAAAGATTGGCGTTGTTGCCGATGTTGTAACCGGCCCCACTGGCCGTGTTCGGGACGGTAGTCCCCGGCGCCAGGTTGCTGCGGGTATACACCGTACCCCGGATGCCGGCCCGGGGGGTGAAATTCAGCCAGCCAAAATACTGCCGGGGGTAAAGCAGTTGATGGAAGGTGTCATAGCGGATCGCCGTGTAATCCGTTTGGTTGGCCACCTGATTCCACTGGGTCCCCAGATAGCTGACACTCGATTCCCCCTCATAAGCGATGCCCGGATTGGCCCCGGGATCACGCGTCAGTTCCTCCGGATCATAGGTACCCGGGATAAATTGGCGCTTGAATTCAATCTTGGCGGAGGGTTTCTGTTGCTGGGTCTGGAAAAGATTGTTGATCTGGGAGCGCGCATTGGCGGTGACGGTGAAATTCGGATCCTGATACATGGCATCCAGGTAGGTGTTGGGTTGCTGGTCCCGGATATAGGCGTCCGCAAAGAAATCCTGGGTCACGTAGGCATCGCTCAACACGTTGATCCGGGAACGGGAAGTGAATGCGGGCGCATCGAAAGCCGGAGCGCGGTCCGCATCGACGCGGTTTCCGCCCTTGAGAATGGTCGTGTTGTGGCTGTAAGGGAACCAGTAACGGCCCCGCGGCGGCAGCGCGTTGGTCGGTCGCTGGGAGGTGTCGTCATAAATCTGGTAGCCGCGGTCATTGATATACCAACCCCGCAAATGGATTTCCGTGAGCGGATGATCGGTCCCTTTTCCCGGGGTCACGTACGAGACCGCCGCCCCGCCTGCCCATCCGCGGCGACTGTAATAATCAACGTCGATCTCGCCCTTTAATTTGTCGGTGATTGCAAAACGGTAAGAGGCCATGCCGTACATTCCCAGACGAGTGACGGAGCCGTAGGAAAAGTCGACGGCGGAGTGGGTGTCCCGCTGATATTGGACCAAATAAGGGAACCAGAAAAAGGGGACATCCCCGAAATAGGCCACGGAGTTTTCCACGACTGTTTTGTCGTCCGGATAAAGGCTGACGGAGGATGCTTTCACCTTCCAACCGGGTTTTTCCCGGTTGTCGGTCGAATAGCGCCCCCCGTCGATTTCATAGTGCCCGATTTCCGGCGTGTTGATCGACTGCCCTTCCACCATCATCTTTCCGTCCAGGAAACGAAACTTTTCCGAAAGGATTTTTTTGGTCCGGAAATTGTACGTCAGGAGATCCCCCCGGTAGATCTGGCCCATCATGTACAGGCGGACATTTCCCTTGGCGGTGGCCTCTTTGGTGGTGGGATTGAAGTGAACCTGGTCGGCCATCAGCACATCCCCACCATAAGTCACCACGACGTTGTCCTCGGCGTAATAGATGCCCCCCTCGTAGCGGTTGGCACCGTCGGAAGTAATCTGCAGGGGTGGCTCTACGGATTCAGGAGCTTCCTTGGTTTGACCATGCAAAAGCCCAACCCCGACCAACCAGGTCGCCAAGGCGCAAAAGGAGCCCTTCCATGAACTGCTTATTTTCATGATATTACGTAAAAAGTGCTAGCAATCGTATCAATTTTGCACAGAGAAAACATTCTCAAAACAACCACCCCTTTAATTTTTGCTTAAGTATATATAAGAAAGCTACTTACAACTCCATTCCAGCATTCTTTCGATCGGAATTTTAGCCTTGGCTATGATTTCAGGGGAGAGAACGACCTCCGGATTCAAAAGCTCCAAGGCAGCAACGGCTTTTTCTAAAGTGTTCATTTTCATGTACCGGCACTCGGAACAGGCACAGTGATCCGTGGGTCCCGCAATGAAAGTCTTGTCGGGCATTTCCCTTCGCAACCGGTGAAGCATCCCCTCCTCCGTCACCACAATGAAACTTTTCGCCGGATCGTTTTTACAAAATGAAACCATCTTTTCCGTGGAACACACCTCATCCGCCAATGCCCGCACCGCCCGCGTGCACTCCGGATGGGCCACCACCGGAGCCTCGGGATGTTCCTTCCGGATCTTGTCGATGGAGGACGCGGTAAACTCCATGTGGACGTAGCAGTCCCCGTCCCAAAGCCGCATTTTTCGTCCGGTCTTTTGCATGACCCAATCGCCCAGATTCCGGTCGGGCAGGAAAAGAATTTCCCGATCCGCCGGCACCCGACGGACGATTTTCTCGGCGTTTCCCGAGGTGCAGATCACGTCGCTCAGGGCCTTCACGGCAGCCGTACAGTTGACATAGGAAACCACATAGAGCCCGGGATTTTCCCTTAAATAAGCGGCCAACTTGTCCGCCGGACAGGAATCGGCCAAGGAGCATCCCGCATGCAGATCGGGCATCAGAACCCTTTTCCCGGGATTCACGATCTTGGCGGTCTCCGCCATGAAATGGACCCCGCAGAAGAGAATCACCTCCCCCTTCGCCTTTTGCGCCGCGTAGCTCAATCCCAGGGAGTCCCCCACATAGTCCGCCACTTCCTGGATTTCGCGGCGCTGATAGTTATGCGCCAGCACCAGGGCCTTCCTTTTCTTTTTCAGCTCAAGAAACTTTTCCTGCAAGGGGCTCATCTTCCGACTTTGGCCCTATTTTTGACTGCAGACAAACCTGCCGGACCTTAACCTGCCCCCGGTGAAGCTTGCCCTTGCCCTTTGCGGATTCTTTTGGGTGAACGGGCTTCAGGCCGAAACGAAGGACGAAGCCCCCGCCCGGGCCGAGGATCCCCTGGAGGTTTTGTGCCCGCCCGGGGGATGGGATCAAACTTCCGCCAAAATGTGGGCCAAGCTTCTTCACCTTCCGGCGGAATCGGAAACCGCCTACCAGTCCAGTTTTCGGGCTTATCCACGTTCGGAGAACAGACTTTTGGGGGCCAATCCCAAATCCATCGCCCTCATGGCCACCGAGGATCATCCGGACCAGCTGACCCTGGTGTTTGCCAACAAGGGGGATTCGGTGGAAGACGGGTTGAAATTCGGTGGGAGCCAATCCCGCAGCTCCTCCCTGGAAGCCTCTGTCGAAAAAATGATCGCCCAGGATGCGGAGGAAATCCGCCAGGTTTTAAACACCGCTCTTGGGAAACCCCGCCGGCAGGGCTTTGGGGATTTCGGGAAAACCAGGGAATCCGCTGAGCGGTGGGATCGGGAGGGCACCGCTTTTCTGCTGATCGAGCAGAAGGGCGAGTACACCGCCCTGCGCGTCCTGCCCGTTGCGGTCGCGGACGCTGGCGGCCGTTCCGCCCGGATTTCCGACGCCCAACTGCGGGAACGGATGAAATCCAACGTAATCCGCAGGGAAAACGGCGATGTTGTCGTGGGGAACATTCCCATGATCGACCAGGGACCGAAGGGATTCTGCGTTCCAGCCACCTATGCGCGGGTGCTCATCTATTCCGGGGTGCCCGCGGATCTGTATCTGCTGGCTTTGCTGGGAAAAACCGGTCTTGGCGGCGGCACCTACAACACCTCGATGGAAAATTCCGTCCGCGCCCTGGCCGCCAGCTACGGCCGTTCCATCACCTCCGTTTCTCCCGCGCTGGAACTGCCCAAGCTGGAATCGTATTTCGAAAGGGGGATTCCGCTGACCTGGGCGCTTTTCGTGGATGAAAACATCGACCGGGACCTGACCAGACGGCTCAAGGATCGGGACACGCTCGATTCCGCTACCTGGGCAAAAACCCTGGAACCGAAAAGAAAAGCGGCCCGGAACATCCGTAAAAATGCGCAGAACGGCCACGTGTGCCTTCTGATCGGCTGCAACCGCAAGACCGGCGAACTGGCCACCTCCGATTCCTGGGGGCCGGAATTCGCCGAGCGCTGGATCACCGTGGAAGAGGCCCGCGCCCTCTCCCAAGGCGATCTCGGCGCCATCGTCCCCTGACTTGGAGAATGACAAAGCTGGTGCGCTGATTTAGGAAAGACCCATGGACGAAGCACATACCGGTTTGGGGCTGATTTTCCTGCTCTTGGCCTTCGCCGTCTGCGGCGGGATCGTGATCTGGCTGATTGTCTCCGAGGGCATCCGGCACACGCGGACAGCCGGCAGGGACTCCGCCGGCTCCCCCTCCTCTCACTAAATCAGGGCAACAAGTTTACCCGGACAAAGCAGCTCGATGCGTCGGCTGCCAACGGAACGGTCGCTGTGCTGGTTCCTGAAACATTGGGGGTAACCACATCCCCCACATTCTGCCAGAAGTTGGCACCCAACTGCGTCGCCGTCTGAACCTGATATCTCTTCCCCGCCACCGATGGCCAGGAAATGGTCAGGCTCGTCCCGCTTCGGGTCATCTCCCCCACCTTGAAGGTGGAACCGGCACTCTTCGGATCCGTTCCCAAAAAGTACTCCTGGAGGTTGGTAAAGCCGTCCCCGTCCGCATCGGCCGAGGCGGAAACCCCCGACGTCGTCCCGAAATACTGCGTCCACCAGCTGTTGGGAATCCCGTCCGTCATGGGGTTGTAAATCACTTCGGCAGAAGATGCGGAGGTGGTGTTGTTGAATGTCTGGGACTCCTGAAACGTCATCTCCCCCAGGTAAAGGTTGTATACAGTCCCGGGCCCCGAGTTGTTATTGCTTGCCACCAGTTGGGTGATGGAACCATTCCCCCCAAGCGTTCCCTGAATGGTGTTGGTTCCCGCACTGAAGCGATACGAGTTGGCTCCGGTAAGCTCGAAAGTCAGAAGAATTCCAGCATCGGTATAAGAGATGCCACTGTTGCTACCCGGGGTCTGGTCATCGATCCGGTAATTCAACTCCGCCCCGATAAAATAGAAAGCAAACCGGTTGGTTCCTCCGGCATTCGCCAGACCGAGCCCCACCCGGCTGTTGGTGCTGATCCAATTATTGTCAAAGCGCAGGGTCAACACATCCCCGGTCTTCATCGCCTTGGGAAGATTGCGGTTGGCCCTTCCCACCCCGCCACCATTCGCCCACAGACCAAACCCATAGGGTGCGGCCACATTCATGTTGGAGGAATTGGTGTCCGCCCGGAAAAATCCGGCCGAACCCGAGACGCTGAAATTCCAAGGCCCGAATCCCGTACCCCCATTGGAGGAAGACCCCGGACCCCAGCCTGTATATTCGGCATTGGCGGCACTATCCCGCCCGGTTTCCAGGGGTGTGCCAGGGGTGAAATAGTCGCCGTAAATGGTGATCCGGTTGGTTCCGGTTGCCAGCGATATGACGTTGCTCCAGGCCCAGCCCGACGAGTTGGTCTGCCCGGTGTAGGAGATGGCGCCGGTCGCCCCGTTGAGGGAATTGCTCCATCGAAGCCCATTGGTGAGCCCGAGGCCGGCCTGACCCCGGCAGGCAAGGGCCGGACTGGTGGTGTTGAGCGGAAAACCCGGACTAACCAGACGCAGGGAATAATTGGAGAGAGCGGAAAAATACGTCGTGGCCGAGGCCGGGAGGGACGGGGCGGAACTCCCGGCCACATTATCCGCCGTCACCGTGTAGCTGTAGGTCGTGTCGGGCAGACATCCGGTATCCAGATGACTGGTTCCCGTGACAGAGGCAATCAGGTTGCCGTCGCGGTAAACCGTGTACCCCGAGGCGGTGCCCGACGGACTCCAGCTCAACGATACGGCGTTGGTAGCTATCCCTTGGGCCGTCAAACCAGCAGGGATGGCAGGTGGATTGGTGGGCGGCGCATTGGTTGTGGAAAAAGTCCAGTTTGCCCCACCGTTGCTGTCCCATGGGTTGTTGTTGCTGTTGAAACACACCACGATGCTCAAGGCATTGGTGGGCACGGTGTAGGTATACGTCCAAACCGGTCCGCTCTTGGTCATGGGTAGGCCAGGAGCAGCTGTCCAATTGGATCCATTGTACCCGTAATGAATGTTGACGGACGCCGCGTTGGACAGGATCCGCCCAGCGGGGTCATAGGTAATGGTGACCGACTGCCCGGTGATGGGCGGGGTGGGACTTGT
>Ga0214917_10007490_pt1 | contig 11014 bp, 4 predicted proteins | sample LL_1208_BB_MetaG_FD_177983 | JGI IMG/M metagenome (GOLD analysis project Ga0214917, IMG submission 177983) | Freshwater microbial communities from Lake Lanier, Atlanta, Georgia, United States - LL_1208_BB | ecosystem: Environmental > Aquatic > Freshwater > Lake | place: USA: Georgia | collected...
TGCAGCTCGGGCCGCGCGAGCTCCAGCGGAAGCACGCACTGAAAAAGCGGGTGCTGAAACACGCGGTACGCGCGCAGCAGCGTTGTCGCCACCGGCGTTTTCTTCCCGAGATCCGGAGAAAACGCCCCAGCCGCAAACGCTCGGCGCGCGCGCTCCACCAGCTGGTACGACAGCATGTAGGGCAGCTGCAGCGCCGGCCTCTTGTCGCACTCGGCCATCTCGACCAGCACGAGCGGCTGGCACGTGGCCACTGCCGTCACCAGCACGGTGCAGAGGCACACGGCTGCACCCGCCAGCACCGGCGGCACGCACGCCCGCACGGCCATGTCCATGGCGATGCCGATGGCAATGTAGGCCGTGCCGTCGTGCACCCAGCGCGCCGTGCGGTGGCGGGCGCAGAAGCCGCGCGTTGCCAGCGCCGTGTCATGGATCTGGCAGCCGAGCGCAATCCCCCGGAACAGCGAGGGCCAGAACATGACGCAGCCGATGCCACTAACCACAATCGGAGCGCACAGACGCACCATGGTCTGCTGCAACGGATCGTGCTCGTCCTCACACGGCCGGCGCAGGCGCTGACTCAGGTCGCGCTGGACGCCTATGCCGATGACGGCCAGCTCCAGCACAAACAAGGACTGCTGCGCAAAAATAAACATGTCGCCGGCCGTCTGCACCGCCCAGCCCGTTGATCCGTCAGCGACGCGGTGCGCAACCCGGACGGCAATGCAGGCGGCCGCAATGGCGGCCGCCCTGTTGGCAACGGCATAGGTGGTGCGGCGGATAAAATTGGTGGCGGGCAGCGGGGACGCGCGCACGCGGCACGCCAGATTGCCAAAGCCGATGGCCAGCGACACAAACGCATCCACCGTACCTTTGATCATCGGAGACTGCGCATAAGCGTTTTGCAAGTTGGAACTGAGCCAGTCGGCCAACCCAGCGGCCCACATCACTTTTTCTTTTCATCAATTTTCAGTAATAATCAGATGAATGACGTTGTTGTGCCTGTTTTTTCCGCTTTGTTAGGTATTGTCCATTTGCTTTTGTGAGTGTGGTGCGCACTGCAATTATGCCGGGTCATTTGCCAACCAAAGGACACATCTGGATGATACAAAGCGGACTGCAGATGTTTGCCATGTTGATTGTGGCGATCTGCGACAGCCCGAGCAAAAAGTATGTATTCTCTGTGGAAAAGCGCTTTCGGGACTGAATGTATGTGATAATAAGGAACTTCTTTCTTTTTCGAATTGATCTCATTTCTTTCTAATTTTTCCTCTTGTTTTACAAATTGATCTCATATTAGCACTTGATGATGTGCATCTGTGTCAGCGCACACAAAACACATAGTCCATCGGCGTCCGCAATCAAATAGCTCGCAGTGCTCACCCACTTCCAGCGCATGGCCCGATTTCCCCACTTTGTGCAGCACATACAAGTCACATGCTGTGCCGGCCCGATGAGCTGCTCGCTGATTTCTCGCTCAGACTTGCCGCAGCACGTGGGGCACAGCGCAGCAGGTTCCCGCATGTACGGCAGTTCGACCAATCCGTTTGCGTCATGACGTTGGCCTGCGACGCATGCATACCGCTTGCGGCAAACCTTGCATGCCGCGTGTCGCTGGGAACTTGGGTCGGCCGGGCTTGTGGCCGCTTTGCACTGGCTGGCCAGGTTCGCGCACTGGCTGGTCGGGCTCGCGCACTGGCTGGTCGGGCTCACCACAGTGCACTGGCCAGCAGATTCGCTTGCTCGATACACCGTGTCGTAGTGTGGCGGACATTCAAATGCGCCAGACGCAAAGGTCAAAAAGGTTTCCTCCTTTTCCTTTGACGCGTCTGAAGCACAAGTCGAGCGGCTTTCCCGTGAATTGCACGCGCCGCCCATTCTCACGTGCAAATGAAGAAAAAAAATGTCAGTTTATGACGTTTTCAGAGATAAAACAATGACGTCATATAATTTTAAATTTGACGCAAAAGTTTTGTTATCCAATTTGTACATGATTATCTTCTTGAACTTTAAGGTTTGTTTTATTGAGATTTTTAAACTTGCTACTTTGTGTTTGATAGAATTTGGACCCATTGAGATCAATTGTTCTTCTGACACCCCTGTTTTTCTCGTACTTCTTGTGCCCCTTTTGCGCGTACAGCACACGAGCAGCGCAGGTAAGGCAGCCATTTTGCGAAAAGCGCCACCAACCGCTCGCTTTCATCGAATAGCACACTGTGTACGTTTGGCACAAAGCGCATTTCTTGTGAAAAGCCGCAATCTTGTGCTTCATCAAACTCTTAGCCAATTGGACGCACAAGCTGCACCAGAACATGGCGTTGTACAGCGAGTTTAACACGATTGTCCCATCAGGGCGGTAATGGAGCGAACCCGAGTCCGGACGAACCACGTAGTTCTGTCCACAGCACACACACTGATGTCCTGTGCTGTCTGGCAGCGGCTTGGCGCCGCGTTTGTCTGACAGCGGCTTGGCTTCGGACGCCATGGCAGCTGGAAGTAATAATGTCGTCTCTATGCAATGTCGTCACTGTGGCAGTTGGAAGTAATAATGTAGTAACTGTGGCGGCTGAAAGTAATAATGTCGTCACTGTGCGATGTGGCAGTTGGAAGTAATAATGTGATGATGTCATATCTATAGTGCGAAAAATGATGTCACCATGCTCGCTCTGTTGCAATTTATTATCAACTATATTGACTTCTTATCATCCATTGCATGAAGTTGACATCGGAGTTGATGGATGCACGAGCGGCACTTGCTGCATTGCAGCTCATCCTTTGCGACGCACAAACCATAATCGAGACAACGCTGCGCCAGCAGGCAGCACTGCCTGAGCTGAAAGTGAGTGAGTACTCCAGAGCGGCACTTCCCAACTCGATGGGTCACCTGCAAGCGTTGACGATGCTGATTCTCACAAATTGTCCGAATTTGACAATGCTGCCTGAGTCGCTCGGGCAACTGCGCGCGCTGACAATGCTCAAATTGTGCGGATGCTTTGCCATCAGAGCACTGCCCGAGTCGCTGGGTCGGCTGAGCGCGTTGACCACGTTGCATCTGGCATATTGCACGGAATTGACGATGTTGCCCGAGTCGCTCGGGCAGCTGCGCGCGCTGATAACACTGAACATGAACGGTTGCCCGTCTCTCATTGCGCTGCCCGAGTCGCTGGGCCAACTTTCGGCCTTGATGAATCTCTCGCTCCGAGAGTGCGCGGTATTGAAAACACTGCCAGCGTCGCTGGGTGCGTTGGTGGGTTTGCAGGAACTGGATCTGTCGTATTGCGCAATAACTGAACTTCCGAAATCGCTGGGTCAGCTGCATGCGCTCGCGTCGCTTGTGCTACACTCGTGTCGTGCGCTGAGTCGACTGCCAGCCTCGTTACTGCAGCTGCCCGTGTTGAAGAAACTACATATTTCAATGTGCGCAGTGTCCCTTCCCACGTCGCTTGGTAAGCTGGCTTCGCTGGCGATACTGGAGATTAGCAATAACAGCATTACACGTCTGCCTGGCTCGTTGGGTCAGCTGCGCGCACTAACAACACTGCATCTCACATGCAGCCAGCTGACCACGTTGCCAGAATCGCTGGGCGGGCTGTTGGCGCTGTGTGCTCTGGCCCTGATGAATTGCTGTTCTCTCACAAAGATCCCTGAATCTCTGGGTCAGTTGTCTCGGCTGCGCACCTTATCTCTTTGGAAATGCTGCGCGTTGACCAAGCTTCCCAAGTCGCTGGGCCAGCTGCATGCACTAACATCGCTTTTTGTCACGTACTGCACTGCATTGACGACGTTTTCCGAGTCGCTGGGCAATCTGGCGCAGCTGACAGTGCTGGATGTTTCTGGTAACAGCAAATTGACAGGGCTGCCCAACTCGCTGGGTCAATTGGCACATCTCACCACGTTCTGCGCGTCGTACAACGAGGTACTGCGGGCACTGCCCGAGTCGCTGGGCCGAATGACAGCTCTTGAGAAACTTGATATATCGACATGCAGTTCATTGGTCGGTCTGCCCGAGTCGCTGGGCAATCTAACTATGCTGGAACATCTGATTTTAAACGAATGCTTTTCGTTGCAGCGGCTGTCGCTGGGTGGGCTAACAAGGATCGTTTCGTTGGATCTTACGCAATGCACGTCGCTCACGACGCTGCCGGACTCGCTGGGCCAGATGGCGGCGTTGGAGATACTGAAGCTTCGCACGTGCCGTGCGTTGACGGAGCTGCCAGAGTTGATAGGCCAACTGAGTATGCTAACCACACTAGATCTATTTGGGTGTTCGTCGCTGCAGCGGCTGCCAGACTCGCTGGGCCAGTTGACGGCATTGACGGTGCTTAATCTGAAGTGGTGCAGCGAGCTGTCCAGGCTGCCTGATTCGTTGGACCAGCTGTCTCGGATCACTCTGCTGAATCTGTCGGGTCACTGCGCGTTGCGAGCGCTGCCCGAGTCGCTTGGTCGGCTGAGCCTGTCGACGCTGACGTTGTCAATGTGCAACTTTCTGACCGGGCTGCCCGCGTCGCTGGGCCAGCTGTCTGTGCTCGCGGTTCTGGCTATTCAAGAATGCCATCGGCTGGTCCGCTTGCCCGAGTCGATCGGGCAGTTGTCGGCTTTGACGGAATTCAGCGTGAAGGATTGCGGCGTGCTTGGCGGGCTTCCCGACACGCTTGGCCAGCTGGCAGCGTTGACGCTGCTGGAAATTACCGATTGCCGGACGCTGACCGAGTTGCCAGAGTCGCTTGGTCAGCTTTCTGCGCTCCAGGTGCTGTGCTTGGACAACTGCAGTGCTCTGCGGCATTTGCCGCAGTCGGCCGGTCGGCTGGGTGCACTAGTGTCTCTCAATATGAGAGGGTGCCGCGCGCTGGTTGGCTTGCCCGACTCGCTTGGCCAGCTTGCGCGGCTGGAAACGTTGCGTACTCCACCGTGTCTTCGCGCACTGCCGGCCTGGATTTTACAGCTGGCGGAGCTGTCGACGCTGGACCTCAGCGAGAGTAGCCTGACTGTCCTGCCCACATGGATTAGTCGGCTTAGCAACGTAACCGCGCTGGAGCTGAAATCGTGTCTTTCGCTAACTGTGCTGCCCGACTCTATCGGCCACATGAAGCGGCTCAAGACATTGGATTTGTGGGGCAGTGCAGTGGTTGCGCTGCCCGAGTCACTTGGGCTGCTGCCGGAACTGGAACACTTGAATGTCCGCTATTCTGCCATACGCCGCTTGCCGTTGTCTTTTGTGAATGCGCCAGACGCAGTTTTCAGGCACATTCACTCGTGCTCGCCTCTCGACTTTCCACCCAGCTCGGTCGTGAGGCGTGGCGCAAGCGCTATTCGTGCATTTCTTTATGGGCATCACCACCTGCTTAAAATGCTGCTGCTCATAATGGCGGCGCGCCGCCGCCGCATGCGCTGTTTGCCGGCCGAGCTGTGGGTGCTGACCTGCTATGATTTTTTCATTTGAAGTACATCTTGCAAGGGTGGGTATGTTTTCGATATTTGGTATAAGATATATTGATAGATCTTGCGAGGGGTGGGTGTTGCTGTGATATATACGAAATCTTGCTAGGGTGTTGTTGATGGCTGCAGTGATTTAAAAATAAGAATTGGTCTTGTGTGTACTGACTGATCTTGCGAGAGTGTATAATTTTTTTAAAACATATCTCAAAGCAAGAAAATGTATCGGTGTGTTACTGGCGCCGATGGTCGCCGATATGTCTTTGACGTCAGTTCGGGTCGTCGGGTGCCGAACAGCATGCTTCCGAAAGCGCACTCGTGCCGGGACAACCGCTCCGCGCGCACGGGCTGCAGGAGCTTGTCGCCTGATATGTGTGGCGGTACGCCCGAATGCCAGATCTGGCACCCGCACCCGTACACAACACGCTGCCGCCGCGCGCCAGGCCGCACGTTGGCCTGGCCCGATGAAACGGAACCGGAGATGAGACCGGCCGATGCGATGACGACGGCGGACAGACCGGATGACGCGACGTGGACGGAAGCGGATGATGCTGCCGCGTTGCGCTATGAGCGAGATGAGCTTTTGAACGACATGGCAGGCCTCGAAGCCGAAATGACAGCTGCCAAAGAGGCACGCGACAAAGCCGAGGTCGAGTGCCAGCAAAGGATTGCTGACGCTGTGCGCGCGGTCGAGCAGGTTGCAGCGACAGGATCGGATGAAGTGGCTGCGTTGCGCTATGAGCTGGGCGTGCTTCAGCAAGACAATGCAAATGCTATGGACGCGTTGCGCAATGAGCTGAACGTGCTTCAGCAAGACAGGGCAAATGCTATGGGTGAAGTGGGCGCGTTGCGCGACGAGCTGGAACTCCTTCGGCAAGACAAGGCAGATGCTCTGGGTACAGTGGACGCGTTGCGCCATGAGCTAGACCTCGTTCAGCAAGACAAGGCAGATGCTCTGGGTACAGTGGACGCGTTGCGCCATGAGCTAGACCTCGTTCAGCAAGACAAGGCAAATGCTTTGGGTGAAGTGAACGCGTTGCGCAAGGATCTGGACGCGCTTACGCAAAACATGACAGGTCTCGAAGCCGAGTGCGAGCAGAAAATTGTTGACGCTCTGCGCGCGGCCGAGCAGGTGGTGATTGCGGCACGTGCGGATGGGCCGACAGGCGGGGCCGGTGCCACAGAGTGCGATGCGTTGATTCGGGCTGAGCGCGAGAAGGCCAAACATGAGCTTGAAGAATATAAAGCACAGACCCGCGCGGACTTTTTAACTTTGTCGTTGCAGATACAAAACGCTAAGAGGATGGTCGACGACTCCGAAGCAGCCATGGCTGAAGAGCGTGCGCAAGCTGAGCAAACCATAGCTGAGGAGCGCGCGCGTGCCGAAGAAGCTGTTGCCGCACAACAAGCGGAGCGCGCGCTGGCCGAAGAAGCCTTAGATAGGGAGCGCGCGCGTGCTGAACAAGCCATGGTGCAAGCTAATCTTGCCGAACAGCGGGCACAACAAGCAGAACAGCGGGCACACCAAGCAGAACAGCGGGCACATCAAGCAGAACAGCAGGTTAATCAAGCCGGTGTTGAACAAGCCGAACATCGGCGAGCTGAGGAGGCTGAACAGCAGGCTGAGGAAGCTCAACGGCGAGCTGAGGAGGAGGCTCAGCGGCGAGCTGAAGAAGCTCAACGACGAGCTGAAGAGGCTGAACGGCGGGCTAGAGAAGCCGAAGATGCCAGAGTCCAAGAGAGTGCGCGAGCAGAAGCAGCCATCAAAGATGCGAATGCGCAGCGCGACCTGATCGCCGCCACAAACACACTTAACATTACTCTATATGATATGAATCTGAGGACTCTGGAGCAGGCTAAGGAGGCCAGGCAGCAGGCTAAGGAGGCTGAACAGCGGGCTGAGGAGGCTGAACAGCGGGCTGAGGAGGCTGAACAGCGGGCTGAGAAGGCTGAACAGCGGGCTGAAGAGACTAAACGGCGAGCTGAACAGGCTGAAAAACAACTCACCGATGAGATTGCGAGGCACGCCATTCCTGGAGATGACGCGCTGAAGCAGCTGCGGGCCGAACACGCGGATGCTGTAAAGAGGGTTCAAGAAAATGTGCGCGAGGAACTTGAGCGTCTTCGAGCAAACCTAAAGGCAGAACACGAGACCAGTCTCAAAGCAAAGGAAGCGGAACTTGCAGCCGAACATTCATTGACCATCAGCGCGCTGCAGGCGGCGCTTGATAGTCTCACAGATGAAATGAATGGGCTGAAAAAAGAAAATGCTGAACTTTTGGAGGTAAATGCTGAGCTTGCGCAGGAAAATGATACACTGGCTGACAAAACCCGGCGCGAGTCGCAGGTGGAAGCCGATGATCTGAAAAATGCCCAGCTCCAATTTGAAAAGCTTGCCAAAGAAAATGAAGCCAGCCTCAAGCAAGCACATGCTGCTGAACAACGAGTGACTGAGTTGCAAGCAGAAAACGACCGCCTTGAACAAAGGCAGGCACAATTGCAGACCCAATCAGCTGAGCTCGTAAAGAAAGAAGCAGAGCTGAAACTCGAATTAGCAAACGCAGCAGAACGGGCAGCCGAGGACGCGAAGGCCCTTGGTGATTGCGAGCAAACACATGAATTACTTGCTCAGGAACTGGCTCAACTGAAAGCTGAACTGAAATCGTCAGAACGCGAAAAACATGATGCATACGCAGCGTTTGACGAAGAAACCAAGGCGCATGATAAGCGAATGCAAAATGTGAGAGCCGAGTTTGAGCGAGACATGCGTACGCTTGAAAAACAATTCCAAACGCAAAAGAAACAGACGCACATCGAGGAACTCGATCGGATGAACCACGAACATGCCGCTGCAATGAAGCAACTGAAAGACTCTTGTGATGAAGAACTTGGGCGGATGGCCAAGGAACGTGAGCAGATAGTCAAGGAACATGAAGTTACGCTGGAACAAATTGCCGAGCATATGGGGTCAACTTTGGCGAATAAGGCGACTCAATTTACTGAACTTCAGGCAGCTAATGATGCTCTTGACCGCGCCGTCCAAGAGGCCAAAGCTGCTGCAGAGGAGAGTGCACGGGGTGTTGCGCAATGCAAGGAGAAGCTCAGCGAGTGCCAGAGAAAGCTTGACGAGTGCACCGGCGAGCTCAAGAAGTGCCACGAGAATTCCACGATGTGCGCCGAAGAAAATGTAACGGCCAAAGCTGCCGCAGCGGAGTGCAAGAGGAAGCTTAAGATTTGCCACGAAAAATCCAGGAAGTTCAGCGAAGAAAACGCCAAAATCAAGGATGAGTGCAGCAAAGAAAACGCCAGGATCAAGGCGGATCTTGAAGCGCGCGACAAAGAAAACGCCAAGATCAAGGCAGAAAACGCCAGGATCAAGGCGGATCTTGATGCGCGCGACAAAGAAAACGCCAAGATCAAGGCGGATCTTGAAGCGCGCGACAAAGAAAACGCCAAGATCAAGGCGGATCTTGATGCCTGCAACAAACTGCGCATCGCGTGTGAACGAGACATAAAGGTCACTGCAAGTCGGAGAGACCTTGCAAAATGCGAAAAGACTCTTGAAACCCTTGAAAAGGCTCAGGCACCCGCTCCTGGCAAGTCTCGTCGCAATTCAACCGCAAAGGCTGCCGAAGCTGCTGATGCTGCTGAGCCCGCAGATGCTGCACGTCCTGCCAAAATTCAAGCCGCGACATCGGCTGTCGCGCTTCGGTACGTTGAAAAAGCGCTAGAGGATACTGAAATCACAACCATCAACGCAGCTCAGAAAACAATCTGCAACACTTTGATTCCTCTCGAGAATGCCAACAAGTATCCCGGCGTGACTGTGTCAAAGTGGTACGATGACACCCTCCCAGGCGAAATGAAACTTGTTGCGTTTGCCATTCACCGTCCCTTCAACGTGATGAAGTTTGCTGAGGATAAAGCTATGAAAAGGAACTTGTGGCCAGGCCGGAGCAACAATGTGAGGCTTGGGTCTATTGCAGCTTTTGGAAATTTCTCTCTTGGACTTGTGTGCCAGGTTTTGGCGATGTGTGTGTTGAAAATGAACACAAGTGACACATCCGCTAAAAGCCATTACGAATCCAAAGCCGACAGCACAATTTTGCAAGAAGTTTTTGCAAAACTGCGAGAGTTGTACTCTGAAGCAAAACAAAAGGGCAAATATGTCGGCGTGCTTATGGAGGAAACGCCAGACCATTTAGAATTTCTTGGGTTTACGGTGACGCCTGTTGGTGATGCCAATCGAGTAGTACTTGTGCCGGAAACACCCTCGGGACCCAGAAAAAAATCTGAGAAGGGAGAAGAATTTACATTTTACGATATCCCACCAACCTATGACAAGACCAAATGGGGGTACATTCGGTGGTGAAACAACATGTAATAAAAACAACTACATCAATCACGCAACTGTTGTCCACATTATCTCATCTACGCGCTCAAGCGCTGCACTCTGTGTGGCTTGGGTGGCTACATCGTCAGCATTGCGCGCGGCGCCGAGCACCCCTGCCGCCCAGTCTCGTTCCTCGGACGACGCCATCAAAATGGTGGCAACCAATCCGGCCACGCCAGGAAAGCTTGCCGCAAGCGTGCTGACTGCATCCTCCACTGTGAGGCTCGCTGGCATGTCAATTCGCACATCCGCACTGTCACCGTTTGGCGCGCCTACAATCTCAAACTCGTCATCCTCGCCCGGCACCGCTTCGACTCGGTCAGGCGTTGCAAAGCGAGCCGACGCAGCGTCATCAGCGATATTCTCCTGGCCAGAGACTTCTGGGCGGGGGTCTGGGTACACGCTGGCACTTTCATTCGACATAAAGTCGGCATCATTCTCGTCATTCACGGCAGCATCCTCCGCATCGTTGTCGTCAGCATACTCCGCATCGTTGTCGGCAGCATCCTCGGCAGCATCCTCGGCATCATCCTCGGCAGCATCCTTGGCATCGTTCCCGGCAACTTCCTCAGCATCGTTTCCAGCAGCTTCCTCAGCATCGTTTCCAGCAGCTTCATGGACATTGGCCGCATCAGTGGCATTGTTGTTGGCAGCATCTCCGACAGCGCTGTTCGGCGCCAAAAGCGCGGCACGCGTGGCGGTGCAATCCACGCACACACACAAGCGCATAAAGTGGAAATGGCCCACGACGCCCTGTTGGTCCTTGACTTCACCCTCGGCTTCACCCTCACCCTCACCCTCATCATCATCATCATCATCATCATCATCATCAAGGTCCTCAGCATCGTTTTCAGCATGGCCGTCTTCACTCTCGGCTTCACCCTCCGCATGGTCGTTCTCAGCGTCGTCTTCCAGCTCGTCCTCATCAGAGTTCATGTTCTCTTGCTCGCCCGCATCACCATCGCCGTTCTCATTGTCGTCCTCTTGCTCGTTCGCGTCATAATCCTCGTCGTAGTTCTCATCGTCCTGCTCGCCCGCACCGTCAACGTCGTCTTCCTCGTTTTCCTGCATGTGTTCCTGCTCGCCCGCGTCCTCGTCGTCGTTGTCGTCGTTTTCGTTGTCGTTGTCGTTGTCGTTGTCGTTGTCGTTGTCGTTGTCGTTGTCGTTGTCGTTGTCGTTGTCGTTGTCGTT
>Ga0214917_10007491_pt1 | contig 11014 bp, 15 predicted proteins | sample LL_1208_BB_MetaG_FD_177983 | JGI IMG/M metagenome (GOLD analysis project Ga0214917, IMG submission 177983) | Freshwater microbial communities from Lake Lanier, Atlanta, Georgia, United States - LL_1208_BB | ecosystem: Environmental > Aquatic > Freshwater > Lake | place: USA: Georgia | collected...
CGCTGTGCAACTCAAGTAATTAGAAGCAAAGAAGGCGTTCCCGTATTATTCAGGCCAGTCCCAGTAGAATCTATTTTTAGAGTTCTAGATCAAGCAGATGTCTCGCTGTCTAGTAATGACAGAGATGTAGCGGAGCAATCCGAAAACGATTTAAAAGACTATAAAAATATCGAAAAAGGTCGTCGTCCAATTGCATACGTACAAAGAATTGACGGTAAAAATGTCGCATTCTTCACAGAAGATGACCTTATTGTCACGTATTTGCAAAAACAAGCTCACGAAAACTTAGACGGTTATCCAATGGCACCAATTGAAAAGGCTTTTTATGCCGTTTCGATGCATTTTTACGCTCAACAGTACCTACAAAACTCTTTTACAAAGGGTCTGGCAACTAAAGGTATTATTAATCTTAAAACACAAGAAACTGGAGTGGTAAGTCCAGAACAAGCTGAAGCTTTTAGAAAACTTTTTAGTAACTACGTTGCACGAAACGATAACTCAGCTACAATTCCTATTGTTGCTGGACCGATTGACGTAGAATTTGTGCCATTAAACATTACCGCAAAAGATTTAGAATTCAATAATCTTTATCAACGTGTTTTGATGATTGTTTGTGGTGCGTTTCAAATCTCTCCGCAAGAAATTGGCTTTGGTGCGCTCGATTCTGCCAAACCAACCATGGGCGATACAGGAAAACAAGAGCAGATTGTCCAAGGTGAAGAGCGTGGTTTGCGCCAGCTTACGGAAACATTATTTGATTTACTTAACGATCTTATTGCCGACTCCTTCCCACAAGCAAAAGATATTCTTCGTTTAGAGCCAATTGGTCTTGGCCAAAATACAAAAGAAGCAGATCTAGCAATTTATAAAGAAGAGCTACAAACTTCTGGTACATTTGGAAAAATTTGGTCCGATAGCGAACGGCTTGATGTGTTCCCTTTTGGAGGCGATGTTCCTACATCTCCAATTTTTCACCAATCTGTAGCTAAATATATGAAAATGTCCGAACTAAGGCATTACTTCTTTAAAGACAAAGAGGCATTGCAAAACCCAGCATTAGACTTCTTCATTGATCCCGCAATTAATGATGCATACCAAAAACAAAAAGGTAAAATTCCAGCAATGCAGGCTAAGCAAATGCAATTGCAAACAGAACAGCTGGAAACACAAGCTGAACAAATAAAAGCTCAACAGGAGCAAGCTCAGGCTGAGCAGCAGCCGGAACAACAGCAAGATGGAAATGAGCAGCAGGTATCGCAGATGCAAGAAAAACATGAGCAAGAAATGCAAATGAAAAAAGAACAGCATCAGCAAAAAATGCAACATGCAGAAGAAAAACATGCCGCAAACTTAGAAGCAAAGACTAAAAAAAGTATGGGTAAATCCCTCAAACAGCTTCTAGAAGAAGCCTCTAAGCCCGAATAACCTTGCTTTGTTTCCATTTATAAATAAATAATTTGTAAGAGGAAATAAACATGTCTAATATTTTTGAATTTAAACAAAAAGATAAATCAAAAAAAGAAGACGATTCTAGTTATGAATTAAGTCTTGCTAAACAGATGATTCAAACAGATAAAGAACTTTCCGGAAATATTGAAAAATTAGGTATTGATAAAACTCAGGCCGCAAAATGGATTGTTTGGCTCTCCGATATGATTCGAGAGATTGATGAAATCGTTTTGAAATATACTGATAAGGCAGAAGATGATAAGAAATTTAGCGTTTTAGTGGTTAAAGCTCTAACCGCGTCTTTAGTTTCACAGGTATCATTTATAGGATCTTTACAAGATATTGAATTAAATCAATTTGAAGCAATGAAGCAAGATATTCTTGCGGAAGTATTTCTTACAACATATGCTGGTATGGACGTACAAGATTATTTAAACAAAATCGAAATAGAAACCGTTTTAAATGATGAAAAAGGAGAGGAAGATGTCTGAACAACAAACCCAAGAAACTCAAGAACAACTATCAGAGCAGTTTTCTAAAACTCTAAATGAATTTATTGCAAATTCATACCAACTTTTTGCTCGACTGGAGGAAGTTGAAAAAGCTGTAGCGTATCTTTTATCTAAAGATAAAGATTGGATGGCCGCTTTTAACGCTAGTTTAGCCCAACAAGAAGCCAAGGCTGGAGAAAATGGACAACAGCAAGAAATTATCATGCCAGTCTCCGACTGAGGATGATAACAAAACTCAATTTAAAAAATGCTGTCCCCTTAAATTAAACGATTATCCATTAGGTATCTGCAATCTTGGATTGCAAAAAGCTCAGTGGTATAAAGACAATCCCGGACACATGATGTCAGAAGATATTAATTCTGGCGGTTGTGTTTGGGGTATTATTTCAGAAGATGAAGCCAGCTATTGTTTTTTTAAATTCATGAGCATTCACGAAAATGAGCAATTTTCGGAAAGTGAAATAGCAAAAAGGCTCGGCATTACTAAAGAACAAGTTAAATCGGCCTATGAAACGGGACTAGAAAAACTTAGAAAACAAAAAAATATACAAGAAATAATGGAAGTGCATAAAAAACAAGGTGGAATTTTAACAGAAGACACCGACGACGATTATATTTATTTCCCAATTAATTCAGTAACCGAAGGATTTATGCCTTCGACTTCCGAAGAAGAAATCGATGAATCACTTATTTCCAGTATTGCGCCTAAAAAGAAAAAAGGGCGAAAGAAAAAACGCCCTTAAGAATTAAGTATTCTTTGCACGCTATAATTTGTAGGCCAAGATCTAAATACTTTGATTTCCGACGCACCTGTATCAAACGTCTTTATTGAATTTAAAATTGATTTTTTCCACGAAAAAATACCCAAAAATTCTGCCATTTTTATCTTCAAATACGCCCAAATACTAATATTTAGTATAAATACGTACATGGTTTTATGATACAAAACGCGAGCCGATGGGTATCCGTTTGATCTGAGTAAAGATTCAATCTGAAAGCACAGCGCCGATCTAAACATTTCTTCGTTTTTTTCAAATGGCGCATGTGCAATAGATTTTTTATTCTTTACGTATTGATTAAAATCAATTACCGTCATTTACTCTCCACGCAAGGAAGAAAAATTTCATCCAAAGTACTTACAAAACCCTCGTTTTGAAGAATGTTAGTTGCAGGCAGAGGCAGTACGCGTACAGTTCCGTCTTCCGCCGTATACTCAAACGGTACTTCTAGCTTAGAAAATTCTTCTGGATCTTCCACCATATGGATAACCTGTTTAAGATCAGAAGTTTCTAGCTTTGGAACTTCTTCGCTTTCCAGCGTTGCCTTCAAACTTTCTGCGACTCGACCTAAAAAACGCTCGTGAGCTTTGAGCCGCAATGGGCTTTCTGGAACTTTTACATTTTCAAACAGCTTCCAAAGCATGTTTTCCAAAGAAAGTTTCAGGCTCACGACAGAATCAACTTCGCTCACTTTAAAGAATTCTTTTACTGCAGATAGTTCTTTTTCCAGAGTTTCGTCAGAAACTCCCGAAGCCAGTTTTTCTTTAGCGTTAGAAGATAGAAAAGATTTAACGGATGCACGTAATTCTAGACTTTTTGCCATTGCGGACAAACCTCCTTTAGGTGTTTAATTCATATTAAACGTTTATGCTAACTGAGCAATAGTTGACAATATGAAGATCGAAATATTTCATCTGACACAACTTTCCGATTGGTCTAATTATCGGAATCATATTGTTATTATGTATAACAGACAAACTGTTATTAGCGAACCTATTTCGTACATCAAAATTATTGATAGATATAATTTGAGCAGATTGTTAAGATTATCAATCTTAGATACAATTAAATTAATTACGAATTATTACACAGAATATCAAGAATACAGACATTATGAACTATTATGGTCAAGCGCTGATATAGCCGATGTTATTCCATTTCTTAAAATTCTTTGCAAAGATGCAGAACGATTTAAAGATAAAGAATACGAAACGGCTATCAATTCAATAGTAGAGCGAATATAAATCGTATTCAATTAATTAAAAGCTGTTTATGGTAAATAAAATTTTATTGAGGATAAAACATGACTGTTTATATTGCGTTTGATTGCGAAACCACTTCTCTAAATCACAGAGCGCCAGAATCGCTAATAAATGCTTCTTGGGTTGTGTTTGATTCTTCTAAGCTTTCCACGCCACTCTCTGAACTAACCCATTATTCTGCGTATATTAAACAAGATAAATACGTTATTGAACTAGACACGCTCTTAACCGAAAAACTCCAAACTGTTGACATTTTGAAAAAAATTCGAACTGGAAATGCAGAATTTCCAGTAGTCTCATTGGAAGAATGGACTAAATACAGCATTGCATTTATCAAGGAACACACACAAAACGCTAAGGAATGGAAATTCCTCATTCGCAATCCATCGTTTGATTGGCATTTCATTCCACGCGAAATTAAAGAAGCTTTGTTTGTTAGTCCATTTCAAATAGTTGACCCGGCAATCCTGTTTTCAGTGCCTTCTGATAAATATGGAATGCCATCCATGCAAGTGTGTGCCCAGCGAAGTGGAATTAATGAGATTGTCCCTCATAACGCTTATGAAGATAATCTTCTAATGTTAAAAACGTTCGTTTTTGCTCTTGAACGAAACCAAAAAGAATTTACGGCGGCAGTAAAGCCTATATCCTCCGTCTTGCTAGCAGAACCTAAAAAGACTACTATTTCTTCCAAAAAGACAACAAATGCACTTTCTCAAACAGAAATAATTAAAATTACTGCCGAAAAACTTAAACTAAACGTCATAGAAATTAATAAAATTGCCGAGCAACTGAAGAAAACAGATTCTAAAAAAGAAAAATATGTGTTAGCAAATAAACTAGAAGCTCTTCTTCTGCCCGTTTTTGCTGATGGTGCATTTGCAAGAGGAGATGAACGCAGAGTTTCTATGGATATTGGTCTGCCAAATGGCGGGCGGGTAGAGATTAAAAGCGACGGTATTTTTAATGCAGTCTGCCAAGACAAAGTTTACAATGAGGAAGGCAAAGTTACTGATTCTCCAAACGTATTTATTGAAATGCATAAAGGTAAATCGGCAACAGGTAACTCAAAAGCTGGCGGTTTTAGACAAGCCGGCCACCAAAATACAGAAATTTATGCAATCTATGGATATAAATCTAGCTATTTATTCATACTCGACACCGATAACGAAGAACTGAAAGCAGCCCTTTCTAAGGGTTATTATGGAAATGGCTATCATAATGCTAAAAACATCACTGCAAACAGAGGCTATGGAGTAGACTTTAGAACACTCATCCAGCTTCCCGGTGTTGCGGCAATTGATATTAAAAATATGGTCTGGCTCAGAAAACCCGAGAGCGAAATCATCAAATCTAGTTTGAATAAACGGCTTTTTGTATAAAAAAACATATTATAATAGTTACATGAATTCAAAAGAATTGCACAAAATCGAAAAAGAGCTTGAGACTTTAAGAAAGTCTGTCCAAGATATTATCGAAAAAAGCTCTTTTTCTGATAAAATAAAAACGGGTTTAATTAGCGGAGCCGCTCTTTTAACAACTCAACCTTATAAAACACCAACACTAAATTCCACGTCTCCTAAAACAGAACAAGTTACCTCTAAACCCGAGCCTATAAAACAAAATTTTGCATTTCCGTCCAATTCAGAATATTCAATATACGAGCAAACAAAACCTTTAAAAATGCTTAGTCCCCAAGACAAACAGATTATAAAAAATCATCCAATTAAGCCCGGTCAAATTTTACAAGACTATCATGATCCACGTCATATTCCAGTAGAAGAAGAGTTTGAACAAAAGTTTGGCCTTCCTCATCGCATGATAACTGCAATCCGTGTTGCAGGAGAGTTATCGAATTGGAACGATAAATCGGCATTTAATACGCATACCCCGTATCAATTTAGGCCATCAACAAGAAATGCATTTTTAAAAAGAGATAATGTTGATGCATATAAAGATACAAGAAGTGCTATCCATGTGACAGCTCTACATTTAAAAGATAATATGAATCGTATTAATAATTGGAAAAAGAATAACGATCCAAGAATAGCTGGCATGGCCGACACGGAACAGGAAAAATGGCTTTTGGCGGCTAGATTATTTAATGGCAGTTTAGATGCAGTAGCAAGCGGTGATAAAGAAAACAGCGATTACGCGCATAGAATTCAATACGGTTTAAAGATTTTGCAAAATAATCCAGATGTTCATCATTTAGATAGTATTATTCAAGAAAAACGTAAGAAACCTTAAAGAGCCCCTTCGTACCACATTTTACCTTTATAGCTCCGGCGTTCTCCGTTTAAGCATCGATCTATACGATACCGTTTGTAGCCTGCCTTTTCGGCATCATATTTACTTTCAAAAGATTCAACTTCTCCGGTAATCATATCTATACAATAAACAGGCTTTCGTGCTTCTTCGTTGTATTTACGTAACGCCGTCCGAACTCTTTTTTTATGTTCTTTGCCCTGAAATTCCATACGTTGTCTACCATTTTTAATGCAAATATAACATTGTTATGGAAACACAACAAATAAAAAATAACGAAAATAATTACTTATTGTTATCTCTCGATAGAGATATTCGTATATACAAGAAAGTAATTCCAAAATTCCACACAATGCAAACATATTACGCACCATTGTCTTTCGATAAGTTTTTACAAATATGTCGTTGGGATGATTTCATTCTAAGCGAAACAGAAATATTTAACTGGGTTGTTATGCATGCAGCCGAAACAAACGGCTATTATAGAACAAAAGCTGTTGATAGTCTAGATGATTTAATTAAGTTATTGTCTTCATCTAAAGATAAAAGAAAAAAGTATAAGTTTATTGTTGATTATTTGATTGGAGAGTTATGATGATATATATGATGAGGACAAAATGGCATTTTTAAATCAAAAAATCGGATACACATTTGATGATGTTTTAATTGTCCCAAAGTTTTCGACAATTACTTCTAGATCAGAAGTTGATTTATCAACACAGATTGGCCGTTATACTAATCTTTCTCTCCCCATTATTTCTGCAAATATGGATACTATTACTGGCCATAATATGTGTATAGCAATGCACCAAGCGGGCGGAATCGGCTGCCTGCATCGATTTATGAGTGTCGAAGAAAACTGTATTATTGCCGAAAGTTTGTTTAAACAAGGTATAAATTTTTGGGCATCAATAGGGATTGATAAAAAAAGCAGAGAACGCCATAATGAGCTAGAAAAATTAGGGGTAAAAACATTTGTTATAGACGTGGCCCACGCCGCTCAATCACAAGTTGCAGAGTTTGTTGCAGATATTGCAGAAGATTATCCTCATATTGATTATGTAGTAGGTAATTTTATTGATATTTTTCCATTTTTAAAATCAGTAACAGACAATGGATCGGTTTTACAGAGAAAACCGAGTAATATTATTGGCTATAAAATTGGAATCGGGCCTGGTTCTGTCTGTGAGACCAGGACTGTCACTGGGTGTGGATTTCCTCAGCTGTCAGCAATAATGAATAATTCCCCAGATAAATACTCATTGATCGCTGATGGCGGCTGCAAAACAAGTGGTGATATTGCCAAAGCTTTAGGAGCAGGCGCAAAAGCAGTCATGATTGGAGGAATGCTTGCTGGTTCAACAGCTTGTGAGCGTCCAAATGAATTTAGAGGTTCTGCAAGTCTTAGTTCTTATAAAGATCAAAATAAAGAAGCTAACTACAGAGCTCCAGAAGGATCTTCTCATACCATTTCATCGGTTGTAGAAACACAATCTATATTGCAGCAGATTAATGGCGGACTTAGGTCAGCCTTTTCTTATTGCGGGGCGCAGAACTTAGAAGAGTTTCAACAAAATGCTGAGTTTGTTTTAGTTACCGCAAACGGAGTAAAAGAAAACGGTACGCATTTTAGGAAATAAAACGTTCAATTCTTATTAACAAGGTCTTAATCGTGTATTATCTACAATTATCAACTTCTATTTCCCTTGCATACATTCAAAATATTGACGCGGCTGCATTTCTTTCAATCTTTAAAAGAGAAAATTCTCGTCTTTTTGTATTACATCGTCACGATTGTGTATGGGTAGATCAAACAGAAGAAGTAATTAATCTTTATAACGCATTATTTATCTTAAAAGCTGGCGCAATTTCAATTTCTTTTGATGATTTTATAGATGAATACATGAATTTTAATAATTTGTATTACCTCACATCTAAGTGCGAAAGCATAGATCTTGCTTACGAAAGATTAGCTGGTGGCAGTTATAATTCACTTGCAGAAGCTCTGCTTGCTACAATTTAGTCAACAAAAAAGGCCGGGTTTCCCCGGCCTTCTTGTTAAAGCGTCCTATCAGACGCTTCCGTAGGTCTCGTCATTGAGCTCATGGTAGACGTTATCAAGGAGGCCGTGATGACGTACATGCTCAAGAACAACTGCGAGATAGCTTACATAAAGAGTTTCTTCAACAAGACCGCGAAGGCCGAGCTTCATCTTTGAAAGCATTTCGCCAAGAACCGCAAGCTTAGCACGAAACTGAGCTTTTGGTAGGAACACAACGCTGTCAAGGCCAGGAAGGATAGCTTGTGCATCAACCGCAGTAGTTGCACCAGCGCGAGCAGCGATTACGCGACCGCAAGCTTTCCATGTACCAGAAGCGCCACCAACCGCAGTGCGGAATAGAGCGAACTCTTCAGCGCCAGGAACAGCACCGATTGTAAGTTGAACTTTGTTACCATCAGCAGCGATAGTCACAGAAACTTCAGCCGAAGCCATTGAGATTCCGTGGATATTAACAGCTTGGACAACATACTTAACAACATCGCCAGCCTTGAATGATGTATTACCAGCGACTTGAGCAGTTCCTGAAATAACAGGTGTTGCAATTGTACCGCTGGAGCTCATTACAGGCTCTGGATAAGCGCGAGTATATTTGAATACAGAAGGAATGAAGTCAACTGTACCAACAACTGTTTGAAGTGGGAAGCCAGATTTAGCTTCAGCTTCAACGTTTGCACCGCGAATAGCGTATGCTGCGCCAAGATCACCGCGTTCAAATGGGAAGAATGTAGCACGGAAGTGGACGAGTTGGTCAACAGTACAGTGAGCTTCTACGATACGACCGCGGTTTTCGCGAACTGCAGAAACAAGTTTGTCAACTTGGCCCCTTGTAAGGACTTGGCCCTTAGCATCAGCGAAAGTCACGCGGTTGTTACCGTAGCCAACGAAGTCACCGATGATACCGCGAGCAGACTTGTTACCTTCACGGATTTGAGCTTGGATACCACGTGGCATACGCATAGGAGCGTTAGGGTTAGCAGCGAGTGTGCTGTCGATCTCACCATTTTGATCGAGATACATGTCGCCACCGATGTACATTGCACGCTCAAGACCTTCAGCCATTGACATAGCTGCATTCTTGTCGTTTTCTGCTTCGAGGTCGAGCATATAGCCGCCAGCAGAGTTAACAGTTTGTGCAAGATGAGTAATCGTTTTACGGATACCTTGAACGCGAAGGACTTCAGCAACGCGCATGTATTGTGAAACATCTTCTTGTGGAAGGAATGTTTCGACGCCCCATGTGTCGATACCACTACGAACTGCTGTCTTGACTACATAGCTATATGTAGTTTGTGTAGCTTTGAGAGTTTGGACGTTTTTGGTCAAGAGGAAGTCTTCGTCCTCAAGAGTCAATGAACGCACTGTAGGCTCAAGGCTATCAATAGCAATTGCAGAAGTACCAGTTCTTCCTGCGTTGTTGAGACCAGGGAAGCCAGCAGCGAAAGACTTGTTAAGGCTCTCTAGCTTCTGAGCGATCATTTGAAGCTCTTGCTGATTAAGTGGACTAAAACCTGACATACATAACACCTCTTAAAGAGTTAAACAAATTTCTTATACAATTCTACACCAAAAAGCATAAACTCATGGAGTTAAAGTAATTATACACATAGATTCATAAACAAAAAAAGTGACAATACAATTAAATATGTAGTTTTTTTGCTCAAAATTTTTTTATATCGTAAATATTTAATATAATTACAATTTATTGTTTTTAATATTATAAAATAGGATTGTCTGAGTTATTGGTGAAATAATTCATGAGTAATATTTATAATTGATAAACGCGATTTAGACGTGATTCATGAGCTTGGCAGAGAGTTCTGTTTGCCCACATTTTTCCAAAAGATAAATAGTATCTTCTAAAGAAAGAAACTCATCCGTTACAGCAACTAAGTTAATTAGCATTGTAGGATACACGGGAAGCCACACATCGAAACTTCCTAGTGTACCAACAATTCCATTTAACCAAAAAATTTCTAGGGTGCCCGTATTTAATCTATGCACAGACCAAGACTCTACTTCATATGCGTTTGTTTTTTTGTTAAAATTTAATTTTTGGTAGACTTTATATAAATAATTCATAGTATTGAGTTTGGAATGCCGCTGTTATAGAGAAAGTTTTTCATCTCATTTTGTCCAAGCCACTCGCTAAAAGGTTTTGTTTTATTTGGCAATTCGTCCCATGGAGACACTACAAACCACTCTGTGTCACCAATTTTTCGCATTTCTAGCGCAGAATTGGACGATAAATCCATTCGAGCAATGTAATATTCCGTATCATTTTTGCGGGCTTGATAAACATACTTCTTCATATTTATTTCACTCCTGCTCTGATAAATCTTTGAGAGCTTTTTTAAGTTTTTTCATCATCTTTTGTTCATAAATATCGTCTATTCTTAGAACATTTGGCGTCCACCAATGTTTCGATTCTACCAGACCAGAAATTTTTAGCAATTTATCTTGTGTTTCAAGATTTAGCCCCGAATATTTGACTAGCATAGAATTGAAATCCTCGCTCTCAACCATAGGAACTACGCGTTCATACTTCACACCATAAAAATCTAAGAATCTGGCCAGTTTGCATGAACCGTTTTCTCCAGCATCGTCTGGATCTAGACCAATATAAATTGTTGGATTATTTGGATTTTGTTGCATTGCCATCATAGCTAGTTGCCTAGCTTGCGA
>Ga0214917_10007492_pt1 | contig 11012 bp, 6 predicted proteins | sample LL_1208_BB_MetaG_FD_177983 | JGI IMG/M metagenome (GOLD analysis project Ga0214917, IMG submission 177983) | Freshwater microbial communities from Lake Lanier, Atlanta, Georgia, United States - LL_1208_BB | ecosystem: Environmental > Aquatic > Freshwater > Lake | place: USA: Georgia | collected...
CGCCAGCCCGGCCGTGAGCATGCGGAGGATCGCGAGCGGGCGCGGGTCGGCGGGCGCGAACCAGAAGCGATTCCACGCGGCTTCGATGGTCGAGGGGGACGGCCCTTCGGCGGGGCGGACCGGAGCGTTCATGGCGGCGCCTCGTCAGCTGCCGCTCGCGGCGTGGCCGGCGTGACGAGCGGCGCCACTTCCCCGGGCGGGTCGGCCCTGATCAGCTGCAACTCGCCGCCGACGCGGCGGACCCGCGCGGCGACCACGACGCTCGAGCCCGTCGGCAACGGGAGACCACGCCGGTCGGGGAGCTGTCGCCGCAGCACCCTGAGCGTCACGTCGTCGGTGCCGAGGTCGGCGAAACCGCCGGCGGCGACGGCCGCGGCGAGGGCCACGGCCTGCTCGTCACCGGCTGCGGCCGGAGCGATCGCGGCGGCGAGCCGTCGCCAGCGGGCCGCCCGCTCACCGGTGAGCCGGCCGGGAAATCGGACCGCCGCGGCCGCATCCGCACCGGTCGCCCGCAGCTCGATCGCGTGGTCGGCATCCTCCGGCAGGCCATACGTGAGATGGTGGTCGTGACCGAGGTCGAGCCAGGCCGGCACGAGCCACGGCGCGTAGAGCCGGCCCTTGATCGTGCGGACGACCGCGGATGCTCCGCTCGACGTGTTGCCGAGCAGCGCGAGCACGAGGCCGACGAGATACACGCCGATGGCGACGGTCACCGCGGCCCGCACCGCATCGCTCCCGACGAGCGCGGCACGACGAGCTGAATCGGGAGGACGGGATGGAGGGCCCATGGACGCTGCAATCGGCAACAGGGGGAACGGGTGCACAGGCTCGACGCCCGCTCCGGCCAGTCTGCTTGGCGGTGTCGGGCGGTGCCAGTGGTTTTTTTGGCCGTTCAGGGGCGGGCGGGCCCCGTCGCGTTGACACCCGCGGCGGAGAGCGATAGCCTCGGAGATTCGCGACCCCGGCGACTCGCGGCCTCGACATTCGTCACGCAATCGCATGACAGCACCGCAAGACCTCGGGGGGATTAGCTCAATTGGGAGAGCGTCTGGCTGGCAGCCAGAAGGTCAGGGGTTCGAATCCCCTATCCTCCACTTTGCGTGATGTCGAGTCGCGAGGCCATTTCCGGTGAGGTGGTGTGGGCCGGAGGCCGGGTGATCCCCAGGGCCGAGGCGACCCTGCCGCTCGGTGACGCAGGCTTCGTTCTGGGCGCGACCGTCACGGAGCAGCTGCGGACGATTCGCGGCCGGCTGTTTCTCATCGACGAACACCTCGCCCGACTCCAGGAGTCGCTGGCGATGGTCGGGATCGTGCCCCCCGTCGCGCTCGCCACGATCAAGTCGGCGGCGGAACAGGTGGCGGCCCACAACCACGCGCTGGCGGTCGTGGCTGGTGGGCCTCCATCCGACCTGGGCCCCGACCTGGGCCTCGTCGTGTTCGTGACCCCCGGCGACCTGCCCGCGCAGCATGCCGGGCACGGCGGGCCGCCGCGGGTCGTCGTGCATACGTTTCCGCTGGCCTTCGGGCTCTGGGCCGACGCCTACGATCGAGGCGTGGCCCTCCGCACGGTGGCCACCCGTCAGGTGCCCGATGCCTGCTGGCCCGTGCAGGCGAAGGTGCGGAGCCGGCTCCACTATCATCTCGCGGATCGCGAGGCTCATGCGGCCGAGCCCGGGGCCCGCGCCGTGCTCGAACACCTCGACGGGAGAATCAGCGAGACCTCGACGGCCAACATCGCCGTCGTCCGCGCGGACGCAATCACCGTGCCGCCGTCGGCCGACGCCCTGGGCGGCGTGAGCCTCGCCTTCGCCCGGCGGCTCGCCGAACGACTCGGGATCCCGTGGTGGGAACGGTCGCTGCGGGCGGCCGACCTCGCGGCAGCCGACGAGATTCTGCTCACGAGCACGCCCAGCTGTATCCTGCCGGCCACCCGATTCGACGGTCGGCCAGTCGGGGGCGGCCTGCCGGGCCCCGTCTACCGCCGGCTGCTCGATGCCTGGGCGGCCGACGTGGGCCTGGATATCGCCGCCCAGGCCCGGCAGCAGCGGCCGTCCACCGCGCCGGCATACTAGATCCCTTCCCAGCCCGGCAGCTTCGTCCATGCCAGACCAGAACGGCTCGGCCCACCAGGCGGTCCACTACGACGTCCGTCATACGACGGCCTACTCCTACTCGGAGCCGGTGCCGGTCTGTCACAACGAGATTCACCTCGTGCCCCGGGAATTGCCCCGACAGCGGCTGCTCGCCACGGCCCTCGACGTCGATCCCGCACCCGCCGGCGTCTCCGCCTCGACCGACTACTTCGGCAATCGGGTCGGCTACTTCTCGGTCGAGGAGGGGCACGACCGTCTCGTCGTCACCGCCACGAGCAGCGTGGCCGTCATGCCGCCGCCGCCGTGGCAGGCATGGGCCGCCACGCCCTGGGAGTCGGTCCGCGACGAGGCGGCCGCGGCGGCCACGGCCGAGGCGATCGCGGCCCGCGAGTTCGTGCTCGAATCGCCCTTCGTGCGGTCGGCCCCGCGGCTCGCCGACTGGGCGCGGATGTCGTTCACGCCCGGCCGCCCCTGGGCAGACGCGGTGATGGATCTCACCCGCCGCATCCACCGCGAGTTCGTCTACGACCCCACGGCCACGACCACGAGCACCCCGGTCGAAGAGGTCTTTTCCCATCGTCGTGGCGTCTGTCAGGACTTCGCCCACCTGCAGATCGCCTGCCTCCGCTCACTCGGACTGCCCGCCCGCTACGTGAGCGGCTACCTGTGCAACGAGCGGCGGGTGCATGGCACGTCCGGCACCGGTGCCAACGACGCGGGCATGGTGGGGGCCGACGCGTCCCACGCCTGGCTCGCGGGCTGGGGGGGCTCGGCCGGCTGGCTCGACCTCGATCCCACGAACGACTGCCAGGCCGGTCTCTTGCACATCACAGTCGCCTGGGGCCGCGACTATGCCGACGTGAGCCCGATCAAGGGTGTGTGTGTGGGGGGTGGGCAGCATTCCATGGACGTGGCGGTGCACGTCACCCGCACGGCCTGAGGCCGGCCGTGTTGGCCGCGAATCACGGTCCTGCAAACCGCCCGCCGGGCGGAAGCCGGGGGATCGCGATCTCGCGGCGGCGATTTCGGGCGGTAGACTCTGAAAATCGGTCCGCCGGCCCACCCGTTCCGCAGGAAGCGAACCAGCATGCATGGTGACCACGCGCTCGACGTCGCTGCGTCCCCGCCCGCCCGTCGCGGCGTCATCCGGCGGCTCTACGACTGGGTGCTCTCCTGGGCCGACTCGCCCCACGGGCTGACGGCGCTCGCGGCGATCTCGTTCGCCGAAAGCTCGTTCTTCCCGATCCCGCCCGACGTGTTGCAGATCGCGCTCTCCGTGGCGAAGCCGCGGTCGAGCTTCGTCTACGCCGCCGTGTCGGCCGTGGCCAGCGTGGCCGGGGGCGTGCTCGGCTGGGCGATCGGCTGGGGGCTCTGGCATCTGATCGCCGAGTGGTTCTTCGCCTACGTGCCCGGCTTCTCCCACGAGAAGTTCGCCTATGTCGAGAAGCTCTATCAGGGGAATGCATTCGCGGCGATCTTCGCGGCCGCGTTCACGCCGATTCCCTACAAGATCTTCACGATCGCCGCAGGCGTGTTCTCCGTGCCGCTTTCGACGCTCGTGGCGGCGTCCGTGCTCGGCCGCAGTGCCCGATTCTTCCTCGTGGCCGCCGTCATGTACTTCTGCGGCGCGGCCGCGAAGAAGTTCATCGATCGCTACCTCGAAATCGCCACGCTCGTGCTCGGGGCGGCGGTGATCGCCGGCTTCTTCGCGATCAAGTGGATCCTGTGAGCCCCGCCGGCTCGCATGTGTTCACGGGCATCGGGGGGTCGATCCCGGATTCGGCCCATGTATACTCGTGGCACTTCTGGCAGGCGTCGCTCCCACCTTCATCCTCCCGTCCGGAGTTCCCACCATGAGCCATGCAGAAGACACCAGCCTCTCGGCGCCCGCCGCCCCGAAGGCCGCCTCGAACGGAGCGGCCGTGCTTCCCGCGCCGCTGCCGCCGCCGCGGCTCGACGAGTTGTCGCCGCAGAATCTGCACGCCAAGTGCATGGCGCTGGCCCGCAACCTGTGGTGGAGCTGGCACCCGGAAGTGACGAACATGTTCCGGGAGCTCGACCCGATCCGGTGGCGGCAGCTCGACCACAACCCGATCGCGCTCCTGGCCGAGTTCACGCCCGAGCGGCTGGAAGCCCGGGCCGCCGAACTCGTGCTCTACAGCCGGATCAATCAGGCCTACCGGCGGCTCAAGGAATACCTCGCCGCGGAAACGACCTGGAGCGACGTCAACGCGGGCGTGCTCGGCTCGAAGCCGGTCGTCTACTTCTCGGCCGAGTTCGGCATCCATGAGTCGGTGCCGATCTACTCCGGCGGCCTCGGCGTGCTGGCGGGCGACCACATCAAGAGCGCCAGCGGACTCGGGATCCCGCTGATCGCCGTGGGCCTGTTTTACGACCAGGGTTATTTCCGCCAGCAGCTCGACATCGACGGCTACCAGCACGAGGAGTATCTGCCCAACCGGGTCGAGTCGCTGCCGATCGAGCCTGCCCTCGGGGCCGATGGCCGGCAGATCGTGGTGAAGATCGACACCCGCACCAACCCGCTCCACGCCAAGGTGTGGAAAATGGCGGTGGGCCGCGTGAGTCTCTACCTGCTCGACTCCGACGTGGAGGGCAACACCCCCGAGGATCGCGAGCTGACGAGCCGGCTTTACGGCGGCGACAACCGCACGCGGATCCGGCAGGAGCTGATCCTGGGCGTCGGCGGCGTGAGGGCGATCCGCGCGCTGGGCATCGTGCCGGGCGTCTACCACCTCAACGAGGGGCATTCGGCGTTCGCCACGCTGGAGGCGGTGCGGGGGCGGATGGACCGCGACGGCTACGCCTTCGACGACGCCGTCCGCAAGATCGCCCGCCAGACCGTGTTCACGACCCACACGCCGGTGCCGGCCGGGCACGACCGGTTCGATTCGGGGTTGATCGAGGAGCATCTCGGCCCGATGCGGGACGCGCTCGGCATCTCGCACGATCACCTCATGAGCCTCGGCCGCGTCGAAACACACAACCACGGCGAGCCGTTCTGCATGACGGTGCTGGGGCTCAAGCTCTCGCGGCGGGCGAATGCCGTGAGCGCCCTGCACGGCCACGTGAGCCGCCGGATGTGGGCGCCGCTCTGGCCCTCCCGCGTCGAGGAAGAGGTGCCGATCGGCCACATCACCAACGGCGTGCACGTGCCCACCTGGCTTTCCTGGCAGATGCTCCAGCTCTACGACCGGATCTTCCCGGCCCACTGGTTCCGCCGCATGGGCGAGCCCGACGTCTGGCAGAAGATCCACGAGTGCGACCCGGGGGAGCTGTGGGAGACGCACTACGCCCTCAAGAACCTCCTGCTGCAGTTCGTCCGTCGGCGGCTCGCGCGGCAGTGCCGCCGCCGGGGCGAGTGCGACGAGGCGGTGGAGATGGCCCGCACGGTGCTCGATCCCAACGTCCTCACGATCGGGTTCGCCCGGCGGTTCGCCACCTACAAACGGGCCGACCTCGTGCTGGCCGACCTCGAGCGGCTGCACGGGCTCGTCACCTGCCCCGACCGCCCGATCCAGATCATCTTCGCCGGCAAGGCCCATCCGGCGGACGAGCCGGGCAAGGCGCTGATCCGCAAGATCGCCAACCTGCGGAACGACCCGCGATTCGCCGGCCGCGTGGTCTTCGTCGAAGACTACGACATGAACGTCACGCGACACCTCGTGCAGGGCGTCGACGTGTGGCTCAACAACCCGCGGCGGCCGCTCGAGGCGTCGGGCACGAGCGGCGAGAAGGTGGTGCTCAACGGCGGGCTCAACTGCTCGATTCTCGACGGCTGGTGGGCCGAGGCCTTCGACGGCCGCAACGGCTTCGCGATCGGCCGCGGGGAGACGCATGCCAATCCCGAGATCACCGACCGCCGCGACGGCGAGGCGCTCTACAAGGTGCTGGAGGACGAGGTCATCCCGCTCTTCTACGAGCGGGACAGCGACGGTCTGCCCCGCCGCTGGATCCGGATGATGATGAACTCGATCAGCTCGCTGGCCTGGCGGTTCAGCGCCCACCGCATGGTGATGGACTACGCGCGGGCCTGCTACGTGCCGGCCGCCGGCGGTGTGTCGTGCGACATGCACAACCGCTAGACCTGCTCGTCACTCCTCGAAGGACCGCTTGCCCCGCAGGAGATGGTGGTAGTGCTGGGCGAACCGGTGGGCCTCGTCGCGGACGTACTCCAGGAGCCGGAGCGAGTAGGAGTCGCGGGAGAGACGGAGCGGCTCGCTGCGACCCGGCAGAAACACCTCCTCCTCCCGCTTGGCCAGTGAGATCACGCACGGCGGCTCGATGCCGAGGCCCTCGAGCGCGTCGAGGGCCGCCGAGAGCTGCCCCTTGCCGCCGTCGACGAGCAGGATGTCGGGGAACGAGGCCCCCTCGCGGGCCAGCCGGGCGAATCGCCGCGACACAACCTCGTGGATGCTCTTGAAGTCGTCGATGCCCTCCACCGTCTTGATCCGGTACCGCTTGTAGCCCGGCTTGAACGGCAGTCCGTCGATGAACTGCACGAGGCTGGCCACCGTCTCGTTGCCGGCCAGGTGGGCGATGTCCACGCCCTCGATCACCCGCGGCGGCCCCTGGAGCCCGAGCACTTTTTCCAGGCCGGCGAGCCCCTTCTTCGGATCGACGAGAAACACCTCCGGCTGCACGTGCTCCTCGAGGTCGCCCCGTTGGTCGAGCGTTTCCAGGAGGCGAATCTCGTCGCGGAGCCGGGCCGCCCGTTCGAACTCGAGCCTGCCCGACGCCTCCAGCATCTCCCTGTGCATCTCGGCGAGCAGCCGCTTCTTGCCGCCGTCGAGGAAGGTCTTCAGCCGCTCGATGTCGCGGCGGTACTCCTCCTTCGAGATCCGCAGGTTGCACGGGGCCGTGCACTGGTCGATCGAGGCGAGCAGGCAGGGGCGAAACCACCGCCACTGCTCGTCGTCGGCGTCGATGTCGAGCGTGCAGGTGCGAAACTTGAAGATCCGCTGGAGCACCACGATCGCCCCGCGGAGCGATCCGGCGCTCGTGAACGGGCCGTAGAGCTTCACGCCCTTCCGCTTCGGCGTCCGCGTGAACTCGACCCGGGGATAGTCCTCGTGGGTCGTGATCTGCAGATATGGAAACGTCTTGTCGTCCTTGAGGTCGCTGTTGAACCGCGGCTGCACGTCCTTGACGAGCCGGCTCTCGAGCAGGAGCGCGTCGACTTCGCTCTCCGCCTCCAGATAGTCGATGTCGCGGATCTCGCGGACGAGGTCGGCCGTGCGGCGATCCTCCGCGGCCGCCTTGAGGAAGTAGCTCCCGGCCCGCGACCGGAGGTTCTTGGCCTTGCCGACGTAGATCACGCGACCGGCGGCATCCTTCATCAGGTAGACGCCGGGCGTCTGGGGAAACGACCGCACCTTCTCGGCGGCGGGCGACCGGTCGCGGGCCGCGGCCGCGGCATCCGTGTCGGCGGGTGTCGTTTCGCCGCGGGTTTCGCGGCCCCTGTCACTCGTGCCCGGGTGGTCGTTCATGCCCGGCGGTTCACTCATTCCCCGATTGTATCGCCCGCGGCCCTTGGTCGGGCCGTGCCGCTGATTCGCTCGGCAGGAGTCCGGCCGGGGCATGAGATTTCGATGAATCCGCGACCGAATTCTTGACTTTGGCGGCTCTCGGGCTAGCGTAGCGGCTTTGCTCACGATCATCCCGCTCTTGGTGGGCACGCCACCACGGCGGGCTGGTGTCGATTGTGAGGTCGTTGTGCGGTTGCAGCGGGCTGCACCTCGGGGCCCAACCCGGGTGACGGAACTCCGCGTTTCTCTCGTCCCCCGTTCTCCCCCGTCTCCAGGAGCCGGCCATGAAGCGGCGCATCTCTCTCTGGTCTCGTCTGCTCGCCTTTCGCCTGAGCTGGCCGACGCGACGGATTCGCTCGCTCGTCGGCCGGTCGCCCGCCCGTCGGCGCACCCCCCGTATCCGCAGGCAATTCGAGCGGCTCGATCTCCAGCCGCTCGAACCCAAGCTGGCGCTGGCCGCCGCGACGGGCCTGAAGGTGACCTCGATCACGGCCCCCGCCGCGGGGAGCTACAACGCCGGCGACGAGCTGGTCTTCCAGGTCAGCTTCACCAGTCCCGTGCAGGTGACCGGCCAGCCGGTCGTGAACCTCACGATCGGCAAGACGACGCTGCCGGCCGTCTACACGGGGGGCACGGGCACCAGCACGCTGTCGTTCAAGCACGTCGTGGCCGCCGGACAGAACGATGCCGACGGCATCGCCGTGGCCAAGGCGATCAGCCTGCCCGCGGGCGCGACGCTCGTCGATGCCGCGAGCCAGCCGGCGGCCCTCGACTTCAAGGCCCCGAACACGAAGAAGGTGCTCGTGGACACCGCCGGTCCCGCGGTCGCCTCGGTGACGGGGCCGGCCGCCAAGGCCTACGCCGCGGGAAGCACGCTTGCGTTCACGGTGAAGTTCACCGAGAAGGTGGCCGTCACGGGCACGCCCACGCTGCCGATCGCGATCGGCGACCGCGTCCGGCAGGCGACCTGGAGCGGCAAGGGGGGCGGCACGGACGCGCTCGTGTTCACCGTCGCGGTCCAGGCCGGCGATGCGGCCCCGGCGGGCGTGCGGGTGGCCGGCCCGATCCAGCTTTCCGGAGGGGCGGCGATCCGGGATGCCGCGGGCAACGACGCCAATCTCGCGGCCACCGGCTCATTCCCCAAGGCGGTCGTCGATGCGGTGGGACCGAGCGTGACGGCGTTCGCGGCGCCGGTGGTGACGGGCAAGCTGGTGTCGCTGGCGGTGACGTTCAGCGAGCCGGTCACGGTCAAGGGCAAGCCGTCGATTCCGTTCACGCTCGGCGGGGCGGCGAAGCAGCTGGTCTATGCCGGCGGGTCGGGCAAGAACGTGCTCACGTTCAGCTACAAGCCCGCCAAGGGGGAAGTGCCGACGGCCGACAACGTGCGGGTGCCCACGCAGGCGATCGCGCTCAACGGCGGGTCGATCGCCGACAAGATCGGCAACGTGGCCGCGTCGCTGGCAAAGCCGACCGACATCGCCCTGTCGGCGACCAGCATCGCGGAGAAAAACGCCGCCGGGGCGGTGATCGGTTCGTTCACGACGACCGACGCCGACGGAGGCCGCGACCGGTTCACCTACACGCTCGTCTCCGGCACGGGCGCGACCGACAACGCGAGCTTCACGGTCGACGGCAGCCAGCTGAAGGCGGCCGCGAGTTTCGACTACGAGGCCAAGAACAGCTACGCGATCCGCGTCCGGGCCACCGATGCGGGCGGGCTGTCCACGGAGAAGGCGTTCACGATCACGGTGACGAACGTCAACGAGGCATTGACGCAGGCGCCGGTGGCCGACGGATATCTCGTCGGGGCGAAGGTCTTTGCCGACGCCGACAACGATCGCGTCCTCGATTGGATCGACGGCAATGAGAACAAGGCGTGGGATCCGGGCGAGGGCGAAGTCTGGACCACGACCGACCAAGAGGGCAACTTCAGCTTCGATTTCGGTGATCCGTCCGCCACGCTGCGCACGGTCGGCGGCATCGACAAATCGACCGGGCTCGCATTCCAGGGGCAGCTGACCGCGCCCCCGGGATCGAAGGTGGTCAACCCGCTGACGACGCTCGTGGCGGCGACGATCGCGGCCAATCCCGGCATCGCGCCGGCCGACGCCGTGGCCAAGGTGCGGACGGGCCTGGGCATCCCGGGCGAGATCGATCTGACGACCTACGACCCGATCAAGGAGCAGAACGTCGAGGTCCAGAAGGCGGCCGCGAAGGTCGCCAACCTGATCGTGGCGGCCGTGCAGAGCGGCATCGATCAGTCGGCGGTGGTGGCCAATATCGCGGCCACCGTCTCGCAGTCGGCCACGGCGGTCAACCTGGCAGACGCGGGCGTACTGCAGACGGTGCTCACCGTGAATGCGGCCCCGCCGCCGGCCGCCGCGGTGACGAACCTGGCGAGTGACAACGGGGCCGTCGATGCCGCCGAGACACTCGACGACATCGCCAAAGCGCAGAAGACGTCGCAGTCGGTGCAGGCCGCGGTCGCCGAGAATGTGTCGGTTGCCAACCCCGTGTTCCAGGCTCCCGCGGCGGGCCTCGTGAATCCGACCTTCACGCTCGATGGTGCGGACAAGGCGTTCTTCACGGTCGACGCCGGGGGCGCCGTCCGGATGCTGGCGGAGGCCGACTATGAGACCAGGCAGACCTATCAGTTCACGGTGGTCGCCGCCGACTCGACCGGCAGCAGCAGCACGACGTCGGTGACGCTCCGCGTGACGGATGTCAACGAGGCTCCGACGGCGGTCGCCTTGCAGAGCACGACGACCAGCCTGCCGGAGAACACGAGCACGGCGAGCCGGGTCAAGGTGGCCGACATCGCGGTGACCGACGACGCGCTGGGGACGAACGCGATCACGCTCTCGGGCGCCGACGCGGCGAGCTTCGAGGTTGCCGGCACGAGCCTGTATCTGAAGGCGGGCGTCGCGCTGAACTACGAAGCCCAAACGTCGTATGCGGTGACGGTGAACGTCGGCGACGCGTGGCTGCCGGGCTCGTCGCCCCTGTCGGTGAGCTATGCATTGTCGGTGACCGACGTCAACGACCTCGCACCGGTGTTCACGAGCGGCCCGACGGGCACGGTGGAGGAAAACGCCCCGATCGCGACGGCGATCTACACCGCCGCGGTCACAGACGGCGACGGCACCGACCCGAACAAGGCCGTCACCTACTCGCTCAAGGACGGTGGCGACAAGGCGCTGCTCGACATCAATGCGACGACCGGCGTCGTCACGCTCAAGGCCCCGGCCAACTACGAGGTGAAGACGAGCTACGCCTTCACCGTCGTGGCCACCAACACCGCCACGCCGGCGCTCTTCGCCGAGCAGGAGGTCACGGTCAGCGTGACCGACGTCAACGACGTCGATCCGGTGAT
>Ga0214917_10007493_pt1 | contig 11012 bp, 8 predicted proteins | sample LL_1208_BB_MetaG_FD_177983 | JGI IMG/M metagenome (GOLD analysis project Ga0214917, IMG submission 177983) | Freshwater microbial communities from Lake Lanier, Atlanta, Georgia, United States - LL_1208_BB | ecosystem: Environmental > Aquatic > Freshwater > Lake | place: USA: Georgia | collected...
TTGGCGTGATGATTTCACCAGTTGGCAGGTAATCATCACCTCTTTTAAACATTTTATTTGCTGCAAATAAAAGTTTGGCTGAATCTCCTTTACCAATCTCACGGGCAAACCAAGGATGAAAACCTAGTGTTACCGGTAGATCACAACTATTTGCTTCGTAATCAAGTGACCAACGAATCGCATTATCTAAGATTTCATAACTTTGCGTAACAGTTGCGCCACTAAAGGGTGATGGCAGCTCTAAGAATTGCCGGCGGTCGCCAATATCCTCCCAAGAGGATTGAGCGCCAAATCCAATTAATGCATGTGGTGGATCAAAATTATTTGGTAGTTGATGCTTTTTTCCTGTTGAATCTTTAATAATTCCATCTTTAATTCTTCCAGCAAAGGGAACCATTGGAAACCAACCCCAAGTTAAGTCCTGCCCACGAAATGGCACTACAAACTGCATATCTCGCCACTGTACCGATGCAAGACGTGCTCCTTGATCTAAATCAATTGCGATCGAGATTTGATCTCCATCAATATTCAACACTTACTCGATCTCCTTTAGTGTTGGAGGATTTGCGCCACTTCTAGAAACAGTTATTGCAGCAGCCTTTGCAGCCCGTTTAAGCATCATTTCTAGTCTCTTCCCGCTTAAAGCCTCTAGACCATCTTTCACAATAGCCTCAACCAAAATAGCGCCTACTGTGTCGCCAGCGCCCACTGTGTCAGAAACTACAACGTTTACGGCTTCAACACTTACCTTTTCTTCCACTCGATAACCGACTAACCCTTTATCACCATTTGTGACCACAATCAGTGATGGCCCTTTTGTAAGCCAATTGTTGACTACCCGTTCAATCTCAAGGGATGGATAAAGCCAATTTATATCTTCATCACTTACCTTTACTGCTGATGAAATAGATACCCACCGCTCAACTTGCTTCACATACACATCACGATTACTTATAACAGCTGGCCTAATATTTGGATCAAAAACAATTGGTGCCACTTTTGCTACAAATTGCGCCCATTCAAATAGAACTGAGGATCCTGGCTCAATTGATGTGGCCAGGGTCCCAACATGAAGAAGTGTTGGCTTCTCAGCTTGAGGATTTGGAAGCCAATCTGAAGTGAAATCAAAGGTTGCAGTATTTTCAATTACAAATTCATATGAGGCTGATCCTGAATCACTTAGTGAAACTATTGCTAAACATGTTGGTTTATTTGAATACTTCACGTATTCAAGTTTTACACCTGATGTTACCAACTCACTCTTGGCCATCTGCCCGTATTCATCGGATGAAATTCCATCAATAAATTGTGTTTCAATTCCAATCATTGCTAATGCTTTTGCTGTGTTGGCAGGTCCTCCACCAACAATTGGTTCTCGTTCTGAACCATTTGGGATTAAATCAATTAATACTTCACCAGCCACCCAAACTTGACTCATTACTGCTCTTCACCTTTTCGGGCTAAAAACTCAGTTAAAACCTCTACAGCAAATAAGTGGTCTTCAACTTGGGGTAATCCGCTAATAATTAAAATTCCCTTGAAACCTTCTTCAGTTATCAAAGGAATTGCCCCTCCATGTATTGCATGTGTTTCATCTTGCAAGTTGTTTTCTTTATGCCAATCAACTCCACGCTCCTCAGCTGAAACTCTTTCATACATAGTTGAATGCTGCTTTAATTTAACTACGGCCACCTTTCTATTGATCCACCAGTCATTTTCAGGTTTTGTACCTTGTAAGGATGCGTGAAAAACAATCCAATCCCCGATTCGGACTTCAATTGCGATTGGTAATTTTCGTTGAGCACCAATATTTACAGCAATCTGACCAATTTCAATCGCATCGTTATTGGTTAGCGCAGGCAGCTTTAAAATTTGCTCCTCGGTAAGTAATTGTAGACTGCTAAATCCACCAGTAGTCATAGGACCTTAGCCTATTGGAGTTTTTAGTTCGAGTTAAAGGCGGCTATATCTTGGATAATTTGATCAAGGTTTATTTTAGGTTCCCAACCTAAAATCTGTTTAATCTTTGAGATATCGGGGACCCTCCTTTGCATATCTTCAAAGCCCTCTGGGTATGCGTTCTCATAAGCAATCTTTTCAATATTCGATTTTGATCTAGTGACTTCAATTACCTTCTTAGCCAACTCCATAATTGATATTTGAGAGTTATTCCCAACATTAAATACCTCACCCACTGCTTTATCTGAATCCATTACCAAAAGTAGTGCTTTGACTGCATCTGTAACATGGCAAAAGCATCTGACCTGATTACCACTGCCATAAACTGACAGAGTCTCATTTTTTAGTGCAGCACTCACAAATCTTGGAACGACCATGCCATAATTGCCAACCTGACGTGGTCCTACCGTATTAAAGAATCTAACAATCCGTATTGGTAATTTGTTCTCTGCGTAATAAAAATAAGCAAGGCTTTCATCAATGGCCTTAGCTTCACTATATGACCATCTCGATTTAAGAGGATGCCCAATAATGCGATCATCCTCTTCATTTAAAGGCACCTTTTCATTCTTACCGTAAATCTCACTAGTGGAAGTAATTAAAACTGGTTTCCGATACTTATCGCATGCCTCTAGTATAGTCTCGGTACCTTGAAGATTTGTTCTTAGACTTTCTAAAGGCTTGTTAACAATTTTAAAGACACCAAGTGCTGCAGCCATGTGCACTACATAATCACTTTCTGCTATTAATCTATCAACGACATCCTTATCAAGAATATTTCCTTGCTCAAACTTTATCTTCTCCCTTATGTCAACTAGGTTGTTTCTTGATCCTGCTGAAAGATTATCGAATATAACTACCTGATCACCTCTAGAGATTAATGATTCAGCAAGGTGTGAGCCAATAAAACCTGCCCCACCAGTCAACAAATAGCGCATTATAAAGAATTTCTAGTATCAAGTTTTGGCACGTTACCAAGTTTTTTAATCTCGAGTTGATTGTGTGCTGTAGTTATAATTGCAAGGTCAAAAGTATCACTTAGAGGAGTAGATTTTTCGCCATCCCATTCAATTACTAAATCATCATGCCATGAAACAAAGGCACCTTTTTTCCGCAGACTTAAGATTAGGGAGATCGCAGCTGATTCTCTGATATCAGCAACATTGGATTTATATGAAATCCCAATTACTAAAATTTTTTTTTCTTTCAAATCACCAATCATATTTTCTACAATTTTCACAAAATACTCGGGAATAGATTTGTTAATTTGACCCGCTAATTCAATCATTCTTAAAGGTGATCCGATTTCTTCAGCCTTATCACTAAGGTAAACTGGATCTACTGGAATACAATGCCCCCCCGCACCAATACTAGGATAAAAAGCCATAAATCCGTAAGGCTTTGTATTCGCTGCAGAAATTACTTTAGCTACATCTACTTTAAGTAATCTACACATCATACTTAACTCATTGACTAATGAAATATTGACTAATCGAAAACTATTTTCAAGCAATTTTGCAGTTTCAGCAATTTCCACTGAATCACAGATTTCAATGGTTTTAATAAAGTTTTGATAAAAATTAACCGCTTTTTCCCTGGCCGATATAGTAATACCAGAAACTAACTTAGGAGTATTTTGAATGTTCCAGCGTTGATTGGCTGGATCTATCCGCTCTGGTGAGTAAGCTAAAAAGAAATCATGCCCATGCACCTTTGAGTTAATAGAGAGCATTTTAAGAACAATTTGACGCATGGTGCCTGGGGCTACGGTTGACTCAATTATCACTAAGGCACCTTGCCTCAATGAGTGTGCACAATTTTCTAAAGATGCTATAAGTGGAAGCAAATCCGGCTTGTGCTGATAATTTAGTGGGGTTGGAACGCAAAATAAAATGACACTGGCATTTTTTAATGATCGATAATCATATTCGATAATCAGTTTCTTAGCTTCCAGGTACATACTCAATTTCTTATTTGAAATGCTGTCAATCCCGCTAATTCCATTTTCTAGATTTTTGACCTTAACCCGATCAATATCGACACCCACTACTTCAAAGCCCGCTTCGCAAGCAGCAAGTGCTAGAGGTAGTCCTACATAACCTAATCCAATCACTGCGACGGTCTCTGAAACTTTCCTACTTTTGGGCATTTAAAATTTCTCTTTCCAATTCTTCAGCAATTTCTGTTCCAGAGGCGAAACTATTTACTCTAACTAATACCTTATTCGCCTCAGATATATTTTCGACCTTGATGTATGCGACTGCTAGCCGTCCTAAATTCAAAGCATTATACGGATTTAGTTCAGCAATTCTTTTTCTAAACGCAACAACTTGATTAAAATTATTTGAATTCTCCGCATAAATGGCCTTTGCTTCTAAAAAATTAAGATTTCTAGGATCGTACTCTAGTAGGTCAGTTAAAATTTTATTAGCTGCACCAACTTGACCACTGTCAAAAAGTTTATATGCAATCATAGCTTTATAACTAGGTTCTAGTAAATCCTGAGCAAGAGTAGCGTCTACTGCTTTTAATACAATTTCATTGCTAGTGTCTGGTGAAGGTAGGCTTGAAATTAGCCTTGCTGAATTGATCTCGCCCTGATATAAAATTAATATAAAATAAAAAGTAGGTATCATCAAAATTCCTCGGGACAAACTTCTTTTCGTTTGGTGCGCCACACTACTCGTTATTATTGATTTATTTTGTTTTTGTGGTGAAGTTGGATCAGAAGCAATAATTGTAGAACTGATAATTACTCCACCTATAAAAAAACCCCAAACTGAAACACCAATATTATCAATAGAAACTAAACTCTGGGATAGAAATGCCAAATACGCTGCCAAAATAATCAATACGAACACTTGCTGTGAGCCTTGTAATTTTTTAATAGTTACAATTGCTGACAAAATTACACAACCGACCAGAAGTAAATAGGAAATTCCTACAAATAATCCTCCTGTTGCAAAGAATTGAATAAATACATTATGGGCATTATTTGAGGTTACGGCAAAGCCGTATCTAAGTGGATAAGACTGATCGCGATATTGATTAAAGTAGGACCCGTAATTGTCAATTCCTACTCCAAATAAAGGTTTTTCATAAAACATTTTGAGACCAGTTCTCCAATAATATCCTCTGAGTGAAACGCTACTTTTGTAAAGTAAATTAGCCAATGGCCCTTTTTGAAGCATTCCAGCGATAACAGTCGACATTATTAAAATTGCGGCTGGCAGTAAAATCAAAACCATTTTTTTAAATTTTATGGAAAAATAAGTAAAAAGAAATACAATAGCGCCAATTCCAAAACATAATAGACCTTGCAAGGATTTAGACTGTGCAATTACAAATAAGTTAAAAAACGTGGATAGCAAGAAGATTAAACGTTGTTTTTTGTCAAAAAAATCTAGAACAGTGGCGGAAAAGGTTAAAACTGAAATAATTCCCAGAACTGCAGCCATAAAATTAGGATTACCTAATGTTCCGATTACTGGGCTATATGGATTATTCCAAGAGATAAAATCATGGCCGAGATACTGAATAAAACCATACGCGGATAGGAGCGTAGCACCTGTACAAATTACAATGAAAAAACGTTTAATATCGCTTAAAAAATTTATTCTGGATACGCTCAAAGTAAAAACTATGAGAGCTATGTATGTTAATAAGCCATTCCTTCGTTGAATCTCGCCAAACATAGCGCGATAAGCTTGATCAGAATTAAATGCTGACACGGCTAAAAAGATAACAAAAGCTAATGCAATCAACATGTAATACTTTTGCCATGGTGATTTTAATTTCAATTTGGATTGAAAAAAGATATTTGGAATTAGCCAGACACTGACCAAAATAACTACCCACATTTTTGGAGAATTAATTGGATCAACTATTGCCGGATTTATTGCAAATGTCACTGCAAACAAACTATAAACTGTAAAAAAACTCTCTTTGTTTTTTTTGGAACTCTTTACTGATTTCATTTGATTATCCTATATCATGAGTTAGGCCCAGCGATCATTAATGATCGCTGGGCCTAATCCTTTAGATTTAGAAGTTAATTATGCTTTAACTTTCTTCTGAATCTTTAAGACCAAGTTTGTTAGAGTTGTGATCAAGGTCTTAAGTGAAGCAACAGTAGTTGCTAATGCATTTACAGCAGCTAAAGCTGATGCTGCATTATCAGTAATTGTTGCTGAGGCAGAAACTTTAACCCCTTGTGCTGCAATTGGAAGTGAGACACCTCCAACAAAGCTCGCGGTAATTGTTCCACCATTTGTAGGCATATACACAGTATATGTCTTTACAGGAGTAGTTACAGTCTTTGTTGGATCTGAAGCGCGTGGGGCAGCAGTAGTTACACTGACTGTTGTTAAATCAGATGCTGATCCATTTCCAGCAGCGGTGGTTAATGAAATACCACCAGAGGCATATAGGTTAGCAAAAGTTCCTGCGCCAACTGGTTTCCCAGTAGAGTCAACTACAGTAACTGTTAACGTAGCTTTCTCTCCAGGTACGTAAGATGCCTTATCCCAAGCCAATGTGGCTGATGCAGCTGCTGCTGTTGTTGCCGTGACAGTAACAGCAGTTGATGTAACTGTTGATGCGGCAACTGTTGCTGCATCTCTAACCACAATACTTGCTGTACCTGGGGCAACTGCAGTTAGCGAACACTCGTGACGTGCATTCGCGCTGTTGTATGAACATGAAGATGCATCATTAGAAACAACTGAAGTAGAAGCTGAGTAAACATACAAAGTTCCCATCCAGTCAATTCCATTAGCGTCTACTGCCTTAACACTTAAAGCTCCGGCATTTGCACCAGCGCCTAGGGCGGAGTTGCTAACTGAAGCAGTTATTGTCTTTGGAGCGGTCGCATAGAACGTGGCTGTCTTAGAAACGAAGGTAATAGATGGTGTACTTATATTGATGGTTGCTGCTCCTGCAGTTCCGTCAGCATAAATATTTACATCCATATCGGTTGAGTAGGCCAAAACAACACTGCGTCCCCTATTTGTGCTGGTTCCAACCTGGCCAACATTTGTAGAGACTGTGACCGATTCCCTAGCTGCGTTGTTATCTTGGGAGTTTCGCAGTTTCACCGTTAGATATCCAACTGGCGTATCGGAGGCTGTTGCTACCGCTGACACGGCCGCATCTGCAGAGTTGCCAGTGCTGGTGCCTATCCAAACCTTGGAATAGGCGGCAGATGCAACTGTGCTTTGTGAGGCAAGGGCAGCTACAGTGATAGTGATATCTCTTGTCGCAACGCTGGTCGTCAATTCAGTGGCGTTGTTGTACGGTGTCAGAATTGCAGTCCATACATAAGAACCCGCTACTCTCGATGCGGCTAAAGTCGCAGTATCAATAAATGCCCTAAATGTAGCTGATGCTTGAGTGTTATTAGCACCCGGTTTCATTGCAACAGTTGTATTTGACTCAGTGGTCGATACGTTTGCTGTGTAAGTTCCTTGAGTTGCTACTGCAACTTGAGTTGCTCCAGAACTACCAGCAGTAACAGTGTCAGCTAATTGTAATAGCAATTGTGGATAAAGAGCTGCCGATGTTGGCTTAGATTTTGGAACAATCGTAACCGCCATGGTGTCGGTAGTTAATGTTCCTTGAAATGACACAGTCAAGGTTGCTGCTGTCGCAGAATCCTGTCCTAATGCACCTTGTACTTGCCCTGAAGTTCCTGCGGCAGATGAAGATGTGATTGATGAAACCACAACATTTGCTGATGCAGGAACTGTCGACAGTACACCTAGACCCAAGGCGGTCACTGCAACAAGTGCAATGCGCTTGAAGTAAGTCTTTGTAGACATTTGTTTCCTTTCGTTAGTCGTTACCAGGAATTTCCTAGTAGCGGCTTTGAGATGAGTCGCACGTGCTGACGCATCTCTTTCTCGCTGTGATATCCGGATCACAGGAGAAACTTGTTTGTTAGGTGTCATTTATTGACCCCTTTGGCGCCGATATTTATCGCCTGAGCAAGGATTGAGCTCTTGCTTGAGTTTAAAATTATACGGGTAGTTATCTCATTTGGAATCGCATCGACATCTAACCCGCCAGTAGCAGCCACAAATAGGGCTGAGTCCACCGTTGAATCTATATATATGGTGGCAGTTAGGAGGTAATTTCCGTTGGAAAGGCGGGTAATTGTTGAGGCCGAGCCGGTTTGGGTCAATGGGAACCAGGATCCTGCAACAGTCACTGATGGACTTGCTAAGTATGAAGTGCCTGCGCCATCAACAGTAATAGTTTGAGAAATCAAGACATTAAGAGTTTCTTCGCCCTGAGATTGGGCATATGAAACAAGTAAATAACCGTCAGGATTGGTGATTGTTGATTGAGATGAGAGAGACAGTGTTCCAACATTTCCAGTTGCATCAGAAACTGTAAATCCTGTTGGTAGTCCGTCCTTGGAAAGACCAGCAAACAAAGATTTTGATGTACGGAAGTTAATCGCAGAATTATCTTCAATAAGTTTTTGATTTGAAAGATCTAAACTTGTTTCTGTGGGAGATGGAGTTGACGATTGGGTCGAGGCTGGTACTTCTTGAGTCAAAGTTGAAACCACAGACCCATTATTAAATTCACTTCCAGTTACAGAGTTAAAACCTAGGAATGCGACCATCACAATAAGTAAAGACAAAGCTACTTTAGAAGATTTCTTTGCAATCTCAGCTGCTTTCTTATACGTGCTAGAGATAGAATCAAGTGCGGTAATACCAGTTTTCTCGTCTACTACCCATTCGGTAAGAACGCGAATAAATGAAGCACGTGCGCGTTGCACAACATGGCGAACATTTTTCTCACTTGTTCCAATTGCAGCTGCAATCTCTTTAGTAGTTCGGCCTTCAACCTCCCACATAACTAAAGCAGTTCGCTGTGTCTCTGATAGACGAGACAGTGCCTCACGAATGATTGAGGCATCTTCTGCTGCAGAAAGAGTTGCATCCATTGGAATGTGATTTTCTGCTGCTATTTCTGATAGCCGCTCTTGAGTGGCATCTGAATCAATGGCAACTAAGTTAGGGCGAGATCCAGTTGCTCGAATTACATTCAGGCATAGATTGTTAACGGTGGTGCGCAGATATGCCATGGCGCGATCGGCTGTATCTAGTTCTGGAGCTGCCAAGATAAATTTCAGGAAAGCATCTTGGACAACCTCTGCTGCATCAGCGTCGTTTCGAAGAATTCGGCGGGCTTGAGCGACAAGTGATGAGCGATTTTGGGTATAAAGAGCGGACAAATCAGAAACAGACCACGCAGCAACAGTTGCTGGGGCCTGAGCCTTTTTACGAAGTGACACTTTTATTTCCCGCTTTCAGGTGAACCAACGTCTTGACCCCTCTACTGAGTAAGACACCAGTTGGTGCTAAATGTTGCGGGGATACTGCAACATTTTACACTTATAACGGATATTACGGACAATTCAGACAAACAGAGTTGATTTTATCACTTGGGCTGCGTGGGGAAGAATTCAGCTAAACCTGAAGAATGAAATATCTGCTCTAGGTTTTTTTTGATATCGATGAGTTGGCGGACTCTTTCAACTTCAGATGCCTCTAAATCCAATCCATTTTCAAGCATTGTTCTTATAACACTAGGTACATCAAGCCAAGATACTTCATAAATGATTCCACTTTTGACCAGTTCCGGCCAAGTATCAACACCACCTTTGGTTACAAAGCTCTTGACGCCAAAACAGGCCATTTCTAAAACATTAATGCTGATTGATTCAATGTACCTACTGCTAGGGCCATAGGTTGCAGGATAAATATGTATATCACCAGAATTGAACTCAATCTGCGAAACTGATTTTCCTACTAAAAATAAAATTCTATTTAGAATATCCGGTTTCAAATTAGTAAGATATTCCTCTGGGTTTTCAGGAGTAATAAGTAGTAGACTCGCATCGCTAAATTCTTTTGCCTCAATAATTTTTAATGCCACAGGAAGTCCCTTCCAGGCGGTCAGACGATTAACAAAAACAAGCCTTTTTATTTTGTTGATTTCGTTAGTGGAATTCTCCTTATTGAAATTTATTCGAGGTAAATACACTCCATTCCTGCAGATTGACATAGCTTTACGGCTAGAAATTAACCAAATAAAAGGATTATGTTTCCTTCTATAATCCCAGTCTTTTTTAACTGCAACTGAATATGCAAAAAGTAAATCAGCAAATTGAGAGTAAAAAACCCTTCTAACTCTTTGGATCGGGGCTGACATTGATAAAAGTTGATGCAGTGTAGTCACAATTACGCATTTGGATCTCAACAAGCTCTTTATTAATCGGCAAAATACAGTTGCTCGTAAAGAATGACATATCAAAAGCTCAGAATTTGAAAGACTTACATGATTTTTTAGTGTCTTAAATTGTTGATACTTGGATCCATCAAAAAATACAATTTCAATTTTGAGATTTTTGATTAAATCCTCTTCCGCATACAAGAACGAGGGTACATCGTGACTTGGCATAGAATTTAGTACTATGACGGTCGCCTTTAAGCCAATTTCATTTAAAGCATAAGCTTGGTCGAGTGCAAGTCTTTGAATTCCACCGATTTTAAAATCATCAATAATAATTTCTATATTGCGCACTTCAGCCTTCCTAATTGATATGAATTGTGGGCCCTGTCGGGATCGAACCGACGACCCACGGATTAAAAGTCCGTTGCTCTACCGACTGAGCTAAAGGCCCATAAAACTAAAATGATCTTACGCAGTCTCTAATCCTAATGCATTAGCAAAAAGCAATTTACCTAACTGCTGCTTTAAATAGCCTATCCCTGATTGCTTCAGCTAAACCAACTCCTTCTGGAGGAATTGCCACAATCGTTTCAATACCTTGAAGGTCTGCTGATCGTAGAGCAATATATAAATCCTTTGCATAGCCCTCAACATCTAAAGGAGCTGCAAGTCTATGAACGCCTTGTGGAGTTGGTATATTTGAAAGCGCTATAAATCCATCTCCAGGATTGGCACTATTTCCGAGCAGAACCTTGGCTCGAGGTGAATAATGTGCTTCTAACATTCCCGAAGTTTTGATTCTA
>Ga0214917_10007494_pt1 | contig 11010 bp, 15 predicted proteins | sample LL_1208_BB_MetaG_FD_177983 | JGI IMG/M metagenome (GOLD analysis project Ga0214917, IMG submission 177983) | Freshwater microbial communities from Lake Lanier, Atlanta, Georgia, United States - LL_1208_BB | ecosystem: Environmental > Aquatic > Freshwater > Lake | place: USA: Georgia | collected...
GCCCGCGAACTGCCGCTCTATCGGCAACTGCACAGCCAGCCGAACGGGTGGCAGACCTCCTTCGAGTGGCGTGAGCAGGCGGTGTTTCACATCGGCTTGTGGGGAGACGCCTTCGATGAACTGAAGGCTGGGCAGATCGTGCCGCTGCATCCGAGCCGGATGAAGGTGGAGCGGATCGAGAACGGAAAGCTGCGGTACAAGTACCGCGAGGACAAGGGCACCGAGACCGTCTACGCCGACGATGCGATCCTACAGATTCGCGGCCCGTCCGATGACGGCGTGAACGGGATGAGCGTCGTCGCGGAGTGCAAGGACGCCATCGCACTTGCCCGGGCTTGCGAGTTGCACGGGGCACGCTTCTTTGCGGCCGGTGCCCGCCCCGGGTTTGTTCTCTCGACCGATGGGCAACTCAACGCGGAGGCCCGCGAGGCGTTGCGGTCGCAGTGGGATCGGCGGCACGGCGGAGTGGGAAATTCCCACAACACGGCGGTGCTGACGGGCGGGCTGAAGCCCTATGAGATCCCGCAGAGCAGCAACAGTGATGCCCAGTTTTTGGAGCTGCGGAAGTACCAGCTCGAGGAAATCGCCCGGCTGTACCGCGTGCCTGGGCATCTGCTTGGAATCGGCTCCGCGACGCCCGAGGCCGACATCGCGTTCGTGACCCATTGCATCATGCCGTGGCTGCGGCGGTTTGAGTCGGCGTTCATGCGCGACCTCATCGCGGACGATGACCGCTACTTGGTCGAGTTCGACGTGCGGGGCTTGCTGCGTGGCGATGCCGCGAGCCGGTCGGCGTACTACCGGGCCATGTGGGACATCGGCGTTCTTTCGACGAACAAGATTCTTGAACTCGAAAACATGGACCCGGTCGAAGGCGGCGACGTTCGCTATCGCCCGCTGAACATGGGCACGCTTGGCGAGCAGCCGAGCGAGGCGGATGTGCTGGCCCAACAGCAGCCGGGCAGCGAGATCGACGGGCAGGCGGTCGAGGGCGGGCTTGCCGCTGCGGCTGGCGAGCCGGTGGTGCCTGCGACGCCGGGCGAGCCGGTCGAGCCCGAGGCTCCGCAAGTCGCGGACGTGTCGCTCAATGGTGCCCAGATCACGGGGCTCATTGCCATCATTCAGTCGGTGGTCGATGGGCTCGTGAATCGGGAAGGTGCGGCGGCAATGGTGGCTGCGGCGTTCCCGAGTATGAACACCGCACAGATTGCGGCGATCCTTGCCGGGGTGGTGGAGCGTCAGCCCGCGTTAGCAGCGGACACTGCGCAGCCGCCGCAAACCGAGCCGATTCCCACTGCCCCGGCGGGTCGCTCGCTGCCTGAGTCGCGGGCCATGACGATCAGCATGGACTTCGACCGCACGTTCGCGGCTGACCCGCAGATGTGGGGCGAGTTCGCCCGCAAGGCGGTCGCGGACGGGAACACGGTCGTGATGATTTCGCGCAGGCCCGAGTCAGATCGAGAGGAGGTGATCTCATCTCTCGGCGACTACGCCGAGTCTTTCTCGCAAGTGCTGCTCGTGGGAGGCGACACGCTCAAAGCCAATGCTGCCGAGGCGGCTGGCATCGACGTGGACGTGTGGGTGGATGACAGTCCGCAGACGATCACGGACGCCCCCGCGCCGGAACCCAGGAAACGAAGTCGCAGGAAGAAGGCGGATGGCTAAGTACGACCACATTGACTTCACGCCCCCTGCTGGCGTGCGGTCAGAGGCACAGAAGGGTCTGGCGTGGCGCGACGAGTTCGGCCGAGGCGGCACGGCAGTCGGCGTTGCCCGAGCGAGAGACCTGTCGAACGGAACGAACATCAGCCCCGAGACGGCGAAGCGGATGGCGAGCTACTTCGCCCGGCACGAGGTGGACAAGCAAGGCGAAGGGTGGAGTCCCGGACAAGACGGTTTCCCGAGTGCTGGCAGGATCGCGTGGGCTCTGTGGGGAGGCGATCCCGGCCAAGCGTGGGCGAGCAAGTTGACGCGGCAGATCGAGGCGGCAGACCAGAACGCAAGGAGCACGACGATGAACATCGAGCGACGCAGTCTGGCGATTGACGAGGTGGAGTCGGCTGTGCCGCTCCTGGCGGTCGAGAGCCGCAGTGCCGAGGACGGCAGCGAGCGGGAATACATCGTCGGCTACGCCGCGAAGTTCGGCGTGAACTCGCTCGACCTGGGCGACTTCATCGAGCGGATCGACCCGCGTGCGTTCGGCATCGTCTCGGAGCGGCGGGGCCGCAAGAAGCCGCTGGAGACGCGGGCACTGTGGAACCACGACGCCAACTACCCGCTGGCCCGCTATCCAGGCACGCTGTCGATGACGGTGGACGAGGTGGGGCTGCGGTATGAGTTCCCGGTGCCCGACACGACCTACGGGCGAGACATCGCCTCGAACATCCGGGCGGGCATCGTCAAGGGCTCGTCATTCAGTTTCACCGTTCCCAGCGGCGGGGATTCGTGGGCTATCGAGGACGGTCGCAGCGTGCGGACGATCACACGCATCGACTCGCTGCTGGACGTTGGGCCGGTCACGTTTCCCGCGTATCCCGATGCCGACGTGACGGTAGCCCAGCGGTCATACGACCACTTCCGCAAGGAGCGGCGTCGGCACGACGAAGCCCGCGAATACGCCGCGAATCGTGCGGCTTTCTACCGTGACGTTCTGAGGCAGCATGGCCGCTAAGTCAGGCGATCAGTGCCCGCTCTGCAAGAGCGGCAAGTTCGTGGTCGTATCGAGTCAGCGGTCTGGCGACTACCAGACACGCTACCTCCGCTGCCGGTGCGGCAACACCGACAAGCACATCATTCCGGCGGCTGAGATTCGCCGCGTCAAGGCGGGCTGAGTTCTTTACTGCCTGCCGCCCTGCGTGCTGCAAGGGTGCCCCCTGTGATCCCTAGTTTCGACGGCAGGCGATGCGTCCGCGTCGCCACGAATCGCACTAGGAGATTCCGCCGTGGACAAGATCAAGGCACTGCTTGACGAACTGGCCGCTGTCGTCGCCGAGATGGAAGCGATGACCGAGGACGCCCCCAAGGGTGAGGCTCCCGCCGAGCCCATGAGCGAGGAGCAAGAGGCGTCGCTCCGCAGCCTGGAGCAGAAGGCCGACAAGCTCCGCGAGCGGATCGAGTTCTTGCAGCGTGTCCAGGCCAAGGAGGCCGAGCTGCGTGCCGTGCTGGAGCGGTCGGCTCCCGCGAAGGTGATCGAGACCCCCGAGGCGAAGGAGCCTGAAGTGGAGAAGCGTCACTACGCCGTGCCGAAGTCGCACGGCCCCCTGAAGGCGTTCCGTGGCCCCGATGCCGAAGAGCGGGCGTACCGTGCTGGCATGCACATCAAGGGCTACGTGTTCGGCGATGCCGAAGCCCGGCGGTGGTGCAAGGATCACAACGTCGAGAGTCGCGTGCAGGCCGGCGGCATCAACTCGCTCGGTGGTGTGCTTACGGCACCGGAACTCAGCACCGAGATCATCCGCCTCGTCGAGGAGTTCGGCGTGTTCCCGCAGCAGGCAAAGCGGGTCAACATGAACTCCGACACGCTCGTCTACGCTCGTCGGACGGGTGGACTCACGGCTCGCCCGGTTGGCGAGAACGTCGAGGTGACGGCTTCGGACGTGACCTTCGACAACGTCGAACTGACCGCGAAGATTTGGGGCGTGGCAAACCGAACCCCGAACTCGCTGCTGGAAGACTCCGTGATTGACCTTGCAGATGCGATGGCGGTTGAGACGGCCCAGGCGTTCAGCGAAGCCTTCGACAGCGCTGGCTTCATCGGTGACGGCACGCTGGTTTATCACGGCGTGACGGGCGTGGCGACGAAGATCCTTCAGTCGGCCTATTCGGCGTCGGTCGTGACTGCCACGAGCAACACGACCTTCGGCGATCTGACGATGAAGAACTTCACCGATCTGCTCGCCCGGCTGCCGCTCTACGCTCGCAACCGGAACGCCCGGTGGTACATCTCCCCGGCTGGCTGGGGCTCGGCGATGCTGCGGCTCGCCATGCTCCCCGGTGGTGCGTCGGGGGCTGGCGGCAACTCCAGCGACAACGTCGCCAGCGGCTTCGGCGAGACGTTCCTTGGTTACCCGGTCACCCTCGTGCAGCCTCTGACCTCGGCCCTCACGGGCACGACGGGTCAGGTGGCGTGCCTGTTCGGCGACCTGTCGCAGGCGGCTATCTTCGGCGAGCGTCGAGCCATCTCGATCAAGACCGCTTCCGAGCGGTACATCGAGTTCGACCAGACCCTCACCTTCGCCACTACGCGGAACGCGATGGTTGTGAACGACATCGGCAGCACGACCAAGGCTGGCCCGATTGTTGCCCTCCGGTTCGGCTGATTCTGACACCTTCCTAGGAGACTTTTGATCCCATGAATCATGTAGCTGCGACGAAGAGCGTCAGCAAGGCCGAGGTTTCGGTGGCCCTGAACGCGACTCATTCGGTTGAGATCGACACGATTGGCTTCGAGCATGCGTCCATCGACGTTCTGTTCAGCCCCTTCACATCCGCGACCGGTCCTACGACCGCCGCGAATGTGCTGCGGGTTGCCCAGAGCGACACGGCTGGCTCGGGCCAGACCAACATCAGCGGCCTTGTATCTGGCACCGATTTCACGGTCGCTGCCGGTTCGACGGCTACCGCTGGCGTCGGCTACGCCCATCGCTTCGACATCGACCTCCGGGGCAAGAGGCGGTACCTCACTGTGTACGCAACCCCGGCTTCGACGTGCGGCGTCATCACGACCTGCCGTCTGAGCAAGGGCGAGGCTGGCCCGATTTCGGCTGCTGACAAGGGCGTGAACACCCAGGCTGTCAGCTAAGTCGCTTGACACGACAGGCACAGTGAGCGGCGGGGAAGGCGCGAGCCTCCCCGCCGTTTTCTGTTTTGGAGTCACTCATGCTTGTGCAAGTCGGCGGCTCGTCGGTAGAGGTGCGGTGCGAGGCGATCCTGAGCGGGCCACGCTTCGGGCCGCTCATCAACATCTTCGGCTTCATCGAGGCGATGATGCCGCTGCACATCCGCCCGACGCTCGGGCAGGGAGCGTTCTGGTCGCAAGTGCTGACGCGGATGCTCGAGAAGTTCGAGCCGACCACCGAGTACATCATCACGCTGGACATGGACAGCTTCGTGTCCCGAGAAAACATCGAGCATCTTTTCGCCCTCGCCATGACGTTTCAGTGCGACGCCTTGGCTCCGCTCCAGACGAAGCGGGAGGACGGTCGCCCGATGCTCACGCTGCTCGACACGCTCGACAATCCGCCCGCTGGCGGCGTGACGCAGGTGCCGCGCGAGTGGTTCGGTGCCCCGGTTCAACAGGTGGACACGGCGCACTTCGGTTGCACGATCATCTCGACCGCTGCCCTGCGGCGGATGGCGAAGCCTTGGTTCCATGAGAAGCCCGATCCGCAGGGCGGTTGGGGCGACGGAAGAATCGACTCTGACATTTCTTTCTGGAAGGCTTTCAAGGCGTGCGGCAACCGCCTCTACATCACGCCCCGCGTCTGCATCGGGCACGGCGAGTACGTGATTACGTGGCCCAGCCAAGAACTCGGGCAGCCCGTGTTTCAGTATTGCAACGAATGGCAGGAGACGCGGAAGCCTCCGAAGGCTGCATGGAAGGTGGGTGACGAATGAAAATACGGATGGCACGGGCACACGGTGCCTACAAGCCCGGCGAGGTGATCGACCTTCCCGAGCGGCAGGCTCAGAGCCTCATCGCGTGGGAATACGCGACCGAGGTTCGGGACAACCAGCAGACCTTGATTGAGACGGCGAGCGTGGAGCCGGTCGCTGAGTCGGCAGACATCACGCCCAGGAGGCGACGCAAGGGATGAAACGCTACCGCAGCCTCAAGCGAACGACCGCCCCGGTGGTGGAGCCGGTGACGCTCGCAGAGGCGAAGGCCCACTGCCGCGTCGATACGTCGGCAGACGATGCGCTGATCCAGGGCTACATCACGACGGCGCGAGAGTGGGTCGAGGACTACATCGACCGGGCGTTGGTGACGCAGCAGCTCGTGATGAAGCTCGATGCGTTCCCGCCCGAGATCGATCTTCCCCGCCCGCCGATGATCGCCTCGGGCACCGCGACCGCTGTGACGATCACCTACGTCACGGGCGACGCGGGCGGCACCGCGACCCTCTCGGCGTCGAGCTACCGGGTTGACCGCGACTCGACGCCGGGTGTGATCCGCAACCTCTACGGCGGCTCGTGGCCCTCGCACCTGCTCGACCAGAACTCCGTTACGGTGACGTGGTGGGCTGGCTACGGTGACGCCGCCAGCGTGCCGCAGCGGGTGAAGTCAGCTCTGCTCATGTGCGTCCACGAACTCTACGAGAAGCGGGGCGACGGGTCGATGCCGGTCGCCGCGATGCGGCTGCTCGACACCGTGTCGTGGGGGAGCTACACGTGAGCCTGTCAGCCGAGATCCTCTGCCGCATCGTCGGGATCGAGACCGACACCGCCGACATCGCGAAGAACACACGCGTCACGAAGGCTGATTATTTCCTCGCCTTGACCGACGGCACGGCGGCGAATCAGGCGCAGGTGATCTACAGCGACGCTCGCACGTCGGCAGGCACCGACACGTTTCAGCTTTCGTCGCTGGCTGACACCCGCGACGGGGCGAGCGTGACGATTGTCTTCACGGCGGCGAAGGTGCTGTTCATCGAGAACACCCACGCCAGCAACACGCTGACCGTGACCGGGGCGTATTCGGGCAGCGTGCCGCCTGGGGGCGTGCTGCTCGCTACGAACCCGACGGCGGCAGGCACGACGGCATCCAGCCTGTTCGTCGCCTCGACGGTAGGGGCCACGTACAAGATCGTCATCGTCGGCGAGGGGAGCATCGTCTGATGAAGGCGGGCGACCTCCGCGAGCGGATCACCGTGCTGGCCTACCGCGAGACGAAAAACGCGATGGGCGAGATGGTGCCCGTCTACGATCAGACGTTCGCCGAAGTGTGGGCCAGCGTGCAGGGGGTGACGGCTCGTGAGTTCCTGCTGGCGGGTCAGCAGCAGACCGAGATTTCGCACCGCGTGCGGATGCGGTATCTCGCCGGTCTGACGCAGCGGATGCGGATTTCGTGGCGTGGCCGCACGTTCGAGATCATCTCCATCCTCGAGCGGGAGAACCGCAGCGAGCATGAACTGCTCTGCCAGGAGACGGTGTGATGGCTGTCGCGGGCATCCAACTCAACATCAACACCGACGAACTGCGGTCGCTCCGCGACAACATTCGGGCGTTCTTCCCCAGGGCAGAAGCCGCCGAAGTGCTGGGCGAGGCGATTGAGAAGGCGATCTGGCCCGCGTATCTGCGGCTGCGAGAGGTGACGCCTGTCGGGCCGACCGGCAACCTCAAGCGGGCGGTGAACTACAAGATCGTGAAGTACAAGCAGAGCGGCGTCGCGGTCGGGCTGATTGGATACAACCGGGCGGGGGTTGGCGGCGCGAGCAGTGCAGCGGGCGGAACTGTGCTGGCTGGGCCAGACCGGGCGTTTCACCAATGGTGGCTGGAATTTGGGACGAAGGAACGTCGGATCACCCAGGCCAAGGCGAGGTCATACGAACGCCGAAGCCCTACCAAGCCGTTCATTCGGACGCGAAAGCGGAACGGGAAGGTAATCACGGAGACCGTCCGAGGCCGTGGCGTCTTGCACGACGTTGACGAACTCAAGCCAACCTACATTGCTTCGAGCTTCAACCGGCTGGGGCCGTTCAAGATTCTGGGCGGTGTTGGAGGCGACGGTCGCGTGCAGACCGACCCCGCGTACCCCAAAGCCTTTTTCAGGAAATCGAGCCAGCCCATCGTCATCCCTGCCATGCCGGTCGGCGGCGAGTCCGGTCGCCCTCCCGTGCAGACTGCGTGGGATCAGACCCAAGCCCAGGTAGCCGAGTACCTCCAGCGGGAACTGTCGCTGACGCTCGGGCAGGCGTGGGCGGCGTTGCGGTTCCGCAACGAAGGCTCGGTCACTGGCACCGACACCCTCGGCCCAGCCTAGGCTGCAAGCCCTGCCGGCGGGCGTGGCATAGTGGCCCATGCCGCTCAAAAGCCCCGAGCAAGTCTGCCGGTCTGCCCTCATCGCCGATGCCGACGTGGCAGCGATTGTGGGCACGCGGGTCTATCCGGTCATCGCCCCGGCGACGGCGGATCTGCCGTTCGTGACATGGCGGCGGTCGGGAGTCCAGCGAGAACACACGCTCGCCGGGCCGATGGGCACTCCCACGGTGATCCTGGCGGTCGACTGCTACGCGACCACGTATGAGGCAGTAAGAGACCTCGCCGACAAGTGCCGCCTGGTTCTGGATGGCTTCGGCACTGGGGAGGCAGAATCGGTCGTAGTGAAGAACGTCAGCCTGACCAACGAGGCGGATGGCTTCATTCAGTTGGCGGGCGGCGAGATGCCGCCGGTCTACAGCGTGACACAAACGTATTCCGTGATGTGGGTCGAAACGTAGGAGAATCGTAGATCATGGCTGATACCCCTCATGATGGCGTCGGCACGAGCCTCAAGCTCGGCAGCACGAACTACACGATCACGAACATCGTCATCACGTATAACGACCCGACCGCCGACCAGGAAAAGATCGACGTTTCGCACCTTGGGCTCACTACGGGTTCGTCCATCCTGACGCAGGACCGTCCGCTTCAGGGCAGCACGACCGACACGGGCCGCAGCGTGCAGTTCAACTACCTCGGCAAGAGCATCATCGCCGACGCTTCGACCGGCACTTGCACGATCAGCACGGGCGGCACGTCGCTCCTGTCTGGCGTGCCCTACACGGTCAACTCCAGCACGCTGACGCTGGCGACGAACGACGCGATCCGGGGTCAGGCGACGATCCGTATCGCCCGCGTGTAGTCGCCCTGACGGAGGACCGTCATGGCTGCTCCTTGCACGGGCGTATCGGTGGCGTGGCGCGGCACGGCTATCGGCGAAGTCTCAGAGTTCCGCGTCGTGGCCGGCGGCTCTCTGCCGCTGGCCCGAGGCTCTTCCGCCGCAGCATCCGGTGCATGGTCGCTCGACATGGGCACCGTCGAGTTGTCGAGCTTTTCTACCGCTCAGTCCGGCGTCGCTCTCGGCCTGGGCGAGTACGGACGCAAGGGTTTGCTGTCGTTCTCGGGTGGCGGGCTGACGCTGACCACGAAAGCGATCTGCCAGACGCTTGACATTGCGGGGAAGGTACAGGACGTGTACCGATTCAAAGGCACTTTTCGCATCGTCAAGGAGTAGACATGGCACTGACCGTTGAAGAACTCGCAGCTCAGATCCTCGCCGCCGAAGACCTCGGCATCCTGAAGGTGACCGTCAAGGAGTGGGGCGGAATGACCCTCGGCATCCGCGTGATGACCGTTGGCGAGCGTGACGCTTACGAGCGGGAATGGATCGGCAAGAAGGAGACGGGCATCGACAACTTCCGCACGAAGTTCCTCGCCCGCTGCCTCTGCCATCCCGAGACCGGCGAGCGGCTGTTCCGTGACGAGAAGGTGGAAGAACTGGCGAGCAAGAGCGCGAAGGTCGTGTCGCGGCTCTTCGACAAGGCGATGAAGCACAACGCGATGAGCGAAAGCGACGTGGAGGAACTGGCAAAAAACTGAACATCCGCCCGACGCGACGGTTTTTGTTTCGTCTGGCGGGGCATCTTGGCATGACGGTAGGCGAGATCGAGCGGCGAATGTCGTCGCGCGAGCTTGGCGAGTGGATGGCTTTCACGCGGTACTACCACGCGATCCCTGACAGTTGGCTTGAAACGGGCCTGACGGTCTCGGCGATCCTGGCACCGTACAGCGAGAAGGGCAAGGCACCGAAAGCGAGCGACTTCAACCCAATCGAAGAAGCCCCACAGCACGAGGTGCAGGCTCGCGACGTGATTTTGGATTTGGCAAAACAACTTGGACTCGGCTAATGGCGAACGTGCTCTCACTGGCGATGAAGATTTCTGCGGACGCGACCGGCGTTCGGCAGAGCCTGTCGCCTGTTGAGAAGGCGTTGAATCAACTGGACAAGGAAGCAGCCAGCGTCACGGCGGTATTCAAGAAGTTTGGCAGCGAGTCTGCGGCTGCGGCGGCGCAACAGGAAAAGTTCGAGGTTCGCCTGCGGGCATTGACCGAGAGCCTCAAGGCCGGGCTGACGAGCCCGCAAGACTACGCCCGGTCGCTCGAGCAGTTGCAGATGGCGGCGAACGATGCTGCCAGCGACCTCGGGCGGGCGGCTCAGATTGTCGAAGCCAACCTGACGAAGGAGCAGCGGGCCACCAAGGCATACGAGCAGTCGATTGCGGAACTGAACAGGCTCCGCGATGCCGGGTTGCTCGATGAGACACAGTACGGCCTGGCCGTGCAGCGTTCGGCTGAATCGTTTGCCAAGGCGACCGTCGAGGCAAACAAGTACGCGGCAGCGTCGGACAAGGCCGGCGACGGCGGCACTCTCAAGTTCAACGAACTCAGCGGTGTGCTGTCTGCCTTGCCCGGCCCGATTGGCAACGTGGCGGGCAGGCTCTCGGGGCTGTCATCTGCCGGCGAGGGGCTGGCCCGCGTGTTCGGCGGCGGGCTGTCGCAGGGGATCACCAGCATCGGTGCGTCGGTTGCGGGGCTCATCAATCCGTTCACCGCCGCGGTCGCTGGCGTGGCTGCGTTTGGGGCTGGTGCCGCGGCAGTCGTTCAGGGGCTCACCGCTCTGGAGGATCGAGTCGAGAAACTAGGCAACACCGCCGACAAGCTCGGCGTGTCGTTTGAGTTCATTCAGACGCTTGAAGAGGCAGCGAACCGCAGCGGCACGAGCATCGACGCGGTGAGCGCCGCGTTCGGGCGACTTCAGAAGTCGGTGCTCGGTGTTGACGAGGAAAGCAAGGCCGCGCAGAAGGCGCTTGCCGAGATCGGCGTGACGGCGGAAGAGTTGCAGGCACTTTCGCCAGAGGAACAGTACCTCCGCATCGGCGAGTCGCTGAACTCGATCGAAGATCCCGCCCGTCGCACGGCTGCCGCTACAGCCCTTTTCGGTCGTGCCGGGGCTGACTTGCTTCCGTTCTT
>Ga0214917_10007495_pt1 | contig 11008 bp, 11 predicted proteins | sample LL_1208_BB_MetaG_FD_177983 | JGI IMG/M metagenome (GOLD analysis project Ga0214917, IMG submission 177983) | Freshwater microbial communities from Lake Lanier, Atlanta, Georgia, United States - LL_1208_BB | ecosystem: Environmental > Aquatic > Freshwater > Lake | place: USA: Georgia | collected...
GACGTTGTTGATGGCGAGCGAGTACGGCTCCTTGCCGAGGAGGTTGTTCGCGTCGTTGATGCGGTGGAGGGTCTCCTCCACGAGCAGAAGCGCGCGCTGCACATCGGTGCCCGCAGCCTTCTCGGTGCGGTTCACGAGATCGAGCATCCCCGTGATGGTGACCGACGGAACCACAGACCCCGCACCCCCGACCGCCATCAGCACCTCGCCGATGCGGTCGATCTCAAGCGCGCGGTCCTGATAGAGCCGCTGGTAGAGAAGGTGGTCGCCGTAGTAGTCCTGCCCCTTGCTCCGCCAGTGGTAGGCGTGAAAGAGCATCTGCTCCACTTCGAGCGCGACGTGTACGGCGATGAGGGCGTTGACGACGGGGTTCATGGTCTACTTTTCCTTGTCCAGTTCTGCGCGGTATCGCTCCATCTCCTCGTAGGCCTCGTAGTAGCGGACGCCGTTGCTCACCATGATGAACAGGCCTGCCGTACCCGTGACGACCTTCAGGAGGGTGCTCTCGACTTGCGACGCCGCAGCCATGAGGACCGGCCCGACGAACACCGTGTTCACCAACCGGAGAGGCTGGTAGAAGTCCTCCTCCTTGTCGTAGGAGACGCAGAGGAAGGGCTGGATGCGGAGTTGCTTGTCCGTACCCGTCTCCGCATCAGCGGAGACCTCCATGCGAGAGGAGTTCGACGAGAGGAACGAGGGGGTGCCGTACGTGCGCATGGGCCGAAGGTAGCATGGGCCCCCTGCGAGGACAGGCGACGCGGCGCACGCGGAGTGCTACGAACACGAAGTGCTACACGCGCTCCCCTGCGCGGGTCGGCTGCGGTAGACGATGGGAGAGAGGTTTCGCATGCTCCATCGCCCGCTTCAGCCCAACCCGTCTGCCTTCGACCGCTACAAGCAGCAGTCCCGCATCGCGGGTCGGCGCACGCGCACGGTTGCGGACGCCGTTCGCGCCTCGCTCGCGCATCCGCTCGTGCAGAAGCCGCTGGTCCCCTCTGTCGTGAACCCGGTCTCCGCGTACGCTGCTCCCGAGATGGGCGCGGGTGCGGCAGCCGCTCTTACGGGCGGCGTGCTGGTCGTCGCCACGGGGCTGGCGGCGGTGAAGGGTGCCATCGCGGGCATGTGGTTCGCCCACTTCCTCGACCAGCCTCTCAAGCGCGGAGCCAAGGTCGGCGCGCTCACGGGCATCGGTCTCGGCGCGGTGAACGCGCTCCTGCTCTTCGCGGGCGCGGCGACCGCCCAGACGAAGGCCGACGGCTAGAAGTCCCTCGCGACCTAGACGTAGACGGTGCGAGAGGTCGCGCGCAGCGGTCGCGCGCGGCGGCGGGTCGCGCGAGAACTATCCGCTGGCGGATAGTGCCGGATAGTTCCCTACCTACACGGCGAACGGGCGCTGCGTGCGGTGGGGGTCGCCTTGGCCTATCTTCCGTAGGGGTTGTACGGGGCCTGCCTTTCGCGCAACCCCTCAACGAGCGCCTCGACGGCGTCTCTCTTCGTGGCGTAGTGGTCGTGTATCCTGCTTTCCCAATCACCTGCGTTATCGTCAGTACGCATGTAGACCCAGTGGTCTTCGCCTCGGAACTCTCCGTAACGATGGATAATCCACCACTTCGTTCCGGTGGCCTTGTTGACGTGCTCGTAGTATCCGGGGCCGAGCCTCCGCAACTTCAGCGTCTCTACGGTCAGGTTCGGGTCGTTGATGGAGGGGTTCCTGCGGGTGGCAGCGGCGGCGCGCCCTTCAGGGGTTAGCGTAGCCGTAAAGTCGGAGTACGTTTTCCGAACGGCACTTTTTCCCTGCTTCCCGAACAGCCCATAGCCTACGCGATACGTGCCCTCTTCTACGTGAAGTTTGATCAACCCCATCTCTTCCAAAGCGCGGGCCGTGCGAAGGCCCACGGCCTTTACGCAGACATCGGCCTTGTAGCCGGGAGGGATGCCCGCCAGATAGCGCAGGGCACCAACTTGGTGCGGGGTCAGTTTCATGGAGAGAGGCTACCCCGACCGCTCTCGCGGGTCTTCCCGAGCATTGAACGCGGAGTGCTACACGTAGACGGTGCGAGAGGTCGCGACGGCTTCCGCCCACGTCTGGATCGCCTTCATCCCGCCGGGGGTGTCCTCCCACCGCTCGACGATGGGCTTGTTGTTGCCGTCCTGCTCGATGAACGGATCGCGGGTGCGCTGCCAGCCGAGAAAGTTCGCGTCTCCGGGCTGCGTCGCGAACCCGAACCACCGGAAGACCTCCAAGAGGTGGTTCCCGACGCGCCCGGTCTGCCAGTGCTGTCCCGTCACGACGACCCCCAACTTCTTCCCGCGCAGGGGGTAGGGCTCGCCGTAGGTCGTCGCGCGGTTCTCCAGCGTGTTCATCCGCTCGATGATCTTCTGTCCGAGCGCGGAGTGACTGCCCCAGCGGTTCGAGGTCGAGAAGATGAAGGTGTCGCACCACGCGAGGTTGTCGTAGATGACGGGCATCTCGTCGGGGCCGCCGTACTTCTCCGGTTCCTTGTGCGAGGAATAGTGCGCCCAGCACCGGTACGGCCCCGCTTTCGGGTCGGCGCAGTGCGTCTTACCGTTGGCGTAGCAGGAGAGGTTCTGCACGATGTGGAGGTCGTTGGCGTCCACCCAGCGCACCTCCATCGTGGGGAACATGCGCCCGAGTGCGTCGATCCCGGCGCGGGTGAGCGCAGCAGAGGCCGCTTCGCGTGGCGCGTGGGTAGAGGTATGGAGGGCGAAGACGCGGTTGATCATCTACTCGCTCGGCCAGACGAGGATGGCGGCCTGTCCGGGCTTGGGACCTGTTTCCGACAAGATAACGTCGGAGTGAAAGCCTCGCATCGTAAGGTTATCACGACTGAATACCTTTATACCAAGGGCTCGACTAAACGGTCTTCCCTCTTCAGCAAGGCGGAGTCGCTCTTCCTCGGCATCGTCGAGACCGGGGCCTACTACGAGGAAGTCCCAATCGGAGGTGCTCGTAGGCGTTCCTTTTGCGCGGCTACCAATGAGCCACACCTGCTCGACCTCTCCTTCCCCCAAGTAGTCCAAGAAACTCTCTACTTGCGATAGAACCGTCAGCGCGCGCTGCTTCGCCTCTTTAACCGTAGTAGCGTCTGCGGTGTTGTTTCGGTATCGCCTTCTTGCGGGGTTAGGCTTCCTTTCGGTATCGAGCATGATCTCGTAGTCGAGTTCGTGCCCGAGGTTCACGAGGATGCTGTCGCGCTTCACTACCTGCTCGAACGCGCGACCCTCCGCTTCAGATAGAACCTCGCCGTCCCACAGTCCGACGCCGTGGCCGACGATGCTGGAGTAGGTCTTGTAGGCGAGCATGTCCTTGTCGACAGGCACCTCGTAGCCCTCGCGCGCGGTTGACCACGTCGACCATGTGCGCGCTACCGCGTTCTTGAACTTCGTCGCAAGACGCTTGGTGCTTACGCGCGGCGTGCCGGGCTCCGTCAAGAACTCGACCCACTCGCTCGCTTCGTATCGACGTCCCATGAGAAACTCCTCGCGACTACCGCCGCATCAAGCCGTACCCTACTCCGGCGACAAAGAGCGCGCCCACGATGAGCGGGAGCATCGAGGTAGGCGGGGTGCTATCGGGCGTGCCGTATACGTTTGGGGATACATAGCGTCGCGTCCTCTCCCGCCACCAGTACCTGTCCAGTCCCGGCTTACCGCCGAGCAGGCCACGACGATGCGCCTTCGCAAGCATGCGGTCGGCGAAGGCGTTGGCGAGGCCCTCCTCGAAGAGAGACTCATGCGCATCGTCGTCGTGGGGGTAGCCGTTGGGGCGCTTCTCGGCGCGCAGGGTCTCCGCCAACGTGGGCGTGTCCGTGACGAGCGCGTGCGCAAACTCGTGGAGCAGGAGCCACTTTACGCTGTCTCGGGTCTCCGTTTCATCCACGAGCACGAGGATGCGGGTGCCCTTGGTCCCGTTCGGACGCTCGGCGACGGCACGCCAGCCGTACTTGTTCTCGCGGGGGCCTTCCTTCCGGCGGGCGAAGGTGACCACGGTGTGCGGCGGGACGAAGCCTCCTGCCCACGCGAGCCACTCCGGCCCCGGAACCCAGTCCTCCGCGCCGGGGCGCGTCGCCACCGTGAGGTTCCCGTAGCGCACCGACGTCGCGCCGCCTGCCGCTGCCTGCGGAGGGTGCAGAACGATGGGCTCCGTTGCTCCCGAGGGCACGAAGGCGATCCCCGAGGCGGGCGCGATGACGGCCTTGTAGCCCATCAGCGCCTCCGTCGCGGGTTCCGAAGCGCACGGATGTCTCGCGAGACGGGCGCGCGCCCGGCCTTACCCGCCCACGCCGACAGGCCGAAGTCCGACACGGCGAAGGAGCCGTCCGCGCGGCGCATGATGTTGTTCTTGTGGAGATCGGAGGTGCGGAACCCGAGGCCCCCGAGCACCCGAAGGGCGTTGATGAAGGCGTGACCCACGGAGTCGGGCTTGTCCTTGAAGTACGCCCACTCGTCTTCCGCAGGTGTGGTGTCCCAGCCCCGCTGCGTCTCCCCCGCGAGGAAGTGTGCGACGCGGGCCTGCTCCTCGGTGAGCGGGAACAGCCGCTCGATGAGGATGGCGTAGATGGGACCGCCCGAGTCAAAGGCAGGGGCCTCCCCGAGGTCGTAGACCCCGTAGACCTTCGGGATGCCCGGCTGGGCAGGCACGAACGCCATCTCCGCCATGACGGCGGCGTCGGTCACATCATTCGTGACCTTCACGACCACGTTCGGGTCGCCCTTCAGCGGGTAGACCACTGCGAACGCCCCCACACCAAGGGCCGTACCGTCCATCTCGATCCCGTTGCGGGTGAGCACGGCGCGCGCATAGGCGTTGCGTGCGGCGAGGTCTCTCGGCTCGCCGCGCCAGATGGGGAACTGGGTGTCGATGACGCTCTCCTTCACGGGGAACCGCGAGAGGTCGATCACGGGGTTGCGCCGCGTCGTGCGCATGTGGCGCGGGAGCCGGTCACGGGGGTTCTTGAGCAGGCGGATGTCCCGAGAGTGCCGCCGCTTGTCGAGTTCGACCCCTGCGTACCCAAAGTCCGAGACCACGAGGTCTCCGCTTTCTCGCTGCATCACGTTGTTGTCGCTGATGTCCGACATGCGGAAACCGAGGGCGTACACGACAAGGATCGCGTTCAGAACGGCACGGAGAGGACTGCTCGGCGGGAGACTGTTGTAGTGCGCCGCTACGACCTCGTGGTGCCACCCGAACTGCGACGAGAACATCATGTTCGAGACAGCCACTGCCTCGCTGTGGGAGAGCGGGAGCAGGTGCTCGACGAGGATGCCGTAGAGCCCGTTACCGAGGTCGTAGACCCCGCCAACCTCGGGGATGCCGGGAGGGAGGCGACCCTTCGCGTCCCGAGGCAAGAACTGCAACTCCGCCATGACGGCGGCGTCGGTTGCGTCCGCAGTGATCTTCATGACCCAGCGAGGGTCGTCCACTACCTCGTAGACGCTCGCCGCCGTGCCAGTGCCAATCCTGCTTCCGAGGTCGAACCCGTTGCGCGCCAGCACCTTGAGGGCGTCCGTGTCGTCGGGGGCCGCGAGAGCCATCTCCCGGCGGTTGTTCGAGTTGACCCCCAGCCTGCCCAGCGAGGCATCGAAGTCCGAGAGGTCGATCACGGGGTTGCGCCGCGTCGTGCGAAGACGAGCAGGAAGGCGGGTTCGGGGGTTCCGCAGGCGGGGCACATCCTGCCGCACCGCTTCTCCGCGCCGAGGGGAGGAGAACCCGAAGTCCGACACGACGACGCTCTTGTCCGAGGGTCGGCGCATCACATTGTCCTCGCCGATGTCGTAGGCGTTGTAGCCCAGAGCATGCACGAAGCGCAGCGCGTTGAGGTAGGCGTGCTGGGGCGCGTTGGGCTTGTCCTTCCACGCCTTCCAGAGGCTCGGATGCCGCATGATCTCGTGCCCGTACGCCAACTTCCGGGCGAGGGCGTCGATGGGCCTCTGCTGGCCTGCGGAGAGCGGCTCCAGACGCTCCATGACGATGAGGTAGAGCCCGTCCCCGAGGTAGGCGACGGTGATGACCTCGGGGATGCCGGGAGGCGGGGGGTCGGGAAGCGTTGAGAACTCCGACATGATGGCGGCATCGGTCGGGTCGTAGGTCAACTTCGCGACGTACTCGGGGAAGTCCGCGAGGGTGTAGGCCGTCGCCGCGCTCCCGCTCCCGAGTTCCTCCCCGAGCGTGTACCCGTTCCGCGCGAGGATGGGACGCACCCTGCGCATGATCGCCGCATGCTCACGACCACGCTTCGCGTAGCGGTTCAGCACCTTGATGCTGTCCGCGTCGAGGTCCACCAACTCCTTGAGGTCGATGGGCGGGTTCGGGCGGCGGCGGAAGCGGGCGAGACGCATGGCCCCACCCTACCTCGCGCGCGGAGTGGCTCCCATCCTGTGCGGACCTTCGAGTGCTACCACCCGCGCTTCTTGGCGGCCTCGCGCCGCATCTGCGCGAGCCGCTCGCGGTCGTAGAGCACGTCGAGAAGGATGAGGTTCCCGGCTTCGTCCGTCGCGAGGTTGCGCGGCGAGAACTCGAAGACGTACTCCGCGCCGTAGTTGGACGCGGTGTCGATGAGGACACGCAGGGCGTCAAGCACGATGGGCCGCACGCCCGCCGCCTCCGCACACGCGTAGACGTCCTCGTTGATCTCGTAGCCGCTCTTGCGCACCCCGTAGACCTTCTCGCGACACTTCTTGAGCATGACGTAGTCGCGCCAGCCCTCGGGGCTGTCGCTCTTGCGCAACGGAGCGTTGTAGAGGGGCATCGCGAAGACCGACTTGTCGGGTAGGTAGCCGAACCGCTCGACCGCTGGGAGGTGGGGGTTGCTCGGCTCGCTGTCGTGCGCCATCGCGAGGAGTTCCTTGTCGTACACATCATCGTTCACGACGATGAACACGCGAGGGGTGCGTCCCGCCGGGACGTTGTCCTCGACGTAGGCGACCGCGAAGGCCCCCTTGCCTATCTGGTGGACCTTGATGGTCTCGTCCGGGGTCGTGAGCGTGCCGCGCGAGAGGCGGAGCATCTCGTCGTGGCTGTAGGGGGAGGGGTTGCGTCGGGTACGCGCGGTCATGGCGGCATCCTATTCGTAGAGCGATGTGCTCTGGGCGTAGTCGATGACGACGGCTCGCTTCTTCCCGGTAGCAGGGTCGGTGTAGAAGCCGCAGTTCTCGGTATGGAGGTCTGCGATGGTGCTCTCCAGTTCCTGAAGACGCGCGACGAGCCCGTTCACGATGCGCATGCTCTCGGGGTTGTCTTCGTCGAGAACCTCTGCGAAAGGTACGACGAGGACATCGCTGGCGGGGAAGTAGTCGAGCACAGGAAGCAGAAGGTTGCGGAGAGACGCGTCAGCGGTCCTCCACACGTCGTACTCTACGTCGTTGCCAGAGAAGCCCGTCTCTTGGCGCTCCATTGGGCGGAGCCACGGCAACTTCGCTACGTTTCCGTCGGGGAGTTGCACCACGATCCGCGAAACGCCGTACCCGAGGAGGGGCACACCGAGCCTCTGCTCCAGCGCATCTTCGTCCCAAAAGGAGAAGTCGTTGGGAGCGTAGGTGTAGGCCTCTTCCGCGCCTGTGCCGTGCTTGCGCTCTTCCCGCACCACCAAATCGTCTCGGTACGCTGCGACCTCCTGCGCAAGCAGCGCAACGAGAGCGCCCCGCTCCTCGCGGGTCATGGAGGGGTTGCGTCGTCGGTTTCGCATGGTCAGTCCGCGTAGTCGAGGAGAACGAGGCGGCCTTGGTAGATGCCCCAGTTCTGGGTGTTCTGGAAGTCCTGCGCGTTCGCGCCGGGAGCGTTCGACAGGTAGAGCCGCTTCCACTTCTCCCGCGCCGCCGCGAGCGCGGGGTCGTCATAGTCGAGGTGGTGGACGGTCTCCGCGTGGGGGAAGACGAGCACGCCCGCGATGTACTCCAGCGGCGGGAGGAGCATCTCCTGCACCTCCGAGGACGCCTCTGACGCGTCGTTCCAGTTGTCCCACTCCCGCTCGTTGGCCTCGTCGGCGTCCGACCACGGCAACTTCGCGACGTTCCCGCTGGGCAGGAGCACGACGACGCGGCTCGCGCCCCACCCGAGCACGGGGGCGTCGAGGTACGCCTGCAAGGTGCTGTCGTCGATGGGGTAGTCCATCGGGTCGAACGAGGTCTCGTACGGATCGACCTCCGCCGCCTCCATCACGTTCTCCCTGAACTCCTGCAAGCGGGCGAGGAGGTCGCGGACGTAGCCCCGGTCTTCGGGGTTGCGGCGGAGACGCCGCACGGGGCGGCTGGCACGCGTCGTCTGCTTGGACGACCCCCGCTTGAGACAGTTGTCGAACTTATTTTTGTTATCGACGAGACCGTAGTCTACAAGCCTACCATCACTGGAAACATTCACGGGCTTATTTTGAAAGTCAGATATACCACAGGCTTTGAGCGCCTCCTTGCCCGTCTGCGGAACGTCCCCGCCCATCTCGACCTCGGGCATGAGGAGCCAGCCGTAGTTGTTCGCATGTGCGAGCACCGGCACGAGGTGAGGCCTCACTTCGGCGGGAGCGGCGGCCCACAGTCGCGCCTCCGCTTCATTGTCCCTGTACGGAGGCCGCCACTTCATTATTTTCAGCGCCCCCTCCGGCACGCGAAACACCGCGCGGGCGTAGCCTGACCCGAGAAAGGGGACGTCGTGTTGCTGCGCGAAACGGTCGTTCTCCGTGTCCGTCGGGTCGCGCTCTTCTCGCGTGATCTGCTGCACGTAGGTACGGTACGCGTCCGCCAGATCGTCGAGGGCACGGGTGCGTGCCACGCTCATCAGAGGAGCGTCGGGGTTCCGGCGACGGCGGATACGACGGAAGGGGCGAATACGGCGTGTACGAAGGGTCATACCTCTACTACCTCCCCATAGAGGCGCGGCACGAGGTCGTTGTAGAAGGCTCGGAACCGCACGTTGAAGTCAGGCAGGATGCTCTCGTTGAAGACGGTCGCAGCGCGCGGGGGCAAGCCCGCTTTCTCCGCTTCCACAGGGAGCAGGAGCGGTCGGCTCGGGGGCGTCAACTCGCAGAGCGGGAAGAGGTCTGCCAGCGCCTGCGTCCAGTTAACGGAGTATCCCTCGCGCACCATCTTCGAGTTCACCGCATGCTGGAGGAAGGCCGTGTAGGCGTTGTAGGCGTTCCGCCGGTTGCTGTAGACCTTCTCCAACAGGGCCATGTGCTCGTCGAACATCTCGTAGAACATGGGGTAGTCGTTGTCTTCAAAGCGTTTTCTCGGAGCCAGAAGGTTGTCTTCGCCCGAGATGGCTCCTGTCCCCAAGATAGCCTCCACCATCGCGTCTCCGAACTTGTGCAAGTACGTGAACGCGGTGTAGAGGCTCTCTCTGTTCGCTCGTCCCGCACCTGACGACTCCTCGTCTTCTTCCGCCGCAAAACTCACGGAGACAACGAGCGTGACCGCGTCCGCGAAGACAGGAGGCTTCGCCAACCACCCCCTATGCACGGGGTGATACCCACCACGCAGCATCACGACGAAGTTGTGCGGCGAGTTCGCCATGCGCTCGACGTTCTTACGCTGGAGCGCCGGGGAGATGATGCTGCGCGCCGCACGCGACCACTTCAGTTCTTCCGCCTGCTCCGGTTCATACGCGATCACGAACCGCATGGGGTTGCGACGGATGTCGGGGTCGGACGGATCGAAGTTGCCGTCGTTCGCGGTCGCGGACTTGATCTGCGTCGGGTCGAAGACAATCCACGCGTCTTTCGCTCTAGGAAGATGCTTCTTGAACTCCGCATCGGACGCTGTGTGGAGGAGATCGTCGTCTACCTCCTCGTCATCTATCCCCTCGTAACGGTTCAGGTACACGATGCCGTCGTACCCCTTTTCGCGGATGAAGTCTTGGACAGCGACGATGCTGGGATGCTTATCGCAGTAGTCGCGTCCGAACCGCCTGCCCACTTCTTCGCTCGTGGCGATTCCCGTATCTATGAGTTTGTCTAGAACGAAATCGGTGCTCCAGTATCCGGGGTCCCGCAACCGAAGTGGGTTGTTAATGCGGAGGTACGCAGCGATGCGCCTGTCGCTTTCCACCAGTTGATCCGCGTACCCGAAGTGCGCCCCCATCTCGGACGTCTTCGTGTCGAACACGGAGAAGTCTTCTTGGGTCTGGTGGTAGACGACCAGCGGCCTTCCTCGTGCGTCTACGACCTTGCTCTCACCGAACCATCGGCGAAAGTTAGCGTCGGCTAGCATGGAACGCCGCGCGGGAGTACGCGCACGGCGGCGTGTGCCCTTGGGGCGAGAGGTCAGATCCATTGTTCGCTCCCGTAAAGACGCGGTACGAGGTCGTTGTAGAAGGCTCGGAACCGCACGTTGAAGTCTGGCACGATGCTCTCGTTGAAGACCTCGATGCTCCGCAGTCCTCCGGTATTGATGGGGAGCAGCAGGGGGCGGGTCGCGGGCGTCAACTCGCAGAGCGGGAAGAGGTCTGCGAACCCCTGCTCCCAGCCCGAAGCGTACCCCTCACGGCCCATCTTCGAGTTCACAGCGCGCTGGATGAAGGAGACGTAGAGCCCGAACGCCTCCATCCTGTTGTTGGTGGGCGTGTAGGGGAGCAGCAAGTCGATGTGCTCGTCGTACATCTCGTAGAACAGGCTGTACACGGGAAGCCGCCTGCTACGGTCCATGAGAGGAGCGTGCGGAGGCTTCGTGTCCGCTGTCAAGCCCAGCAACGTGCCGGTTACGACATCTCCAAACCGGTGGAGGTACGTGAACGCAGTGTAGAGGCTCTCGCGCTGGGTGCGATCCTCTGGAAACCTGCTCTCAAAATCCGCCACGTCTTCCGGGGTGACAACGAGCGTGACAGCATCGGCAAGGACGGGAGGCCAGTCGTCGTTGTCGCCGCCTCGGATGAACACGACGAAGTTGTGGGGAGAGTTCGCCATCCTCTCGACGCTCTTCTGCTGGAGCGCAGGAGAGAAGATGCTCCGCACCGCGCGAGAGCGCCCAAGATACCCCTCGGCCTTCTCGGTGTACGTGGTCT
>Ga0214917_10007496_pt1 | contig 11008 bp, 8 predicted proteins | sample LL_1208_BB_MetaG_FD_177983 | JGI IMG/M metagenome (GOLD analysis project Ga0214917, IMG submission 177983) | Freshwater microbial communities from Lake Lanier, Atlanta, Georgia, United States - LL_1208_BB | ecosystem: Environmental > Aquatic > Freshwater > Lake | place: USA: Georgia | collected...
GGGACTGTTGTTGCTGCTGTAACAGCAGCTTCAACAAAATCATCTCACGCTTAGAGTTGATTACATTCTACGGAACTGTCCCAGACTCTGTGGCGAAATATCAATCTGATACTCTGTTTTTAAACGACACGAAAGAGCCTTCAAAGAGGCTTTTTTGTATTCTTGCAGAACGGATTGTATATGTTCCAGCTCCTCTTCTGACCATTTACTTGCTTTTGTTGTCTTGGTTGATTTGGTTGTTTTTGTTGTTGACTTTGATACAACGGATAGGCGCTCTGGTCCATCCGATGTCTGCATCAAAGGCAGCACTTCTTCTCCAGCGTGAACATTGTCGTGACACTTGGCGCACAGTGTCACCAGATTGGTCGGATCATTCATCGGAACACCATTGGGCAGAATCCCATTTGTGGCGAGTGCCTGTTGCTGGATATGATGCACCTCTAAGTCCGCTGTGATCGGATGAGAACAGAGTTCACATTGGGTCCGGCAGATCACCGAATTATACGAAGAGATCGGTGCATCCTGCTGCTTCGTTGTCTGCAGAATCGCGTGCCGATGGGTCTGAGCGTGTTCTAAGAACTCCAGAGGCAGATCCATTGCCCGCGCGACCTCTAAGCCATAGAGGGTGGAGCCGGATCCCGGCATCAAGGTTCGATCATAGACCAGCTTGTGACTTACAGGATCGTATTCTACGTGCAAATGCCAGACCTTGAGTCGAAGAGAAGCGCAGTCCAGAATGGTCGGCAGATCGTGGAGATGTGTGGCAAAAATGAACTTGGTCCGGCGCTTCGTCAGCCACTGAATCCCCGCCGCCACCAGGGCCATTGCTGACACGGATTCCGTTCCAGAACAGAGTTCATCACCCAGAACAAGCGTATTTTCCGTGGCCTGCCGCAGAATATCTCGGAGCTCACTCATCTCCACCGCAAAGGAACTCAGACCCGCCGCCAAATTATCCTGATTCAGAATTCGTGTATAGACACTCTGAAAGGGACGAATACGCATCGCCTGAGCCGGAACAAAGGACCCGCTCTGAGCGAGAAGAACGGCGATCCCCACGGCCTTCATCAGCGTGGATTTGCCCGAGGCATTCATTCCGTAGACGAGCCAGGCATTTGACTCTTGACCTAGTTCCACATCGTGCTGCACATAGGCTACGCGGGTCTGGGTGACCAGTGGATGACGGAGTCCCCGGAGTTCCAAGAACGCCTCTCCCGCCTCTTCGTCAATCTGGGGACACGTCCAACCTTTTTCCTGACTGATCCGTGCAATGGTTCTCGTGCAGTCCACGTGGGAAATCCATTCTTCCATTGCCGACCAGATGGTGAGTCCCTGCTCCGCAATGGCCTGACAGGCCTTGAGAAGCGCCTCTCGGCTCAGATCAGACAGTGTCTGACGAAGCGACAAGAGACGCGTATTGAGAGACTGGAGGGCCGGAGTCTCAACCCAACCCCCCGATTTGAGGGTATTGATATGCGTCCCCTTCGGCAACTTGGTAGAACTGGCCTGGAGTGCCTTCAAGGTATTGGTGGATCCCTTGAGGCCAAAGGGCTCTTTCTCACGCGCCTCGAGACGAACAAGCTCTGGACTGAGATTGGCAGCACCGCATATCGCTGACCGAAGGGCCTCAAACTCACCCAATAGTTGCTCAATTGATTGTTCTGTGGCCGCCACGGCTCCGTAGAGCTTTGTGAAAGGACTGACATCCTCGGAGCCACACGCCCGGAGTGCCTTTTCGTTGTCCACGTGGGTCTCGAAGGCGCCCACATAGTCTTTCAGTGTCTGCTCAAGATCTGGAGGGGGCTTAAAGAAATTCATTGTTGTTGTCCACGTTCTCAGAATAGTCTGCAGGGATGAATAGCTCTGGCCGAGCGTCACGAAGTCCTGGGAGGTCACATTTGCGAGCTGGAGTTTTCGGTGAATACGGGGAAGATCCCCGATGAAACGGAGGTTCTTATCCAGGGCCGTCGCCTGTTCCGGTGTCCAACTGAGATAGTCCTGGAGTTCTCGGAGTCGGTTCTGAATGAGAGAGGCCTGGGTGAGAGGACGGAGAAGACGCTGCTTAATGTCGCGCTTCCCCATTGGCGTAATACAGGACGAAAAGAGGGTGCAGACGGCGTCCATCTGGAGTTGCTGGAGCGCGTGATTGCCGCAGAGCAGACTCTGTTCGGGAATCCAGGGACTATTACGCTGAAACCCCTTCATTGCGGAGGGCATATGCTCCTCTGCGAACTGGAGCAGATACATCAGAGCGATCTCTTCCAGATCGGAGCGAAGCGAGAGGAACTCACGCACGGGCAGAAGGCTCTGAATGCTGTAGGTGCGGCGCAAATAGTCCGCATTGGCCATCGGATTTGCGAAAGTTCCGAAGGTGGCATAGGTGCGGATGTGCACGGATATGGCAGGTGACACAGAGAACTGTCGGCGCACAAAGGACTCTTCGAGGGGCTGCTTCTGACTGCAGAAGACTAGGAGTTCCTTGGGCGGATAGAGACAGAGCTGCTGCTGGAGGTCGTCGGCGGTCCAGACATCTGTGTGGCCGGCTGCTTGTGACGAATAGGTGATAGTGGAGCCGGTTGTGAGATCCAGGGTGGCCAGACCGAACTGCAGGGTTGTGGTTGTCGGCTGGAAGACCACGAGGGTGAGATAGGGCGTATCGGTGCTAGGCATCGCCTCCACGTGGGTGGAGGGACTGAGAATGCGGCTCACCTTGCGATCCAGCACCTTTCCCTTTCCGTCTTTTACCTGATCTATCACGACCACTGTCCAGCCTGCAACTGTGAGTCTACCTGCGTGTTTATGCAAAGTATAGTCGGGGAAGCCGGCAAAGAGACCAATTGCATCAGTAAATACTTTGGTTGTAACTAGAGGATTTGGATTTGAAGGGACATCCTTTTTAATAGTTACAGTAATTCCCAAGAAATCAGCAACATCTTTAATATTAAAGGCAGTTTCTCCTGTTGCATTATCCTGAATATCATAGAGCTCATAGAAGGCACCGACCATAAGAAATATGGCAGTTTTACTACCATATTTCTTTGTGTATTCACGATAGAATTTACCATAGTCACTATACATCCTTATAGATTTATAGTGAATGAACTTTAAATCATCTATAAATAGATGGAAGATCTAAAAAGTCTGATAAATTCTTCAAAACCCAGCTATGTAAATTTATCTAATATATTAAAACGTATTGTTGATATTTGTAAAATTAAGCCAGACTCGTATTATATTATTGGCTCATATACCATCCGAAAAGAACGAGAATTTGAAGGTCGCTCTATCAGCGATTTGGATGTAATTATGGCTCCCGATGAATTTGAAAAGTTACGAGGATTTGCTGGAGAAATTGATATGTTTACTGGAAATTCTGGAAAGACAACCGAGCGCTACTCAATTACTATAACAAAAGATGGTAAAGAATATCCCATAGAAATATTTAATCTTCCTGAAACGGAAGGAATTCCAACAAATGATCTATCTATGAAAGCATTACAGGAGACAAAAGGGGGATTTTCTAAAGATGAAAATGGTCATTTAATGTTTAGTCCTTCCACACTGTTACGATGGAAACGTTCTATGAATCGACCAAAGAACCAAGCAAATATTTCTATTCTAGAAAAAAAGTTAAAGGGAGGAAAAAGGAAAATATCTACACGAAAACGAAGAAAGAGTCTTAAAAAGCGTAGATAGAATTTGCCATACTTCCTATTCTAATTACGGGGATGATTCTCCATAAATGCAGCAAGTGCTGCTGCATTTGCTGCTTCCTGTCTTGCAGCTGCCTCTTCTGGATGGTTACGATTATATGCTGCTTGCCTCATTCTTTGAATTTTTTCTTCATTTATTCCTATTAAACGTTCATTAGTTTTAGTCATATTTTGTTTTGTTCTAATTTCTTTCCTATACATATTGATAAATTTCATTATACTACTACGTTTATCCCTATTAGTTCTAGGAACAGTAAGAAGTTCTGCTTGTCGCTTATCAAGCTTTACTTGTATCTCCTCTATTTGTTGATCTAATTCTAAATTTTGTTGTGTTAAAATTTCATTTTGTGAAGTTAAACTTTCAATGGTATCAGGAGCCCTTCTTGTGGAAACTCTTCTCATAGGATTTTCAAAAGATGCACTATTATTTCTAGCTCCAGGAACTACAACATTTTCAGGTGTAGTTCTGCAAATTCCTCTTGAACACGTCTGTCCCTTGCCCCTTTGTTTTCTCTGCTTTCTTTGTTTTCGTGTTTTAGCCATCTCTATTCTCATACAAGATTACAAACCATTCCCTTTGGAATAGTCTAAAGACCATTCCCTTTGGAATAGTCTAAAGACCATTCCCTTTGGAATAGTCTAAAGACCATTCCCACCAACGATCTGAGAATCTGCTGCAATTTGACGAAGAATAGATTCTGGCGCCTTAGAACTTGGCTTAATGAGCCCCTGTTCTATAAGCTGCTTTCGAAGGCGATCAATAGGCATCTCCTTCATTTTCTCACTGATCTTTTTGGCACGCGTCTGACGCTTCTGAAGAGAGACTAGGCCAAGAACAATCTTACGCGTCTTCTTCTGTCCCGACTTGTGTGCTGATTTTAGTGTTGATACGATTGGCTTCTTAGAATGAAGCTGAACCTTTTTGCTGGGTTGGGTTTTTCGAAGTTCTACCTTGCGTTTAGCACCACCCTGCATTAGACCGGGACCAGGCATTGCCGAGACAGCCAGCTTGGGAATAGGATCGGCTGGATTCTGACCGGGTTGTGTAAGAAGCTTAAATGCCTGATCTAGAGAACCTACTGTATCCCTATTGGGAGCCGTATAGCCTGAGGGACCACAATCGGCTCCACCCTCCTGATTTCGTTTATTAACTGTGGGACCCACTGGAAGTCCCCCTTTATCACGCTTCTTACTAGAACGTCTTTTGCGACCGCCGACAATTTCGGCGCCGCCAGTGATTTGAATGGACTTGACATCGGACATTATTATCCCCTAATTATGGATGATACTATCAATTTGTGCATTAGACTCAAGAAATCTAAGTTTAAATACTACTTAAGAGTTTTAGTCTATTTATCTAAATTCTGAGGTTTAATGCACGAACGATGGTCACCCTTTGGGTGACCATCTATCATTCAAACTCCGGACTTTGGGCGAAGAGCCCAAAGTCCATAAATTTGAAACAATCTAAGCATCTACTACGATGTTAAATCAAGTATAATGAATCAGTCTACCGAAACGATTCTACCGACGTATAAACACCTTCTGAATACGTATTTCAAGGAAGCGGATATCTTAGCGCACCAATTGGATTCGTTCAATCAGTTCGTGGAGACGGATATTCCTGAGATCATTTCAATGGCAAATCCTATCACAAGTCGGGGATCACCGGAGATTCCTTTAGCAGGGCCAAGATCGGCCCTTGCCGCCGCAACCGGCCTTTCCACAACTGCTGCCAATGCTCTTATTCAACAGGCAACAGTTATTGCAGTAGCCGGCGGTGTAAAAACAATCAATCACGAATATGAAGTATCTCTGGAATTTGAGAAGATCTCCCTTCGTAAACCCACAATGCACGAAAACAATGGGGCTGTGCACAAAATGTTGCCAAAGGATGCACGAGATCGCAATTTAAACTATTCGGCCGCCCTCAATGCAAATGTGAAGGTCACCACAACCTTCATTGACCATACACGCGGTTCCATTCGAGAATCCAAGGTGCGCGTCTTTCCCAATGTGCATCTGGGAAAGATTCCCATTATGGTGCGCTCTAAATACTGCCTGCTCAACGATCAGAAACACGTGGAGCCAAGGCTTCTCGGAGAATGCGCAGAGGATAAGGGAGGCTACTTCATTGTGATGGGCGGTGAGCGAGCAATGCAGTCAATGGAGCGAATGTCCGAGAATCGCCCCTTTGTCTTTCCTAATCGCCGAGGAAATGTTAAGGATAAGGAAATTGTTGAAATCAAGTGTATCGGTCCCGACAATGACCAAGTGCCCAAGTCTAATGCAGTGAAAATCGTTTATCATCCCAAAAATAATCTTGTAACGATGCTGAGGGCCACTATTCCCCGTATTAAGACGGATATTCCTCTCTGGATTCTCTTTCGAGCTCTGGGCGTAGAAACGGATAAGGCCATTTGTGAGCTCATTCTAGGTCCTGGAGGAGACCCCGTCTATGACAATGTAATTGAGGAGTCTATCCAGGAGGCCACAGCGATCACGAAAAAGGCAGCGGCGATAGAGTGGCTGTCACAGCATATCAGTAGCTGGTCCGCCAAGTCCCAGCGTCAGATGGTGGTGTCAGACATCTTGGCCGAGGAGCTCTTTCCACACATTGGTGGAGCCTCTTCGGAATACGAAAAGGCGTGCTTTCTCGGCCATATGGCCCGCAAGGTACTCTGGGTCTCCTCCCAGCGCATTCCCAAGGATGACCGCGATGCCTATCCCAATAAGCGCGTGGATGTGCCCGGATTCCTGCTGGCGGATCTGCTGCGAAAGACCTACAACAACCGAATGGTGAAGGATATGCGCGCCTGCTTGTCCAAGGAGATTCACGGGGGCTCGTGGAAGGCCACGGGGAACTGGTCCGAGATCGTCAATATCAACAATATCAACAAGATCATCAAGTCCACCATTCTGGATATTGCTCTGAGGTCCGCCTTGGCCACGGGCAACTTTGGGAATGGCAAGATCGCCGGCCCCAATAAGATCGGTGTCTCTCAGGTGCTAAATCGCCTAAACTATGCGTCCTATATCAGTCACTTGCGCCGTCTCTCCACACCAATTGAAAAGACGGGAAAGCTCATTGAGCCCCGCAAACTCCACAATACTCAGTGGGGTGTTGTCTGTCCTGCAGAAACACCAGAAGGCCACGGTGTGGGTGTCATCAAGAATATGGCCTGCACAGCGCATATTACAATCTTTAGCAGCCCCGCAACCATTCTGATGTATCTGATGCGCATTGGCACTCTAAAATCACTCAAAGACTGCACAATTGAGGAGAAGTTCAAGGATGTCCGTGTCTTCTTGAACGGATCCTGGACTGGCATTGTTCCTTGCAATAAGGCCTTAGAGATGGTGAGTGCTTTACGCAAGGCCAAGAGAGCAGGAGAGATCCACATTCACACGGGCATTATCTGGAAGTCAGCCCTCAAGGAGCTCTGGATCACCACGGAGGCTGGTCGCATCATTCGCCCAGTTCTGTATGCACCAACACTGCGTGAGATTGCAGCAGACAAGACCGGCGCCCTCAAGGCACAGATCGATGCCATTACAGATTGGAATAAGATGATGCTCTGGTCCACGCCAACCGGCAACCACCTCTTTGAGTTCATTGATGGAGGGGAAACGGAGGGCACCTTCATTGCAATGGACTATGAGACAGCTATATCTGATACGTCCAGAACACACGCAGAGATTCATCCCTGTGTGGCCCTCGGCACGATTGCCTCAATGATCCCCTTTCCTGATCACAATCAGAGTCCCAGAAATGCCTATCAGTCTGCAATGGCCAAACAGGCAATGGGTATGTTCGCCCTGAACTTTGAGGAGCGCTTTGATGCAATGGCGCACTTGCTTTGCTATCCTGAGATTCCGATGGTGAGCCCCTTTATGAGCAAGTTCTACGGGGCCCAAAAGCTCCCCGCAGGCTCTAATGTGGTCGTCGCCATTATGACCTACACTGGCTATAATCAGGAGGATTCCAATATGATTAACAGGGGTGCATTGGATCGCGGCCGCTTCCGAAGTATCTTCTACAGGACGTATAAGGATGAAGAGAAGAAGAACCAGTCTTCAGGGGAGGAGGAGCGCTTCTGCCAACCGGATATTGCGGTGACCAAGCATATGAAGAATGCGAATTACGATAAGCTGGGCGAGGATGGCTTCATCGCCGAAAATAAGTATGTAACACCCGAGGATGTGCTCATTGGAAAGGTCGTCCCTCTTCGTGTTCCCACGGGCAAGGTGCTTCCTGCGGGCTCCAAAACCTGCCGCGATGTCTCCAAGACCCCGCGTAATAATGAGAGCGGCTACGTGGACAAGGTCTACAAGAATCGCAATGGCGAGGGCTATTCCTTCGCCAAGATCCGAATGCGACAGGACAGAATTCCCGAGATCGGTGATAAGTTCTCAAGTCGTCACGGACAGAAGGGCACAATGGGAATGGTTCTGAATCCGGAGGATATGCCCCAGAGCGGCGGCGGAATTGTCCCGGATATTATCATCAATCCTCACGCAATTCCCAGCCGTATGACGATTGCCCAGCTGATGGAGACGCTACTGAGCAAGATCGGCTGCTATGCTGGGGCTCTCGGTGATGGCACGCCCTTCAATGCGACCACGGTTGATGATATGGGGGCCATTCTGCGCGATCAATACGGAATGGAGCCCTATGGCAATGAGCTCCTATATAACGGTTATACGGGGCGAATGATGGAGACAAGCATCTTCATTGGCCCGTGTTATTACCAGAGACTCCGACACTGCTCAGCGGACAAGTTGCACTCCAGGGCATCCGGTCCTCTTGTGATGCTCACGAGGCAGCCGGCCGAGGGGCGTGCCCGTGATGGTGGCCTACGCTTCGGTGAGATGGAACGAGACTGCGTGATTGGCCACGGAATGAGCGAGTTCACTAAGGAGCGCCTGATGGAATGCTCCGACGCCTTCCTGTGCTACTCGTGTCGCGAATGCGGTCTGTTGGCCATTGCGAACGAGGCAGAGGGCATCTGGGCGTGTAAGGGGTGCTCCAATACAACAAACTTCGCGCATATTCAGATCCCCTATGCATCTAAATTGCTGATGCAGGAACTGGAAACAATGTGTATTGGAAGTCGTCTAATTTGTAATCAAACACTAATGCGTCCAGAAGAAAAAAAGAAGGTCTTAGAAGAGAATGTCACGCTATGATTCATCTACCTTGACAAAACTCAAGTCTGATCGCAATCAGGCCTCTTATTTTATTCGTCAACAGAATCTCCAGGCTGCTGCACAACCAGGTGTCTTCGTGCAGAGCTACAATCCCCAGTCAGGAAACTTTGATGCCTCAAAGTTCAACGACATCACAAACGGGAGCATCAATACATTCTACCGATCCAGTCCGGCAACCATCATCAGCTATTCACCCACCTATCTGGACGTCTCAGGTGCTTACATATATAGCACAACTCAGAATATCAATGTTCCAATTGTGCAACCTGTCAATAACTGCTCACCCCTTCAATAATTTGGCTACTAATACTAGAATGAAAGTCACAACTAGCTCTTATGCGGCAGAATATGTCGGCGCATTTTTCTTTATCCTATCCATTTTCGTATCAGGAGGGAATCCCCTGATCATTGGCGGTGCTCTTGCGCTGGTGATCTTCCTGATTGCGGGAGTCTCAGGCGGCCACGTGAACCCGGCGGTCAGTCTTGCAATGATGATGAATAATTCCATCAATACGGTGGAGTTTGCGGGATATGTCGCGGCACAGCTTGCGGGCGGTGCATCGGCATATTATGCATATAGGGCATTAAAACATTAGACTTTGCAATTGTATTACCTTGCTCTGCGGCTCAGAAATCCATATCCAATCACCAATATAATACCGACGACAGCTATCTTGGAAGCCGTCGTCAGTGTGGAAACAACAAAGGATTCTTTGGTCTTCGGTGTTCCATCGGAATTCATTATCTTCGGGGTCTTGGACCATTGACTCTTGGTCAAAGTAATTCCATTCCCATCCTTATCCGTATCTAAAACCCACCGTGTCTGATACATCCGACCATTATTTCCCCTTTTCGCCTGTTCCGGATTCTCAATCCACGGAACCTTCGTATCAGGATCAGCAATACGTCCATTACTATCTCCAACCATCCCTGTAAATGGTTTACATTGAGGATATCCGGATCCGAGCATTGCATTCAGCAACGGGGAGGGATTTAATGCACCCTGCACATCTTCCATCATTCCGGGCACAAGACCTTTAAGGGACAAATTCTGTTCTGCCATTGCTTTCCCGACCTTTGCTCCAAGAGCATTCCCCGTTGGAATCCCCTGAAAATACTGATACATCGTGGCACCATTGGAACAGGTCTGTCCCGTATTCATAAAGTAATTTATACCGAGGGGCTGCAGACCCATATCCCTTGACAAAGCATTGGTAGATTGACCGAACCCAATTGTATCCGTATAATATGCTACACCTTTTACGGCATTTATTACGGAATCTAGAGTATCACCATCTTCAACATGTATTTGTTTCGGCGTGGGAAGGGCATCCGCAGGATTATAAGGGCTTCCGAAGAATCCAAGGCCTTGCGGTGAGTTAGATGGAAGGATAGAGGTTCTATCTTCATTCCCTTGTTTGACCATTGCTGTTTAGAATGGGGATTTAATATGGAAGTAAAGAATAGAGGAATTATGTTTACATCACGAGGAGCGAAAGTACCTTCTCCAGGTCCAGCACCTAAAATAGAACATACACGAGCAGACTATGGACAAATTGAGACAAATATGAATACATTAAAAACATTAATAGATACTATTAACACTGATATTGATCAATTATCTGATAAAATTCAAGAAAAACAAGATGACATAGATAGTAATATTACATCTAATATTTCAGCTGATGTAAATGAATTAGAAAAAATAATTGAGGATATACAAAATAGGCTTGCTCATTTAGGTATAAACTTTTCACTTGTCTCACCGCAGAAACAGCGGGAGGAACAGCAGCAAAAACTGCAAATGGAAAAGGACGAGGAGACTAAAGTGTTAAACCCGCTAATTTTGCAGTTACGAGCACTTCCTAGAGGAGATCCACAAATACCAACCTTACAAGCACAAATAATACCTATTAGAGCCCGAATAGCTGAGATAGACAATAAAATAAGAGGACTAACTCTACCAACTGCTGGGTTAAGATATTTGATAAAAACGATAGAAGATCAAGTTGAAACATTTAGGACATCAAAAGGAACGGAAGATCGGCGTGTTGGTATTATTCCAGCTATATGGAAAGTAAATC